>Ga0187874_10003141_pt1 | contig 11861 bp, 9 predicted proteins | sample June2016WEW_16_1_3_FD_132993 | JGI IMG/M metagenome (GOLD analysis project Ga0187874, IMG submission 132993) | Peatland microbial communities from SPRUCE experiment site at the Marcell Experimental Forest, Minnesota, USA - June2016WEW_16_150 | ecosystem: Environmental > Terrestrial > Soil >... | reverse complement strand
GCCATCCCGCCGTGGTAATGGACATGAGCTTCGCCGATCAAGCACTTTCCGCCGAGTATATGGTGAAAAACGCCAAGTCGCTCGAACCCAAGGTTTATCCTGTGCCCGCAGACATTGATCAGAACGTGGCGCGGCTCAAGTTACAATCGTTAGGCGTCAGTATTGATACCCTGACGCGCGAGCAGGCGAAGTATCTTGCCTCGTGGTCGGAAGGAACCTAGATAAACGGCTACAAGCCAGCAGCCGACAGCTAACAGCCACCAGCGGACAGTTACTGTTGGCTGTGGGTTGTTAGCTGTCAACTCATTATGAAAGAATTTGCGACTTGGGCGCTCGACACCGCCGTTTCGGGCGGTGCCACATACGCCGAGGTGAGAGTACTCGACACCCGCCAGCGGTACCTCTCCACAAAGAATGGGCAGCCTTCCCAGGTCAGGGATTCGCAATCTCTGGGATTGGGCATCCGCGTCATTGCCGGGGGAGGATGGGGTTTTGCTTCCACCGATACCTTGACCCATGCGGATGTGGACAGGGCCGCAGCTTTGGCTGTGGAAATCGCCCGCGCCAGCGCTCTGACGAAGAAGCATGACGTCCATCTGGTCCCGGAAAAAAAGATCGTGGACCACTGGGCGGCGCCCTGCCGGATCGATCCGTTTTCCATCCCCGTTTCTTCCTGCTTGGAACTCATGCTCAAGATCGACGCGGAGCTGCGGAGCGTGCCGGGTGTGACCCTGGCGGAAGCGGCCATGGATTTTCGCCGCGTTGAACAGTTGTTCCTTTCCAGCCTGGGCTCCGAAATCTATCAGTTGAAGACCCAGACCGGCACCGGGTATGTGGCCACTTCCTTCGCCGGGACTGAGATCCATCGCCGTTCCTATCCGAATTCCTTTGGCGGGCAGTATCAAACCAAAGGTTATGAGCTCGTGGATGAACTCAAGCTGCTGGAGAATGCCCGCCGCGTCGCTGAGGAATCTGTGGCGTTGCACAAAGCTGACCAATGCCCCGCCGGCGTGAAGGACATTATTCTCGACAGCTCGCAGTTGGGTCTTCAGATCCACGAATCGATCGGCCACCCCATTGAACTTGATCGGGTGTTGGGTACTGAGGCAAATTTCGCCGGAATGAGTTTTCTGACCCTCGAAAAGCTGGGTACGCTCAAATACGCTTCTGACATCGTTAACGTCGTCGCGGACGCCACCCCGGCGCACGGCCCCGGGCTCGGGACTTTTGCCTACGACGACGAAGGTGTTCCCGCCCAGTGTACGCCCATTATCAAGGACGGCCAGTTCGTGGGTTATCTCAGCTCACGGGAGACTGCCTCGGCCGTGGGACTCAAGCGGTCGAGTGGAGCGATGCGCGCGGAGAGCTGGAACCGTATTCCCCTGATCCGCATGACGAATGTGAGCATCCTTCCTGGTGCCTGGAAGCCGGAAGACCTGATTGCCGATACCGACGACGGCATCTACATGGAGACGAACCGTAGTTGGTCGATCGACGACCTGCGCTACAACTTCCAGTTTGGCACCGAAATCGGCTGGGAGATTCGCGGCGGAAAGAAAACCCGCATGCTAAAGAACCCTAGCTACGGCGGCATCACCACCGACTTCTGGAATTCCTGCGACGCCATTTGCGGCCGCGAGTACTGGACCCTGTGGGGCACTCCCAACTGCGGCAAGGGGCAGCCCATGCAGACCATGGGCACGGGGCATGGAGCCTCACCGGCGCGCTTCCGCAAAGTGCAGGTGGGTGTCGCTTACTCCGGCTGAGGACATTGGTGATTGAGTGATTTGTGATTGAGTGATTTTAGGATTCGGATTAATCAATCGGTTGTAGCCCCAAGGCTGAATCCGCCATTCACTCAATCGCCAATCACCAATCACAGATCACAAATGAATTTAACTCGACAACGCGCGGAAGAAGTTTTCGACAAAGTCCTAAAGTATTCCACGGCCGATGAAACCGAGGCCATGGTTTCAGCAACCTCCTACGCTCTCACCCGTTTTGCCAACAATACGATTCATCAAAATGTGGCGGAGGAGACCGCGTCGCTCTCCGTCCGGCTGGTCAGTGAAGGGCGCATGGCGCGGGCCAGCACCAACAAATTTGACGAAGCTTCCATCCGCCAGCTTTGCGAAAACGCTCTGGTGCTGGCGCGGGTCCAGCCGCCCAACCCGGATTTGCTTCCGATGCCAGGGCCGCAGACTTATCGCGCCCTCGATCGTTTCTACAGCGAGACCGCGCAACTGACGCCGCAGACGCGGGCGGAGACGGTGGCCCAGGTGGTCGAACGCGCGGAAAAAGACGGTCTGACGGCGGCGGGAATATTTTCGAGCGGCTCCTCGGCATTCGCCATTTTCAACTCGCGCGGCATGAAAGCCTACCATGAAGAAACCATGTCGGAGTTTTCGGTGACCATGATGAGCGATTCCAGCTCCGGCTGGGCGAAGAAAACGGCGCCCTACTGGATGGAATTGGAGCCGACGGAGTTGGCGGACCGCTCCGCGCAGAAGGCACTCGCCAGCCGTGAACCTCGGGAGGTTGTACCGGGCCGCTACACGGTCATCCTGGAGCCCTCCGCGATGCTGGACCTTTTGGGCTTCATGATCTTTGACTTCAGCGGAATGGCCGTGCACGAACAGCGCAGTTGCCTGACCGGCCGCGTGGGCAAGAAGATGTTCGGCGAGAATATCAGCCTCCGCGATGATGTTTTCCATCCTTTGCAGACCGGAGCTCCGTTTGATGGAGAGGGAATCCCCCGCCAGCGTGTGCCCATTGTCGAGAAAGGCGTAGTAAAGAATCTGGTCTATGCGCGCCAGACGGCGCACAAGTTGGGCATGCAGCCCACAGGCCACGGATTCCCGCTGCCCAACGAGTATGCGGAAGCCCCCCTGAATATTGTCATGGATGGCGACCGGTCCAGCGTGGAAGACATGATCAAGTCCACGGAGCGCGGCATGCTGGTGACCCGCTTCTGGTACATTCGGGAGGTTGACCCGTACAAGAAAATCCTGACTGGCATGACGCGCGACGGGACGTTCTGGATCGAAGATGGGCAGGTCCGGCAGGGCGTTAGGAACCTGCGCTTCAACCAGAGCCTGGTGGACATGCTGGGCCAGGTGGAAATGATGAGCCCGCCGCAACGCACCGCCGGTGAAGAGTCTTTTGAAATGGTCGTGCCCGCAGCCAAGATCCGCGATTTTAATTTTGCTTCGACGACCAAGTATTAATCGTAATCGGTAATAGGGAGGGAGCTGCGGTCTTCCCTCCGCGCATTGACGCGCGCCTTGACAATCTTGGCGACCGGGTGTTAGAAGAATGGAATGCCTCCATGGCGCTATCGTCTAGGGGTTAGGACGTCAGATTCTCAATCTGAAAACCCGGGTTCGATTCCCGGTAGCGCTACCAAATCAAATTGCGCGGGTTGTCAGTTTCGCATCCTTTATTGAAGCTGGTTTAAAAGCCCAACAGTAAAACCGCTATTTTTCTGAGGCGTTCAAGAGCCGAACCTCATAGGCGCTCATCACAACTTCCAAGCCGTTCAGGCGAACCGTGACGCTCGCATCTCTTTTGTTGATGAGCAGGGTCTTGGTTGCCGACGCCAGAACCTCGACATCAGGGGAAGAAGATGTGGCCTTGAACAACTGGGTGCCAGGGCCGAAATAGTTGTTAAAGGTGTTTACGACCCGGTAGTGCGGACTGGCTTGGCCACCTTCCGCCGTCTTGGTCTTGGTGAACAGATAATTCCATTCCTGAAGCTCCGCGTCCCAGAGCAGCACCTCCGACACACCGCTTTCGAGCGCACGCAGGTAACAGGAGGCGTGGTTCGCGGCCGTAAACTGCGGATTGCTGCTCCAGCCTCCGTAGAACTCGGAGATCCAGATCGGAAGCGTGGTCCGCGAGCGGAACTGGGTGGCGATTTTCCCGAAGTAATCCGTCAGGGTCATCTTGCGAGCTTCTTCGCTGCGTTCGCGCGTGGGAGGGTACCCGGCGATCCAGCCGTCAAAGCAGATGAAGTCCGCCCCATGCTTGTGCTGGAACCAGTAATCAATCACCGGCCAATCTTTGGGTTTGGGTCCATCAAAGGGATAGTAAGGGCCACCGAGTTGAGCGTCGGGCCGCACGGACTTTACCGCATCGTAGACGGCATTATAGAAGTCCGTGAAGCGCACAGAGTCCCAATTGTCCCTGGTCTTGTCCCAGTAGCCTTTATACTCATTCCAAATCTGAAAATACTTCACGTCGGGATAGCGCAGCACAACCTTTTTGCTAAGCTCGGCAAAATCCTTTACGTGATTGTCCGCCACGCGGTCGTCTGCCCAACTGTCGGGTCCCGTCTGATGGGGGAAGTCCTCGCCGCTCGTTTTCATCCATCCGGGGGCTGTGCAAAGAGTAATAACGGGATTGCCGCCCATGGACCGGATCAGTGCGATGCGTTTGTCCAGGCTTCCCCAGTTGAATACACCCGGTTTGGGCTCAGGGTTTTCTGTGCCCCAGTCCATCAGGTGTTGGTTTTGATACTTCAGACCGGTTGCCAGTAACTCTTTGGCTCTGGCCACGGCCTGGGGGTTGCCATCTTCCCACTTCGGCTGTGTGTGCGTTACACCGATGCTGAAGTGGCTTATGCCCTCCGGAGTAGAACGATCAACCTGCACCATAACTGGTTCCTGCGCGTACACGGGCCCCGCAAAAAGAAGAAGCACCGTGATTGCAAACCACTCGCGAAACGGTCCGCCCAGGCATACACGGCGATGGTCGAGCATGTGGAATCTCCTTCAAGTCCTTTCTGTTCATCAACATAATGGAAAGGAAGCTATATCTTGCTTATTTTCATCAACATAATGGAAAGCCTGCTTTCGGACATATTTTCTCCATTTGTTTTCAATAACATAATGGAGGTTTCCTTCATTTCTTCCCCCCGCGTTTTCTTGCCACCTCGCGCCAAGGCTTAAGTAACTCTTTTAATTTCAATAACATATACTCTCGCGAGGTTTCCGCTCTCAGCGGTTAACCCGTTTTTTTTCTAGTACATAATGGAAAGCAGCAGCCACAATTGTAGCGCCGACCTTTGTGGTGTGGCGACCCTCCCATGACGGCCAAGGGCGGGACGCCGATGAATCGGGGCAGGCTGCCCATACCACCTCACGTTTTTCCTGGACTCGTGCCCAACGCCTTTCTCCTTTATTTTCATCAACATCGTGGAGAGATTAGTTTAACTTGCTTGTTTTCATCAACATCGTGGAGAGGCGGAAAACCGGCTCTTTCGCCCCCTGTGTTTTCAATATCATTCAGGCTTCGCTCGGCGAATTCTTGGGGGATTTTCTTCACGACCCAGGCTACGCAAGGTTAGACTAACCATTTTAGTTTCAATGATATAGATCTTTGAGAGGTTTTCGCTATTCATTGCTACCCCCTTTTATTTTGTTGAACATCGTGGAGAGCCGCACCCCGTTTCTTCGTATCGGCTCCCGTATCTCAACCTAACTCTCCTGATTTGAATGATATAAAGCTTTGAGACATTCTGACCATAAACAACTAACCCGTTTTGTTTCTGGTACATCGTGGAGAGCCGGAGTATGAGGTGCTGGCGGCTGGAGGCTAGGTGATGGGGAAAACCTCCCGAACCCAGCTCCCAGTCCGAAACCTGAACCACGAGTCCTGTATCCCGAGACCCGCCCCTGGCCCCTAATACCTGACACCTGGCACCCAACACTTGGCACCTGTTCCCGCTGCGCGATTTCACCCCGGCCCCACCCTCCTTACTGTAGGCTAGCAATTTGGCGACCACTTTCGCCGGAGATCCCTGCGAATTTCCTACCGGTAGGAAATTCACGTCGAATTATTTCTACATCTTCCTGCCGGCGGGAAATTCCGGCGCAGGTGTGCGACACAGAGTGGGAGCGCGGGCATCCTGCCCACTCTGGCACGGGCGCCCACCCCGGCGCTCTGAGCGCCGGGGTGGTGTTGACGCCGGGGTGGTGCTGAGGAGGCAACGAAGGAGTGGTGCTGATAATCATCACCGGGCCGAACGGTGCTCGGCCCAGGGCAGGGCAAGCCCAGCCCCGACAAGACCTGTTTGGTTGAGGCTCGGCCACGTTCGGAGTCGGAGAAGGAGCGCGGGCATCCTGCCCGCTCTAAGCTCTCTCGAAAACAGATTCTGCCGTCAGAAGCGTGGTAGCTCTCTGAAAAGCCGAGTGTTAACGTGGTTCGTGACGCCGAAACCCCGATTTTCATCCCAGTTGGGAGCGATAGCTCATGATTGGCTGTGAAAGAATCCCTAAACGAGCGAAAGCAAATCGCGCAGAGGCGCAAAGGCGGAGAGGGTGAAGAGAATATGAAGCACCTGTTTAATCTCCGCGCCTCGGCGTCTCTGCGCGAGATTTTCAATTTTTTTACAGATTCTCTGGCGCGCGCGCCCCGCCTGTGCACTTCCCGGATCAGGGAGCGGGACGCTCCCGCAAAAGCGGGCAGGATGCCCGCGCTCCCAGCTTACGTTCGGCCACTTCGACGTCTGCCCCCTGAGGGGGGGGGAATCGGGATTAGGCGTTCGGGGCTCGGGATTCGGGTTTGGGGGTTCTGAAATCTGAAGTCTCGAATCTTGAATCCGCACTGTCCGCTATTAGCGCGCCGTGCCCCATCCCGATTGACAACGTGCGGTTGCCGCTGGGGTATCGGGCAGAAATGCCCATCGCTCTTGACTCGCCGTACATACAAGTGTATGCTCTTGAGGCACAAGGATGAAAACCTACAATTTCAGTAAAGGAAAGCGCGGTCCGGTGCTGCCCGTGCCACCCGGCAAGGAACGCATCACCATCCGCCTGGACACCGACATTCTGGAATATTTCCGGGAGGCGGTCGAGCGCGCCGGGAGCGGCAACTATCAAACCTTGATCAACAACGCGCTGCGGGCCTATATCGAGGGTGCACGGCAGCCCGCGATCGAGTGCCAAACCGAAGCAACTCATGGTCCTTCCCCAGCTTTCTGGCAGCTCTCAGGCCGCGCTGTACCGCCTCGTCCACCCTAGCGAGGGTCTCACCTCGCTTCAGGACCTCCAGAATGTGGTCAGGCGTAAGCAAATTCAAAACGTCAAGAAACTGAGCGGCCTCCTCGAGGTAGCCTGGCAGTTCGAGGAAGGAATCGTCTGACCCGGGTGATGCCAGCAGCTTCTCGATCAGTACCTTTAGAACGTATCGTCTACTATCAGCCAACCTGGTGGCTATGAACTTCCGCAAGGACTCCGAAGCGAAGTGAATTATTTTGCTCTCCGTGTCAACCGTGAGAAAATTCAGCCGACTAATTTTCTGATCTACGTCGGGGGCCTCCAGTCCTAGCGTGTCTGCAACCGTCAACATAGTGTGCGGTTTTGAATCGTGAGCCAAAAGGGCGAGGATGCGCTTCATTTTGTCGTCGTTGTTAGGTACCTGGTGCCATTCTGCTTCGAAGAATTCAGGAGATTTCGAAGGAGCGTTTTCCAGGTATGAGGTAAGACTTACTCCAGCCTTTAATACTCTCCACACGCTGGCAACCCTTCCCGGGATTCCTCGGCAGATTCCGTGCACATCCTCCATTTGCTCGTCGGAAATGTCTTCTCTTCCTAATAGCGCGCTTGATTCCTCGATGCTCAGCAGGTTCAGCGGGTAAGATTGAATCGGAAGACTCCCAAGAAATAGGGTACGATACATCCGCGCATTACCAGAGAGTAGGGAGCGAAATTGGGGGACGCCCACCGGCAGAACGTCGCTGAAGAATTGGACCAGGATTTCGCGCCGTGACGCGTCTAACTCCTCAACACCATCGACGACAAAGAAGAATAGTTTCCTCTCCTGTTTTGCCTTGCGCTGTAAAGCAAGGCAAGATGATTTGAAGGCAGATATGTCAGCGGACCCAGCTTTGAGCACTTCCTCAGTTACAATCCAATAAACCTGTGTTAGTAAGTCTTGGAGAATTAGATCAGGATCATAGCTTAACTTGTTTGAGGCTGAGACAAATATCGAGATGGCTTGGTGCCGATGTTTGCGGGCAAATTGAGATAATACGGTTGTCTTGCCCATTCCCTCACTACCTTCCACTGTTACACCGCGAGCGGTGCCTTCGAAAAGCTGCTCGATCGTACTGACAACATTGTCGCGAGTAAGTTCGGGAAAGGGCGTGGGAGGGAAATTCATGCTCAACGACGGAAGGTCGACGACCGTGGCCTGAACAAAATTATCCTCTGGCATATGAGGCCCTCCAATGTACCGAGAGAGTAAGCCAACGCGGCGCCGATTACAAGCATGTAGCTGTTGCCCTGACTTGGGCGCGCGAAAGAGCGCAGGGTACATTAGAACAGCACTCGAAGCGCGGATCTCCGGCGTGTGACGGCCGGAGCTTTTCGTGCCCGCTAGCACTCGCCGGTTCGGTTCACTATTGCCTCCGTATGGCATTTCGTGAAAGTTGACCGCATGTCCAGAGTGGGGCGTCGGTTCCTTTATGACCGCGACATCTTCGTGGCCGTGGCTTACCTTGCGGGTATCCTAGCGGCGATTGTGGCATGGTTTTGGATGACGCCCATCCAGGGCTCGTGGGGTTGAAATTGATGGGACCACCTAACCCAGTTGCCCTGGGCTAGATTAGGTCGCCCCTTTGGAGCTCAAACGCGGGGTGGCGCATCCATGAAAAGTAGCGCCGCTCTTAAGGGCGGCACGTGCCGGGCTGAAGCCCGGCGCTACACCCGAAATTAGGACAGCACCGCATCTCGCCATATCTTGACCGTCACGCCGAATAGGGCCATATTTAGAATGTCTGCCTCTGAGGCATACACCAGATTTCCCAGCATTTGTGCGGGCCTGACGGCGACTTTTGAGGAGAAGGTAGGGATCCCCATGCGTAAATTGATAGCAATAGCGGCTTTCTTTTTTCTTGCGAACCTGGCTCATGCGCAGGACACCGTAGTACCCGGCTGGAGGCTTGTCTGGTCGGATGAATTCAATTACGTTGGCCCTCCAGACGCGACGAAATGGGGATACGAAGAGGGGTACGTGCGCCACAATGAGCTTCAATATTACACCGTCAACCGTTTGGAGAACGCCCGGGCAGATGGCCACAACCTCCTCATCGAACTGCGGAAGGAGACGCCGGATAGCTTTTTGCCCACTTCCATAAACGATGAATGGCATCGATACACTTCCGCCAGCGTCAACACTCGCAACACGGCATCGTGGATCTACGGACGCTTTGAAATAAGGGCGAAGATGCCTCAGGGCAAGGGCACATGGCCGGCCATCTGGTTTCTGAGTCCCCTGCGGACGCCGAATGTCCCAGGGCCTCCCCAGCCTCGGCAGCCTGACGGCAGCGAGGTTCAGGGCCCACGGCGAGGGCCGGGTGATGGGGAATCGTCCCAAGGCGAAATCGATCTCATGGAGAGCTGGGGAAGCCGTCCGAACCTAACCGCTGTCCATATTCATAGCAGCAAATGGCCGAACCCGTCTACGACTGTTCCCGTCGATGATATGTACAACAAGTTCCACCTTTACGCCGTGGAATGGTACCCGGATCACATGGACTTCTTCTTGGATGACAACAAGATTCTGACCTACACGAAAGACGCCAAAGTGGGTTGGAGTTTCGACCATCCAATGTATCTGATCATGAATATTGCGTGTGGCGGGCCTGACGAACCCGCTCCGGATGATTCCAAGCTTCCCCAGTTCATGACCGTGGATTACGTGCGCGTTTATCAGAGGATTCAACGATTGGGGTCGGAGTAAATACTTTCATTTTCAGTTTATACGCCGGTACGCTCTTGCCGTGATAGAATATCCACAAATTCGTCGTGTTGACTTAATGCTGGCTTGGCGCGCTGATGCGAACACTTTGGATCTTCCAAGCACTTGATTCGAGAATGACGAGTGAGGTAGCAGGTTAGGAGGCCAATCCGTATGAAGCACTGCCTTGATTGTGGTTTCGTAGGGCTGCCGAAACAGTGCAAGCCCGGCACATTCGGAGTGGAAGTGGTGCTCTGGGTGCTGTTGGTCGTTCCAGGAGTGGTTTACACCATCTGGAGATTGTCGTCTCGCTACGAGGGATGCGCGAAGTGTGGGAGCAAGCGGATCGTACCGGCTGGTGAAAACATGGCACAAACCGCCATTGGCAGAATGACGCCAACGCCGTCTGCGCAATCGTGGTATTGTGAGGCGTGTGGACAGCCCATCTTCAAGGGGGGCCGTTTCTGTGAAAGCTGCGCGGCTATGGTAGGTGGAACAGGTAGGGGCGCATCCGCGAAATAGGATGCCATTTGGGATTCCGCACGATCGTAAAATGCAGTTGGACTGCATCCCCTCCATCCGGGATGGGACGCCCTCTCCTGTGTGAGGAGAGGGCCGGCCGGCAATACTTGCTCACCGTAACACTTACGCGCCTTTCCGCCTTCCTGCGCTCGGCGGCGTGAAGCATAAAGTTTGCCGCCTCTCCCACCACACCTTCCTTGTCCCCGTACTTGCATAATGCCTGCTGCCTTTCGGGGTGGTCTTGCACAAAAGCTCACTCATGGATGGCTGAGCACGCTGCCATTCCCGGCTCGAGAGCCTTTCAATGGCTGAGCAGGGCCGGCAACCAGGTGGTCAGTGCTGGAACATAAGTAATCAGCATGACGCCGATAAACAGCACGATGTCTATGGGAAGCACTGCAAGTAGGACCTCACTTAGGGGCTTCTTAAAGCGGTAAGAGGAGATTAAGGCGTTCAGTCCTACCGGAGGCGTCAGGTACCCCAGTTCCATGTTGGCCAGAAAGACGATGCCGAGGTGGATGGGATTGAGGTGATAGGCCACGCCGAGCGGCACGAGGAGCGGCACCTCGATCACAATAGCGGCGTACATGTCCATCACACACCCGACAATGAGAAGAAACAGGTTGAGCAGGAGCAGGAAAACCCACGGCGAATGGATGGTGCGGGTGGTCCATTCCACGGCACGCACCACCAACTCCGAATCCACCATGTAATCCGTGACGCCCAGCGCCACCCCCCAAATCAGGAGCACGCCGCCAATCAGCAGGCCGCAATCGGCCATGGCGCGCGGGATGTCCTTGGTAATTCTCAGGTCGCGGTAGATGACCGTCTCGACGAAGAAGGCATAGAGAGCGGTGACGGCGGCCGCTTCGACCGGTGTGGCAAAACCACTGAAGAGCGCCACAAAGGCCACCGCGGGAAGAAGCAGTTCCCACTTTGCCTCCCAGACAGCGCCTCGGATTTCCGCCCAGCTCAAACGCTGAACCATGGCTGTGCCTCTGCGTCCCACAATGAGGCCCCACACCGCGGCCATCGCCAGCATCAAGGTGCCGGGCCCTATTCCGCCCAGGAAAACGTCCCTCATGGGGATTTTGGCGACCATCGCGTAGAGAATCAATGGAAGGCACGGTGGGAACAAGAGACCGAGTGAGCCTGCGCCCGTCACGAGCCCCAACGCGTCTTTCTCCCTGAATTGTGCTGCCACGAGCATGGGCGTCAGCAGCCCGCCAAGGGCGAGAATCGTCACGCCGGAAGCTCCGGTGAACGATGTGAAGAAGGCGCATACCAAGGTCGTGACGATGGCCGGGCCGCCGCGGAAAGATCCGAAAAGCGCCTGGAAGACACGCATCAACCGCTTGGCCGTTCCGGCTTCCGCCAGGAAGTAGCCCGCCAGCGTAAAAAGGGGCATGGTCGGCAACGAGGGATTGGTGACCAGGGAATAATGGTCGATGGAATTGGAGGCGATCGGCTCCTGCAACTTCCAAAAGAGGAGCAGGGCCGCGCCACCCACCGTCACGAAAACTGGAGCGCCCAATAGGGTGGCCACCAGCAGGACAATCAGGGCCGGAACCATGAGTTGTTCCACGGGCAGCGGAGAT
>Ga0187874_10003140_pt1 | contig 11861 bp, 10 predicted proteins | sample June2016WEW_16_1_3_FD_132993 | JGI IMG/M metagenome (GOLD analysis project Ga0187874, IMG submission 132993) | Peatland microbial communities from SPRUCE experiment site at the Marcell Experimental Forest, Minnesota, USA - June2016WEW_16_150 | ecosystem: Environmental > Terrestrial > Soil >... | reverse complement strand
GCTCGAACGTTCCCCGCACGTGCTGCTGCGCGACGAAGCCCATTGGAATGCGCTGGCCCGCCGCCAGCTCGAGTTGCACGGCGTGGATCTCCGCTGCGGCGTGGAAGTCCGCTCCATCGAGCCTGACGGCGTCGCCGATTTTCCCGCGGACCTGGTGATCGTCTCGGCCGGCTTCAAACCCAACGTCGAACTGGCCGCCGAAGCCGGCGTCGAGATCGGCCGCACCGGCGCCATCCGCACCGACGACCGCATGGAAACTTCCCTGCGCGGTGTCTTCGCCGCCGGCGATTGCGCCGAAGTCACCCACCTGGTGACCGGACGCCCCACGTGGATTCCCCTCGGCACAACGGCCAACAAAGCCGGCCGCGTGGCCGGATCCAACGCCGCCGGGGGCCGCGAGCGTTTCCCCGGCATCGCCGGCACGGCGATCGTCTCGGTTTTCGGAATGGCCTTCGCCTCCACCGGCCTCTCCGTCAGCGAAGCGCGCACCGCGAGTTTCTCGCCCGTCTCCGCGCGCATCGAAGCGCTCTCCCGTCCGGGCTATTTTCAGGGGACCAAGACTACCGTCGAGCTGATCGCGGACCGCGCCACGCGCCGCCTCCTGGGCGCGACCGTAATCGGCGAGCAGGACGCCGCCGGGCGCATCAACGTGGTGGCAACGGCGCTGCAATCCCGCCTTCGCGTCGACGAGTTCGAGCAGCTTGACCTCGCCTACTCGCCGCCCTTCGCGACCGTCTGGGACCCGTTGCTGGTGGCGGCGCAGCAACTGCTCAAAGAGCTGTGACCCGTGCTTTCCGTAACTCAAAAGAGTGTTGGTGCGTTATTAGCGATTCTGCTGTCCGCCCCGCCCAAGCTCGCTAAGTCGCAGTAACACTCAAGAGCACCGCGCCGGCGACTCACGAATCAAAATTATAAAAAATAACACTCTTGTCCAAAACTTTTTACTATTGATTTCCGCCACCGTTCGTGGTATCAGTACTTATGGTCCCCGGCGTCAAGGTCTGGCGTGTTGCTATCCAGGCTCGATCAAACGTGGCAGGGTTTTCTTTACCGGCAACCGCACACGTGTGCCATTCGAGCAAGTCTCAGACCATAGCTGGCCGTCTGGCTGTGGGGAAAAGTTGATGAGTTTGCCCGCCGGCCGTTCCCCGGATGAGGAGGATTCCTTGCCCGTCCTCGACCCGAGAATCAGCGAAGCCCTCCACTTCATTGAGGCCAACCTGCATCGGCCCATAACCGTCGCCGACGCAGCAAGGCAAGCCGGCCTATCGCGTTCCCAGTTCTCGAGTCTGTTTCGGGTTAAGACCGGGGCGAGCCCTGGGCGGATGCTCTCGAAGATGCGGATGGAACTCGCCGGCGAGCTGCTCTCCGGCAAGCGGGCTTTGCCTATGAAGGAAGTAGCTGCGCGAGTCGGTTTCCCACGTCCGGAAGTGTTCGCGCGTGCTTTTCGCGAATGGTATGTCATGACGCCCGGCGAGTTTCGGATGAGCCGGCCACGTGTTCATGGCCGGCCGTAAGACGGTTTCCGGCGCTGGACAAGACAGACTGCACTGAAATAGGAGGAATTGCACACTGTTTGTTACTTGCGTACCAGTGGTAGATCGCAAATGATTAGAGCTTATGATACCCACAACGCGAGTAAGACGCGCGGGTCGCTTCCCGCTCCTGCTGACGCTACTGCTGCCTGGCCTGGCCGCAGGCTCATCGCCCGACGCCGTCATTCGGGTGGACTCCGTGAAGGTGCGGCCCTCGACTGCCGCTGACGGCAGCGTGCCGGTCGATATTGTAGTGACGAATACCTCGGCGCAAATCATCACGGCCTACTCCTATGCCTTGGTCGCCCACTATGCCGACGGTCACGAGCAGACCACGAAAAGGATGGTGGATGATATTTCGGGGCTGGTTGGGGATCGCATGGGCCGACATGCCGACTCCACCGAGAGCATTCCGGCGGGTGCGAGCAGAACCCTGACGGTAACCGTGCCGGCAGATGCGGGAGCCGCGCCGCCGCTATCGGTGACGGCGAACATGACGATGGTCGCTCTCGCGGACAAGACCGCCCTCGGCGATCCCGCGTCGATAGCTTCGCTCCAGGCCTCCCGGGCTGGGCAGGTGAAAATGATTGCGGCTGTGGTCGCAGACCTTCGGCAAGTGAAGGAGTCGTCTTCCCCCAAGAAATCCGCTGACGACCTCGTGAGGAGCCTCACCACAGGGAACCACGACAACGCGGACCGTTCCCGCGCGCTGGTTATGCGAGGGGTTGCCAAAGGGCTCGAGTCAGGGACCGGCGCTCTCGATGACGCCCTGAACGCGTACGAGACCTATTTGGCGGTGTTTACTGAACATTCCAAGCTCAGGGAGGTGAAATAAGATGATCCGCAAACTCGTTCTATGGCTCGCCGTAGCTTCACTCCCCGTTGCGATCCCCGCCCAGCAGATCGGCTTCTCCAGTGTGAGCGTAACGCTGGATGGTCCAAATGATGCTGGCGATCCCTGCGGCCCGCTCCAAACAGCGATTGCACCTGCAACTATGACGATTACGACGATCCAATCCTAATCGACCTCAGCGGTGCGGGTTACCTTCTAACGAATGTGCAAAACGAGGTGCGATTTGACATCATGGCGAACGGGAAGCCCCCGCAACTCGCCTGGAGCGTGGCGGGATCGGAGGTTGGATTCCTTGCGTTGGACCGGAATGGAAACGGGACGATTGACAACGGCGCTGAGCTGTTCACCGGGATCTCGCCGCAGGGCGCGGTAGCGCGGCCGAGCAGCAGATCGGCCGGAGCTGCAACTGTTAGCCTGCAATCGGACTTTAAGACCGCCGCTCTGGCCCGCGGGGCTGGGCAAAGGGCGCCAACGGCCACAACACGAAAGAATGGGTTTACTACTCTCGCCTTTTTCGACCAGCCCGCCAACGCGCAGGAGCAAGGCAACAGCTACTTCTGGGCGCTGCACGATTTCATGTTCGACCAGCAGAAGGACCTCAACCGCGACAACCTGCTGGGCAAGCTGGCCGACGTGACCAGGGGTCTCGCGGGATTCGATCAAGGCAAATTCGCGGTGTGCGTGATGGAACGGAAAACCGCGGCGCAGGTGGATGAGGCTGTGGCCTTCGCGCAGCAGAACGGCATCAACGCCACGCCGGTCGCTTTTATCAATGGCCAGAAGACACAGGTGGTGGCGCCGGAACAGATTCGCACGTTGATCCGGCAACTCAGCGAAGGCGCGAAACCGGCATCACCGGCCGCGGATCCGGCGCCCGCCAAACAAGACCGGTAACACAAACCGCGCCGGGGAGCGGAATTTGGAGCACCCCGGCATCCTGCTTCACTCCTGCCGCATCGCCGCTGTCGGCCCACGCACTACGCCGGTTCGACGTATCAGCTACTATTGCTTCAAGAGCCAGTTACCGATTCTTTCCAGCGCCACCGGCGAGATGGTCTCCTCGATTTGCGCGTACTCGGCCACGGACCCGGTCTTGGCGGTTTGGAACAAATGGTTCAGGCCGGGCAGTTCGATGGCTTCGAAGTGCTTGTTTCCGCCTTCTTCGAGCGCTTTGCGGATGGCCGGCAGGTTTTGTTGAGGCGGCACTTGAGTGTCTTTAGACCCGTTGATCGCGAGCACCGGACACGTCAATTTGCGCAGCGCGGGCGCGGGATCGTAAGTCAGGAAGTAGCGATACCAGACCGACGTGAGCTGGCGATAGACGGTCTCAAATTGCGCGGCCGGCAGGCCCGGGCCCAGCAGGTCGCGCAGTTTTTGCTTTAAGACGGTTTCATCCTTTTCCTGCTCCACCAGGTCGAGTGTTTTGCGCTCCATCTGGCCGGCCTGTTGCGCCTGTTCGTGGCTCATGCCGGCGGCTTCGTTGCCGGCCACCACTTGCGCCACGATGATCTGGTCGCCGGGGACTCCGGAGCCGGCCATCATCACGATGAACGCCACGTCCTCATTCCGCGCCGCCACCATGGGGGCGATGTCCCCGCCTTCGCTGTGGCCGATGAGGCCGATCTTGCGGGCGTCGACTTCGGGCCGCGTCTTCAGGTACGCGACGGCGGCTTCGGTATCGGTCGAGAAATCGGCCGTGGTGGCCGTGGCGAAGACGCCGCCGGATTTCGCCACGCCGCGGTCGTCCGTGCGCAGCACGGCAATGCCCCGGCGCGTCAGATAATCGGCCAGCACCAGGAAGGGCTTGTGGTTCATGATGGTTTCGTCGCGATCCTGAGGGCCCGAGCCGGTGATCAGCGCCACCGCCGGAAACGGGCCTTTGCCCTGCGGGATGGTCAGCGTGGCGGCCAGTCGAATGCCGGCCACCTGGTTCTCGTACGTCACGTCTTCTTCGCGATAGGGATACGGCTTGACGGGGTTCTGCGGGCGGCGCGGCGGGGCGGCCGCGACTGCCGGGCCGCGGCTTAGCACCAGGGGCAGGGAACCGCCGCCTTGCGTGAAAGTGCCCTCGATTTTGGAAAGATCTTTGGAGATGGCGCCATCGAATTTGACGCCGAGGGCTTTCATCTCCAGAGTGAACGCGTCGCCGTCGCGCTTCACCAGCGAAACCGGCAGGCCGCTCGCGCCCTGATCGGGGCTGTCCATGGTGGCGGCGAGACCGTCTTTGGTGCTGCTCAGATGCACAACCACTCTGAGTGTCCCGGCGCCGGTATCGAGCGTGCCCTGCCAGGTTCCATCGATGTCGGAAGGCTTCACGCCGGCGATGTCCTGGGCTTGCGCGGCCAACGCGGCGGATAGGGCCAGGGCGGCCACGAGAGTTCTTGACACGTTTAGATTCTCCTCCTGCCTATTATGGATCGGCTGGCGGCGGGAGGCGGGAGCTTATCGCGCGGTAATCGTCACGGCCGCGCTGGCGGAGCCGTCTACGGCGACCACCAGCGGCACCGGGCTGCCGCCGAAAGACTGGGTATCGGCAAACTGAATTTGCAGCACCGCGGTGGACGCCGCCTGGCCCGCGGGTGCGGCGGCGATTTGAGTGACGCCCAAGACCGTCATGAGCACGCCTGAGATTCTCACCTGCACGCGGTTGGTTGCGCCGGCTACCGACGGATCCACGTTGGTGACTTGGACGCTCAGGATATCGCCGGGGTTGGCGGCGGTGTTGGCATCGAGCGCCACGCCCATGGCGTTGCTCACCGCGCCGGCGCCGATGACCGGCGGCGGTCCATCGATCTGGATCAGAACGGGCGCCGTGGCGGCCAATCCATTACTTACCAGCAGAGTGGCCGGGCCGGCGGCAAAACCGGCCGGGACGATGAAGTTGACCTGGGTCGGAGAGGCATATACGACCGGGACCACCGCTCCGTTCAAGGTCACTACCGTTCCGCCCGACCCGAGCGCCAGTCCCAAACCGAAGAGCGAGGCATAATCGCCCGCGTGCAGCGTGGTGGCGTAGGTGACCGCGTTATAGACTGGCAGCGCGAGGGTGGGGAGCGCGCTGTTGGCCGGCAGGATTTCGAAGGCCGCCGGCGGGAGCACCTGGAATCCCGAAATCACATTCAACGAAGCCGGACCGGGCGTGGCATTGTTGGCCACCACGATGTCGGCCACGAGGTGCGTGGGACTGAGAACCCAGACGCGCCGCACCGAGATGTCGCTCGTCCCGAATCCCAAGGTCACCTGACCACTGATGAAATTGGTGTTGGCAGTGGTGATGTCGATCTCGGAAGCCGTGCCGTCCGAATTCGCTCCGGCCACGAGGGCCGCCGGACTGACGCTCGAAATCTGCGGTGCGTTGGCCGCCGGGTAGGAGTACACCACTGGCTTGGCGGACTGAAGGAACATGGAGTTCTGGCCATCGGCCTCGAACGCCGTGAGGGTCGAGTTCTGGCTGCTCGCGCCATCGGGCGGCAGCACCGTGATGAAGCCGTTGCCGGAATCGGTGGCGGCGAAGGGCGTCACCAGGGAGGCATCCAGGCCGTCGAAGAAGATTCGCGAATCAGCGGTGAGGCCGCTGCCGCCGATGGTCAGGCTGCCGTCGGAATTCGGTGTTACGGAAGTGAGCGCGGGCGGTTGCTTTCCGACCACTATGAATGCGTCGGGCAGCACGTACATATCGGAGGATGCGCCCGAGCCGTACGTCAGCACCATGTGGTGCGGACCCGTGATCGCTCCGTTGTTCTGGAAATCCATCACCAGGTAGCCGGAGTACAACTGCATGGTCGCGTTCCCGATATCGGTTCCCAGAACGGCGGCGGTTGTCGGCAGCGTGGTGATCGAGCCGTAGTTGGGCTGCGCCCAGACCCGCAGATACGTCTGGCTCGTGTTGACGAAGGCCGGGGTCATCCAGATTTGCGACGCCGCGTAGGTGTTGTTGTACTTGTAGGTGTCGGTGACGGGGTCGAGGTAACAATAGGTCACCACATCGTAGATGGGAACCGAAGTTCTCGCCACCACGGCAAAGTTTTCGCCGGCGAGGGACTGGCCGGCGGAGACGGTGAAAGTGGTGGCCTGCCGGGTATCGGTTGTGCCCGGATAAAAGACCGTCTGGAAATAACCGCTACGCGGGAAAGAGGCCACGCCGCCGGCATCCACGGGTAGAGTGATGCCGGTTCCGTTGGACGGAATGGCGTCGGGCGGCAGCGGGTGCACGTACAACTGGTATTGATTGGGGGGCAACCCGTCGATGGTGTAAGTGCCGTCGGGGTTGGTGAGGGCACTGACGGCCGGGCCGGTGGCCGGGATTGCGACCACAGACGCCAGATTGACCGCCGCGCCGCCCAAAGTAACGCGTCCGGAGATTGAACCGAAGTTGGCTGACCAATTGGCTTTGCCGTAGAGTTCGGAGATCGCTGCGATGTCGTCGGCGTCCACCGGGCGGGAGCGCGAAGTGTTGCGGATGACGTCCTGCGACATGGCCGCAGCCGTCCAGGTATGCTGCAACCCGAGGGCGTGTCCGAACTCATGAACCGCGGTAGTGTAATACTCTTCGAGATAACTGGGACCGGGGCCGTAATCGCTCTGGCTGGTGGTGTTGTCGGTCAGGATCACCAGCCCACGGGAAATCGGGAAGAACTGCCCGTTTGCTCCGGTCTGAACGGTCGCGGTCGTGGACATGACCGGCGTCCCCAAGCCGAGCAGGCCGGGCGGCAGCTCCGAGAAAATTACATCGCCACCGGGCGTTGTGGAAGCCGGCGCGGCGGAGCAGGTCCCGATGCCGGGCGCTATGGAAGCCGGATTGGCGGAGCAGGTTTCGACGCCGCCGAAGGACACTCGCAGAGCGGAACTGGCGACGGAATTCCAGGCGGCCGCGGCCTGTTTGACCTCGCTTAAGACCGAACCCCAGGAATCGTTGGGGCCGTAGGTGGAGGGGCCGTCGTTGCTGGCGTAAAAGGTGATCGTGTTGTTCTGAAGTTTGGTCAGATCGAAGGCTTCCGGTACGGGGATGTATGGCGCCTTGGCGGTGAGAAAGTGGACGTAGTGGTAATAGGCTTGGGAGGGCGCGACCAGCAGGAACACCGCCGCGGCGGCGGCTAGCGAGCGGAGGATGGCCCGGCGGTTCCGCACTTAGTTGGCCCCTTTGCCGGCCATGGTCGCGGCGATCTGGGCACGCAACTGGCTCATGGTCATCACCAGGGTTTGATCCTTCACCTGCTGGCCGGTGCCGCGCTCGAGCATCACTTCATGGCTCGAGCTGCGCGTGGTGGTGGGATCGGCGGAGCCGTCCTGGGCGACCGAAAACAGGCCCTGGGTGAGGCCCATGATCTGGGTGGCGCCGGACTTGCCGGTCCAGAGGAAGAAAACGTATTCGTCGCCCGCGCTGAATTGCGGAACGCCGGAGAAAGTCTGGCGCAGGTTGTTCGCGACACCCCCTTGCACCACAAATTCGACGCTGCCCGCGCTGGCGCCTTTGAGCGTTTCGCTCACGCGGATCTGGTAGTGGGTGTAGATGATGGGGCCGGAGAACGCCGCGTAGGAGCCGGTCACCTTGGCCCGGACGATGGCGGTCGAACCGAGGATCATGTCATTGAGCGAGAGCCGCTCCAGGGTGGCGGAGGGGAGTGGCGCCAGGGAACAGGCCACCAGCAGCGCAGATAGAACCGCACGCTTCACGGAACTGCGAAGTGCACTTGCCATGCCACTCGAACTAATTGATTTAAAGCCAGTTACCATTCCATTACCAAGCCAGCATGGGTTTGTCGGACACGGGGTTGGGACAGGGTGTCCCAAAACGCCTGCGGCCGCTTACGTTCTCATAGTGGGAGCCAGGATCTCAACTTTCGGAAAATAGCCACGATAACGGGCGGCATCGCGGGTGAGCAGCGCCAGTCGCTCGATGGCAGCATGCGCGCCAATGTAGAAATCAGGAAGAGGCGAGGTCCGCGAGCCTCCACGGCGGCGGTACCGCGGGAAGCTCTTCCCGGCCAGGAAAGCAGCCTCCCAGGGAAGCCGTTCGCGCCGATACAGATTTGCAGGAAGAACCGCGTCCAGAGCTTCGATCGTGGTATAGCCGATCGATACCTCGGCGTAGATGATCGGATTGATAATCAGGGCGGTGTGCTCGGCGACTTCGGCGAGTGCGCGCCTGGACCAATCCCCCCAAGCCGGATCGTTGGTGGCGACGTCAAGCAGGACGTTGCTGTCCACGAGCACACCACGGCAGGCGCTCAGGCGGGCCTGCAAGCTGGGGATAGCCGGTGTCACTTGCGTCGCTTGGCAGCACGGGTTTCGCCCCGGGTAAGCGCCAGGATTTCGTCCGTGCTCATGCGGGTGTCCGCGGTGCCGCGGAGGAGCTCCACGGCCAATCGTCCCCGGGTGGCTTCACCGGGCGGGCGCCGAGCCTTGCGAATGCGGGCGTGATCCCCGGCCAACTCGAACTCGACTTTAGTATGCGGCAGGAGGCCCAGCCGATTCCGAATCTCCTGCGGGATGGTGACTTGCCCCTTGCTGGTGATCTGCATGGTAATACTCCTACAAGTAAGTGTAGTACCGCAATGATCCGGTCCGCAACCGACTCTCTTTGACACTTTGGGCCGGGTGCAGACAGTCTCTCGGGCCCGGCGCCGGCATGAGTGCCGACGCGGCACGCACGAGTGCGTGCGCCACCTCAGCGCCGAACGCCTGTGAGAAATGCGCTTACGGCTTGCCGGGGCGCACGATCAGCATGGGCACTTGCAGGTTGTGGCGCACGGGATTGATGGTGTTGCCGAAAATCAGATCTTTCAAGCCACCGTGGCCGTGAGCGCCCATGATGACGAGGTCGGGCTGGATCTCATGCGCGTAGCGGACGATCTCCTTGCTGGGGGATGGCGAGTGGCAGATGGCGGTTTCGACGGTGACGCCCTGATCGCGGAGGGATTGCGCGACGCGCTCCAGGTATTGCTCGCCGGCCTCGACTTCGGCGGTGGATGAGTCCCTGCCGTAGACCTGGCTGGTGACGCCCTCTTCCACGTGCAAGAGAAAGACGCGTCCGCCGTGGAGGCGGGCCATGGCGGCGGCGTGGCTGACGGCCAGGCGGTCGAGCGCGGTGTGGTCGAGCGGGACGAGGATGCGTTGGTAAACGAGGGCGGCGGCTTCGGCGCCGGCGGTCTCGGGAAGCACCACGGGCGCACGCCCGGCGAGGCGGCTGCGGCGGCCGATATAAGGTTCGAGCCCCACCCACAGCAACAGTAGCAAAACCGCCGCGGCCGCGGGGATGGTGACGATCCAGATGACGATTTGCCAAGGCCCGGGGGTGCTGAGCCATCCCCGAATCGCCAGGTAGGCCAGCCAGAAATTGAGCCCGATGATCACGGCGGCGGTGGTCCAGGAGAGCCACTGGACCCACGGGCGGTTGGCGAAGGCTCCCATGCGGGCGCGGTCGCTGGTGAAGTGGATCAGCGGCACGACGGCAAAGGGCAACTGCATGCTGATGATCACCTGGCTGAGCAGGAGGAGCGCCAGGGTGGAGCTGCTACCCATAAAGTAAATGGTGAGTGCCGCGGGAGTGATGGCCACCGAGCGGGTGATCATGCGGCGCATCCAGGGCCTCATGCGGAAGTTGAGAAATCCCTCCATAACGATCTGACCGGCAAGCGTTCCAGTCAGCGTGGAGGATTGGCCGGAACAGAGCAGCGCGACGGCGAACATGACGCCCGCGAGGCTGGTGCCGAGCAGCGGCACGAGGAGTTGGTGGGCCTGCTGGATTTCCGTGACGACGATCCCATGTTTGAAGAACACGGCCGCGGCCAGCACCAGGATGGCGCAATTGACGAACATGGCGCCGTTGAGCGCCACCACCAGGTCGATGAAGTTGTAGCGGCAGGCGGTACGCTTGGCTGGTTCGTCGTGCCCGATGCTGCGGGTCTGCACCAGGGCCGAGTGCAGGTAGAGGTTATGCGGCATGACGGTGGCCCCGATGATGCCGATGGCGAGGTAGAGACTGTCGCGGTTGAGGCGCGGCGCCAGGCCGCTGAAGATCTCCGATACCACTGGCTTGGCCCAGAACACTTCGATACAGAATGCCGCCGCGATCACGGTGATGAGCGAAAAGATGAAGGCTTCGATGGTGCGGATGCCGAAGCTTTGGAAGAGGAGCAGGAGCAGGGTATCGGCGCCGGTGAGCAGGACGCCGGCGAGGAGCGGGATGTGAAAGAGCATCTGGAGCGCGATGGCGGCGCCCAGGACTTCGGCCAGGTCGCAGGCGGCGATAGCGATTTCACAGAGGCCCCAGAGGGCCAGGTTGACGGGGCGCGGATAGGTTTCGCGGCAAGCCTGTGCAAGGTCGCGGCCGGAGACGATGCCGAAGCGGGCGCTGAGGGTCTGGAGCAGCACGGCCATGGCGTTGGACATGACCAGCACCCAAAGCAGGCGGTAGCCGAAGCGCGCGCCGCCTTCGAGGTCGGTGGCCCAGTTGCCGGGGTCCATGTAGCCGACGCTCACCAGGTAAGCCGGTCCGGCAAAAGCGAACATGCGGCGCCAGAAAGAGATTTGCGAAGTTGCGACGCTGGAGTGGACGTCGGCGAGCGACCGCGAATCGGGCCGGAGCTGTCCGGTGGCTGCCATGGGAACTTAACTGTAGTTAAGCAAGGTGGGGAGGGGAAGTCAACTTGGCACGCCTTTTCGTAGGTTCGCTCCCGGGGAATCGACTGGACCCTTTCGTCACGAGCGTTCCAAGCTGGTCCAGGCATCGACCACCAGCGACTGGCAATCGGTCGCAGAGTGGCGCGGCCAACGAGCGAGCTAAGATTACGCTATATGGCCGGTCGGTCCCTCACGTTGGCGCTCTGGCTTGCCGTTTGGCCGGCCTCCGCTCAGATGCCGGCGTCTGGCACTTTGTCTGACACCACGGTGCTCGGCCTCAAGGCACACGGCAATTCGCTCTGGCTCTTGAGCAATTCGGACGACGAGTCCGCCCTTATTCATTACGACCTTGCATCCACTCGGGTAGTCCGCAGATACCCGGTCGCCGGCGCTGGCCACGTCTTCAATGATCTGGCGATCGCTCGCGCAGGCGATGTATATCTGACCGACACGCGTGCGGGCGCAGTCTGGCATCTCGCGACCGGCTCCACCGATCTGGCGAAACTCCCCGAACGATTCGAATTCGCAAATGGAATCGCACTCTCACCGGACGGGAGGCTCTTCTACATGGCCAACATTCAGGACGACAAGAAGACTGGTTTCAACCCAATCACGATTCTAAAGCTCCACCTGTAGCTGGAAGGCGTGGTGGAGGAAATGGCTGCTGCCGGGGCGTCAAGTGTTCCTCGATCGGCTCCGGGAATACGCGAACGCGCCTCTGAAACCGATTGCTAAGTGCGCCGTTTCATAAATACGCTCTCGTATTCCTCGAAGACCGCTCCCTCACGGTCGCGGCTCGCATGCGAGCCGCGCGCGTCAGCAAGCGGTTTTGGATACGTGAGCGAGCTTCT
>Ga0187874_10003139_pt1 | contig 11864 bp, 27 predicted proteins | sample June2016WEW_16_1_3_FD_132993 | JGI IMG/M metagenome (GOLD analysis project Ga0187874, IMG submission 132993) | Peatland microbial communities from SPRUCE experiment site at the Marcell Experimental Forest, Minnesota, USA - June2016WEW_16_150 | ecosystem: Environmental > Terrestrial > Soil >... | reverse complement strand
TTAGATTAGCCTTAGAAGGTAAATTTGATGTTATAGTACATCAATGCAATTGTTTTCATAATTTCGGTGCGGGCTTTGCATTGTCTCTATTGAGAATTTTTCCAGAAGCTTTCGAAGCTGACAAGAAGACAACAAAGGGTGATAGAGAAAAGATGGGTACTATAAGTTTTCAAGGTCTTAATATTGTAAAAGTTTATCAAGTAATTAACTGTTTGTAATTTAAACATTAATTATACAAACGTGCGAATCATGCACTAAATTTCTTGACAAATAAGATTTGCTACTGGTACAATATCTTCAAAGTGTGCCTAAAAATAACAGTGTGCCCAACTATCACTTATATAAGAAAGGTGGGCGATCAATTATGGAAACTTTAAATTTTGATAAATTAAAGTCAGTAGTTCATTATGTATGCTACAAAGCTACTGACCCCTCGGTATTAGGGGCCGTCAAATTAAATAAGGTATTATGGTATTCCGATGCTTTAACGTATTTGACTACTGGAAAATCAATAACTGGCGAAACATATATTAAGCGTCAGCATGGACCAGTTCCACAACACATTTTGAGGGTAGTAGATTCTCTCGTGGCAGAAAAGAAAATAGCCAGGGGCAAGGTGGATCATTTTGGTTTCATGAAAAATGAGTACATTGCTATTTCAGAACCCGACTTTCATGGACTTTCCGCAAGCAGCATTTCACTTATTGATGAAGCTTTTGAACATGTTTGTATGAAAAATACAGCATGTTCTATTAGCGAAGAAACTCATGGCGTAATTTGGAATATGGCAGAAATGGGGGAGTCAATTCCGTACTCAACAATATTTGCTTCTTCTGTTGGAGAAATAGACGAATCTGATATTGAATGGGCCATTAATATTGTAAATGGTTATAGTCAATTTGGTTGTGGAGTTGATAGAGTAAGAACAGAATATGAACATGTGCGTAATGTATTCAAGAAAGTAAAGGAATTATTTACAGGTAAAAGAATTGGTTATCCGTTGTATGGTGCAGGTGGAGATTGGAATATCATTTCTCAGATTATTGATGAAGAACTTAAAGATGAAAATCATACTCTTGTGAAATATAAAAGGAGTTAATATGACATTTGAGAATTTAATTAGAGCTAATGAACTTCATGAAAGAGCAAAGATACTTAATAGATATTTAGGTTTCCTAGATACTAATCCTTCTTATTTTGGTATTTCTGATATTCTTGAACCTTTACTTAGTGAGGAAACCAAAGAAAAAGTTAAAGAATTATTTGTTAATGATTTAAAGAAAAAGAAAGATGAAAATATAGCAGAATTTGATAGTCTATAATTTGAGGTATTATTTTGAATTACAAGCAGTTCGCTATAAACCTTGCCAAAAAGGTTGAAGGTCGTTATAGGGTATCTGCCCTTATCTTGGATAAACAAGATAGGGTAATATCTTATGGTTTAAATTCCTACGAAAAAACACATCCTATCCAAAAGAAATATTCCAAACTTTGTAATAATGATAATCGAATTTATCTACATGCAGAAGTTGCAAGTTTAATTAAATCAAAAAATAAAGGATATAAAATTTATATATGTCGAATAGATAATTCTGGAAATACATGTTTAGCTAAACCATGTCCAATATGTGAATTAGCTATTAAAGAACATGGTAGTATAAAAATAATAGAATATACAATATAATAGGAGTTAAATTTTGATAGGTATATATGTATTAATAAACAATAAAAATAATAATTGGTATATTGGTTCTTCTATTAATATTATTCGTAGAATTAAAGAGCATTTTTATGAATTAAAAAATAATAAACATTTTAATAAAAGATTACAAAATTCATATAATAAATATAAAAATTTTTATGCTATTATTATAGAAAAATGTAAAAAGAAAGATTTAGAATATCGTGAACAATATTGGATGGAATATTATGAATCTTATAATGATTATAATATTGATGAACCTGAAAGACAAATAATTTCTGATGAAACTAAAAGAAAACATAGTTTATTACAATTAGGAGAAAAAAATCATAATTATGGTAAAAAACATAGTGAAGAAACTAGAAAGAAAATGTCAATAGCAAAATTAGGTAAAAAACACCCTCTTTATGGAAAACATCATAGTGAAGGAACTAAAAAGAAAATGTCAATAGCAAAATCAGGTAAAAAACATTCAAAAATATCAAGAAAGAAAATGTCAATAGCAAAATTAGGTGAAAAAAATCATATGTATGGGAAACATCATAGTAAAAAAACCAAAGAAAAAATATCTATTGCATATAAATTAAGAAAAATATCTTGACAAAACTAAATAATTATGATATAATTGTTTAAATGGAAGGAGTACATCATGGAAGAACTACCCGATGTCATAATTGGATTTACTGGTGAGAATTGGGATAAATTGGGGATGTGTCCTATTTTCTTAGCAAGATTAATGGAAATGGGTTGGTCACAAGAAGAAATTTCAAAATTATTAGGAGAAATAATTGGGCCGGATTTTTCTGAAGTAAATTGCACTACATGGATTAATCGTCTGGAATTTGATAAGGGTATTGAATGTTCAGATTATAAAGATGAACCACCCTTTAGAATTCTTTTAGATAGAATCATGTTTTGTTATCTACAAACAGGAAAACTTTTTAAAGGTGATTTTTATATTAAACAACCTATCCCTCATATTGATGAAAATGAATTTGAAGCAATGACCAAAACTAATGACTAAGGAGAATATTATGGTTGAAGAAGATGGGGATGATTCTTTTGTCAATACCGAAACATGTACAAAATTCTCATGTAATAACGCTAAATTAATAAATGTTAATGGATGGATATTATGTCCAGTATGTGAGTGTTCATATGGAAAGGAGAATAATAATGTTTAAAGATATGACGAATTGGGAAAAGGAAGAATTAACTCAATCAATACTTCAACTTATTATTCTAATCGGTGGTTCTATTGCTTTCGGAGTATGGTTGAAGTCGGTATTTGCAGGATTGTTTTGTATGTTTGCAATCGTAGCATATTGGAGAAAGGCATGAAGAAAAGAAATGTAATTGTGAACAAAACAACAAGAATTGAAAGAGATGAATATGGTAATATTTGGGAAATTCATAGATGTAAAGGTAAAAATAGTGAAGATATTTCTAGGAATGTAACTACCGATGAACCTGATTGGGCTACATGGGAAATTGATATGACTGATACCACATTGAGAGGTCTTTCTTATTGTCCTTTTTGTGGTAAGAAATTAGTAAACACTTCTTTAGCTGATGTAAAAGTTCTTCTAGCTAAAAATAATAATGGAGCTGGAATATGAATAATATGAAAACATTAGAAGAAAGAGAATCAGACCTTATTAATAAAGGTTGGTTTAAACATCCAGATGGTTTTGCTCGTCAAGCAAATCCTTATATTAATCCAATACTTTATTATACCTTGATTGAAGCTGAAGGAGCAGATAATTCAATATATAACGGTTCTGGATATTCTTGTTAAAATAGTTCTTGACAAAGTTAATTGAATATGTTATAATGTATCATGCTTACGGAATATAAAATAAAGAACATCTTAGATGTTCCTATGCATTTTGCCGACCTTCCTAATGGACAGGTCGCTATTTTTGATATACCTCATGTAGTAGCCATTAGAAAATTATATGGTAAGAAATTCAATAATAAAATTATATATCTATCTCCAAGCAGATTTGTTATAAGGAGAACTGAATTATGACAGATGATGGGATTCATATAAAACATGAATGTGATTGGAAGCATAGAGAAAACAATATTGAAGAACAAAATTGGATAGAACAAAGTTGTTCTATCTGTAGAAGAAAAAGACAAATATTTAAAGGAAGACCTCATTGTACTTATTGGGAACTTCCTTCTGGTTTAAGTTACTATACATATGAATAGGAGAGAAATAAAATGATTAAATCTTCTACCATTATAAAAGGATTTGTGAAGCGTGGTTGGACTTATGATAAAATGAGAAACACTTTATATTCCTATGATAGTAATACAACTTCTAGGATATTTGGAAAGGTAGAAGGAAATTTTGTTAGTTTAACTGATGCAAGATGGAAAGATGGTTGTAATGTTCATATAGATAGTTTTTGGCATATTGCATCAATGAAAAGTCTTGAAGAAACTTTAGATAGAATTGAAAAGATATACAAAGAACTTTGTGGTACAAAATTTAAACAAGGAGATTGAAATATGAATTACGAAACAGAATGGTCTATTAAATCAGGTAAGGCTATTATCATAGGAAATAAAGTATATATGCGTTGTGAAGATTGTGGAAAACTTATTTGTACGAACAAAACTTTTTTCGGAAGTTTGCATGTATGTGCAAAATAGTTCTTGACAAAGTAAATGGTATAAGAGAGATGAAAAAGGAGAAATAAAATGTCTTTGCAAATGCCATATCATACACTTATTGAACTTGTTCCGAAAGAGAATCGGAAAAAGGCAAGAAAATTATTGAAGGAAGTAATTAGATTAGAATTGATGGAATTTTCAGAACATATTTCTTCGAATGTACAAATTTTAACTAATAACGTAGATTATTATCGTGAATTTAGTGTTCGTCATGATAGTGAAATTGATTGGTGGTTAAAATAATACTTGACAAAGTTAATTAAAAACGGTATAATGGGTTCAGTTAATAAATCAAAGGAGAAATGAATGAAACCACTTTTGTCAGGTAAAGTAGATGTGAAAAATCTTGGAGCATTGAATTTTCCTTTGTTTGCTTCACCGAAGATTGATGGTATTCGTTGTCTTTCTCAAAATGGTGGTGTATCTAGGACATTGAAACCAATACCGAATATTAATATTAGGGAAATGTTTAAAGAAGCAGATTTAGCTAAGTTCAATCTTGATGGTGAACTTATTTCTGGTGAAAATTTCCAAGAAACAACTTCTATGGTTATGTCCGATAATAAGCAAGGTGATTTTACTTATTATGTATTTGATATTGTTAATCCTAATCAAACTTTTGACCATAGATTTAAAACCCTTACACTTTTGAAAGAGCAAGGTAATTTTCCTCAATGGGTAAAGGTTGTTCCTCATAAAATAATTTATAATGTAAAAGAACTTGAAGCATATGAAATTAAATGTCTTGAAGAAGGACATGAAGGAATTATGCTTCGTGCGCCCGGTGGGGAATATAAGTTTGGTCGTTCAACAGATAAAGAAGGAATTCTTCTGAAGATGAAAAGGTTTGTTGATGATGAAGCTACAATCATAGGATTTGAACCTTTGATGAAGAATACCAATGAAGCTACAACTGATGCTCTTGGTCATTCACATCGTTCTTCAAAGAAGGAAGGTAAAGTTGAACAGGATACATTGGGAAAGTTCATTTGCCTTTGGCGTGGTAAGGAATTGAAGATTGGAAGTGGTCAAGGTTTGACAGCCGAATTGAGAAAAGAAATTTGGAATAATAAAAAGAAGTATATGGGAAAAATTGTCAAATTCAAGTATCAGGATTATGGTATTGTTGAACTTCCTAGAATACCAATTTTTATCGGATTCAGAGATAAGAGGGATATGTGAGAAAAACATTAGAAGAAAGATTTAATGAAAATTTTATTAAACTTTCTGATAATGAATGTTGGGAATGGAAACATATTTATTCAGGAGAAAAATATGGTCAAATAAAAATAAATGGAAAAACTGAAAGAGCGCATAGAGTAGCATGGGAATTAAATATTGGTAAAATTCCACATGGAATAGATGTTCTTCATCATTGTGATAATCCAAAATGTGTTAATTGGATAAAACATTTATTTCTTGGAACACAAAAAGATAATATGCAAGATATGAAAAATAAAAATAGATGTTCTCATACAAATTGGACTAAAGGTGAAAATAATGGTAGTCATAAATTAACAAAAGAAGAAGTTATTGAAATTAAAAATATAAAAGGACTATTACAAAGGGAAATAGGAGAAATTTTTAATATAACACAAGGTCATGTTAGTAAAATACAAAATGGAAGGAATTGGTAAAGGAGAATAAAATGTTTTCCGAAAAGGATTACGAAAAGTATCAAAAACATATTGATGGTGAATGTGCAGATGATTGTAAGTATTGTGAAATGGATTTTGAACTTGCAGTTGAAGACCATTATAAGGATGTAAAGAAGGAGAAGGAAGCTAAATTTGGTAAACTTGGAAAGGCAATCAAAAGACTATGAAGACTAAGATTATTCTATCCATATTCTTTGTATTCATAATGGCAACTTCTTCTTTTGCATCTTCCTTTTTGGCAAAGGAATGTAAGAAAGATGCAGAGACTTATTTTCTTTCTAACATAGAAGAATCTATAGATAATCAATTAGATATTTATTATGAATATCATTGGAATAACGATTTGAATGTATGTGCAATGTTGATAGATTATTATTTTAGTGATATATCAGGTAAGACTTATTTACATCAACAAGAAATATATGATGTGAATGAACATATCAGATTAAATCGTTGTGAAGAAAAAGATTGTGAAGATAAAGCTTTTCTATCCGACAGAATGAAATATATGGAGAGTATAAAAAATGATGAATAGAATACCAATATACATTATTTCTTTAATGCTTACAAGTATTATAGGTTGCATTATATGGGCAAACGATGGTCAAGCACCTATGAATTATCAAACAGTAGGTATTACTATTATGATAGGTGGTGTTGTTTGGTTTTTAATGTGTTTTTATCTGGAATCAAAGATTGAAAAACAAGCCGATGTTATTAAAGATATATTGAGAAATTATTATCTCATAAAAAAGGAGAAATAAATGTTTAAAGGATTAATTAATATACTTGGAATATTTATTGTGCAAATGTTTAAAGTATTAGGAATATTTATTGTGCTAATGTTTTTCATTATTACTTTTTGTTGTTTTCCCCTACTTTTTGTTGTTTTCCTCTTGGCATGCATATTGGTCACCAACATGGACTGAATAAAGGAGAACAAAATGAAGAAGAGTGTGATGATTATTGGATTTGTATTTGTAATGATGGTTGGAAATTCATTTGCAGAAATAAAAATGTATGCTAATGATACTGATAGTTGTGTATATGTTTACGATTCTAATTCTGTAGTTCATGATGGTGATAATGTCGGGGTTTATACTGCAATTAGTTGTCCTGATGGTGCTAAATTTATTTCTATTATACTTATTGGTTGTGCAACACCAACATGGACTGTTTTGGAAGTAAATGGTAAAAAGATAGAAAATCCAGTAACTTATCCGTTAAAAGATGGAACTACGGGTATGAATTTACATGATTTATTGTGTAAAATAATTTAAAATAAAACTTGACAAAGTTAATTAAAGATGGTATAATGTATTCAAGTTTGAGAGATAAGGAATTCGAAGAATTCCTAATTTGAGATTCAAAAGGAGAAACAAAAATGTCTACAATCACAATTGAGCAGTTGGCAGGACTTGTTGGTAATGCAAATGGTGTTACGATTGATACGGTAAAGTCGGCAATCGGTGGTCTTAACGAGAGTCAGCTTGCAGCGGTTGTAAAGCTTTATGATTTTGAGAAGGCAAATCTTGTATCGCTCTTGAAGGCAACGGTTGGTTATACTCCTTCACCGATTACTTCCGCAATTGCAAAGGCTGATGCGATTTTTGCTGATGCCAAGAAGAATCTTGCACCGGAAACCGTTGTTGTAAATGGTGTTACCTATCGTAAGTGCTAATTAGTGTCGGGGTGGGGGATTATCAACACAGGAATGACAAAGGTTTATATAGTGCATTGTATAAACTCTATAAATCATTCGCCCATGCACAGGGAAAGCGTAAAGCCGATAGGCGATTCGCCGGAGTAGATAAGATTAGTGGTCTTATCTGCTCCGTAATATATTTTGGAGATAAAATGCTTGATGATGTTTTTGGAATTAAATCTAAGGTAATCGAAGAAGAAGAGTCTGAAGAGAAAAAGATTACAATCTTCGACTATCTTAGAGATATTATGTCTGGTAAAAAGGGAAACATACATTTAAAGCGTGACCCTAACCTGAAGGTATTCAGTACCTTTCAGGTTATTCGTTTTTTATCACTTGATGATGGCTACATTCCTTATGTTAATTTAATTAATAGATTTCAAAGTGAACTAACCAAAGAACAAATGTATAAATTTTTGGTTTTCTTTCTTCCGAGAACAAAGAAATTTTTACAGTTCCCAAAAAAAGAAGATAATCTTTTGGATGATGATTCAATTAATCTTATAAAGGAATATTTTGAATGTTCTGAATCTGATGCAATAGATTATATTAAACTAAGATTTATTTGTGATTTTCATATAGACACTATAAAGAAAAAATTCGGGGGAAAAATATAATGTTCTACACTTCATGGGAAGGTATTGATGGAAGTGGGAAAACCACTATTATGCAAATTGTAGCAGACCATTATAAAAGAATTGTTGAAAAAATAGGTGGTCATCAACCAAAAGTAATTACAACCAAAGAACCTTCTGGTGTTATAAGGGAAATAATTCTTGACCCGGATAATAAAATCGGTATAACAGAAATGGGTAGAATGTTTTTATATATGGCAGATAGAGCTATTCATACCGATAAAGTTTTAGTTCCAAATAAAGATACAAATAATGTTATACTTTGTGACCGTGGACTTCTTAGTACGTTGGTTTATCAAAATGAAACAACAGGATTAAATTATGAAACATTGCTTAATCTATCATTAGTTGCATGTAGAAATATTGTTCCTGATGTAATTGTAAGATTGGAATGTAATGATGAAACATCAAGACAAAGAATTTATGCTAGGAAAGAAAAACTTAATTACTTTGATAAAATGAATAATGATTTTTTTAAAAAACTAATACAAGGTTATGATGATGCACAGAAATATCTTGAATCATATACAGAAATTAAATTCATAAATGTAGTAACTGATGACAAGACAATAAAAGAAGTCTGTGAAGAAGTAATATATGCACTTGACAGATTCAAGAAATAGTGGTATGATTATTTCATCACACATAAATATTGACATGAGAAGTTAAATTTATGTGTGAGGTGAGATATGGAAAAGAAAGATTATGGAGTTGCAGTAAAGTTGTTGAGGCCTTTTGCAGTTGTTCGTGAAACATTAGAACGAATTGGTATCGGTAGTAGGAAAGAAAAGAAGATTTATCCAAGTTGTTATATTAAGACTGTAGATGGTAAGGTAAAGTTGTATCATTTCAAGGAGTTGCTTCAAGTTCCAAAGATGGATGAAATGGATATAATGAGAAAGAATACAATTATTTGGCTTTTAAGTAATTGGAATCTTATCAAGGTATTCGATGAAACAATTTTTAAGAATATTTCTCCAAAGAATGTGTTCATTCTATCAAGAAAAGAAAAGACTGATTGGGAAGTGGTACATAAGTTTCACTATGAAGGTTTTGAACCGAAAATAACAAATAAAAAGACAGAAAGACAATCATATATGGATACATATGATTCTAAAGAAAGAAAAATTGGTGTATGAAATTAATTGAATTAACACAAAATCAAGTTGCATTAGTTGATGATGAAGATTATGAAAGACTTAATCAATTTAAATGGTATGCTTATTGGGATAAAGATATAAAATCATATTATGCTGTAAGAAACGATTATTCAAATGGTAAACAAAAAGGTTTTAGGATGCATCGTTTCATTATGAATATAGATGATTCTAAAATTTTTGTTGACCATAAAAATCATTTAACTCTTGATAATCAAAAAGAAAATTTAAGAATTTGTAATAATGGTCAAAATCAACATAATAGAAAACTTAGTGAACATTCTTCAATTTATAAAGGAGTATCATGGAATAAAGAAAGAAAAAAATGGAGAGCGTTAATTAGAAATGATAAAAAATTAATACATATTGGTCGTTTTGATAATGAAGTTGATGCAGGTAAAGCATATAATTTAAAAGCAAAAGAATTATTTGGAGAATTTGCATTATTAAATGAAATTTAAAGGGGGAATAAATATGGCAATACGCTGGAATGAGGAAGATGTGATGAAAAAGTTGAAGAAGCAGAAGGAAGAGGAAGAAAGTGGTCAAACCGATAAAAGAATGTGGACTCCGACAACACCCAAAAAGGGAAAATCAGTATATAGAGTTCGTCCACTTCCTGATATGACAAGTGGTGGTGAGGCATGGGTAAAGAGATTTCAACATGGTTTCCAAGCACCTTCAGGCTCATGGTTCATTGAAAATTGTCCTACTACAATGGGTAATAAATGTCCTGTAGAAGATTATCTAAATAAGCAGAATCTTTTCAATAATGGAGACCCAAAGGACAAAAATTTCGCAAGCAAGGTTTACAAGAAGAAGAATTACTTTATGAATATCCTTGTTATCAAGGATGACCGTAGTGATGGAGAAAATGAAGGGAAGGTTTTCATTTGGAGATTTGGTCAAAAGATTTATGAAAAGATTTCTTCTGCATTGTTTCCAGAACCCGGCATGGAACAGATTATGTTTCTTGACCCATATAAAGGTCGTGATTTCCTAATCTCAACAAAGATGGTTAAGGATGGTGATAAGGATTATCCTAACTATGATGAATCGGTATTTGCACAAACTCCTTCAGCTATTGCAGATACAGACGAAGCTATCAACAAGATTCTTGAAAGTTGTTTCGATTTAAAGACAGAACTTCTTGCTCCTAAGTATTTCAAAACATATGAAGAATTTGAAAAGATGTTCAAGGCTAATGTGATTGATTATCGTTCAGGAGAAAGAAAAGAAGAGAAAAAGGTAGAAGAAAAGAAAGAGGAAAAGAAAGAAGATAAAAAGATTGAAGAAAAATTAGTTGAACCAAAGAAGGAAGATGTACCTGTAAAGGAAACACCTGTAGTAGAAGAAGTAAATGATGACGAATTTCTTGCATCACTTAACAAAGAATTGAAACATTTACAAGGTGAGAAGACTAAATAAAAAGGAGGAAACAAAAATGAAGAAGATTTTGGTGATGTTGGCATTGTGTATGGGAATTATGTTCATGATGGGAAATATCGCAAAGGCTCAGTATATTTACGGTGGTTCGGGATTAGTCCCCGGAACTGGTATAGTTTCAGAAACATGGTCATATTGGGTTCCTTGTCATGGTTCAAATGGTCAGATGTTCGAAGTTGGAATGTTCTGGACACGTGATGGTCGCATTAACAAGGGTAAGGGTTCTAATGTTTATGCAACAATGTATTATATGAACATTGATTTTATTAATCGGACATATATTATTACTAAAATGACAGATTATGGTTATGGTAATAACAATACGGAAATTCTTTATGAAGCTGATTATCCGTTTGGTTATACACCAAGTCCAATTCTTGCTAATACAATTGCTTCAGATTGGTTGAATGCCGCATGGAATAGTTGTCGTTAATTTTTATACTCACAACGGACAAGGCTTTGGCTAGTGTAATGCGAACTACCCGAAAGGGGCGCAAATTCCTAGATGGGTAGCGTGTGGTTGACCAGAGTATAAAATAATAATTGCGGTTGAAAGGTTGGGTAATCTATTTAGGCTCATAACCTATTTAAACGAGTTCAAGTCTCGTAGCCGCTACCAATTTTATTCGCTTATCGTCTAATGGTAGGACAGCAGCCTTTGAAGCTGTTAATGGTGGTTCGACTCCATCTGAGCGAACCATATATAAAAAGAGAAAGGAAATTAAATGAAAATAATTGAAAATGATGATTTAATTAGATTAGCCTTAGAAGGTAAATTTGATGTTATAGTACATCAATGCAATTGTTTTCATAATTTCGGTGCGGGCTTTGCATTGTCTCTATTGAGAATTTTTCCAGAAGCTTTCGAAGCTGACA
>Ga0187874_10003137_pt1 | contig 11875 bp, 24 predicted proteins | sample June2016WEW_16_1_3_FD_132993 | JGI IMG/M metagenome (GOLD analysis project Ga0187874, IMG submission 132993) | Peatland microbial communities from SPRUCE experiment site at the Marcell Experimental Forest, Minnesota, USA - June2016WEW_16_150 | ecosystem: Environmental > Terrestrial > Soil >... | reverse complement strand
GGTTCCGTTGCCTGAGTTCCTCCAGCTCCCTTTGCGCCCGTTCTGCCGCATTCAGGCCTGTAGGCTGCGTCGTTTCCGCGGCAGGCTGGTTACCACCTGCCGGAGCCTTCGGCGCGTCCTGGCCGCTTGCGGCAGCCAAAGGCGCGGTGTTTTCAGGCTGCGCCGGTTGAGCGGACGGATTCGGTCCGCTCTTCACATAATTACCGCCATCCTCATTCCATTTATGCCGCTCTCCGGCTACCAGAATTTCGGGATATATCGGCGCCCCCGCCTGATCCCAGGAATCCCAGGTATCAAAGGTCGGCAAGGCGGCAGCGTATTCCTGATCGGCACGACCGGCAACTTCTCGGCAATCGGTGGTATCGAGGAATTTCTGGGCTATCGGCTTCAGCGACCCATAGAAGGCCGCATACGCTTCCGTCCCCTTTTCCGCCTCAGATCTAGCCCGCGTCCTCAGTCGTTCTTTGGGGTCGATAGCTACGCCGCTCTCGTTCCATTTTCGGATTGCTTCACCGTCCGCTTTCGTGAGCATCCGACCGCCAGGGAAGAACCGTGACAGCATCTTGGGAACCTTGACGGGTGTGGCAAAGTGCGTCTCATCCTCGATGCGGAGCGATACCAGAACCTCGAAGAGCGCATTCTTCTCCGTATCTGGCAACATGCCGAGCGTGATTACGCTGGTCTTCTCATGACGTTCGGCGCTGCCAGGAAAAATCGGATCGCCCTTCTTCACTGGCTTGGTTTTCTCATGCGCGCGGAAGCAGAAGATAATATGCATCTGCGAAGATAGGCAATGCGCCATAAATCGTTTGTGCTCGATCTTTGCCAGCGCCCAGTTCGGCATACCGCCGAGCTTGTTGTTTTCCGCAATGTCGCAGCAGCCACCTTCACCGGCCCATTCATGGCTCGTGGAGTCAATCACGCAAACCGCAAACCCAGCGTCTTCCGCCGCCTTAACCGCCGCGATGTATTTCTTGGGCGTATACGGCGCCGCGATGTCCAGGCGCTTATACCTGCCATGCGGCATAGCCGCGCGGATATCCGGGTCGTCCGCATAGAGAGATCCGCGCTTGTTCTCGGCGTCAATTAGTCCGACCGTACCATCCTGGCCGGCGAGTCCAGCAGCTAACAGCAAAGCGCCGAACGTCTTACCGCTTCCGGTTGGCCCATACAGTGCAACTAAAAGCGGGATTCTTTCACGTACTGCATCTTTAAATTCCAGCGCCATATTTTCAGTACCAAACTACTCCAGGGAACTCTTGGTCTACGAGGGGGTCCACTTCACAAGCGTAACGCCATGGTCTGTCTATCCCGAAATGCGTTAAGCACTCGGCATAGCGATGAATCAGTGCCCGCATCTCTGCTCGGCCGCGCTCCCATAGCAGGCTTACCTCACCACCGACTTTCGGCCGCATGACGCGGATTCTGGTTTCATGCGGCTCTTCCGATTCCACGAAGGCGAAGGCGAACTCACCGTTCGTCCACGGATGTTCACGCTTCTCGCACAGCGCACGGATGAACGAATAAAAGACTCCCTGTTGATAGTACTTCTCCCACCAAATCGCCTTGGTGACGGATTCGTCAATAGTGCGCCCGCGTTGCTGCGTAAAGCTCTTGAGATCAAAGATGAGCTTCGGCGTAACGAAATCCATGCGGGCCTTGAGCGCCACGCCGCTATCGGGGTCCGTGGCGAACATCGGGATTTCCGGTTGCCCATCGGCGAGAAGCGCTTGAATCCGGGGCTCGGCCAGTAATGCACTTGCGGCGCCCTGCACGCGCTTCCATTCCTCCACCCCGAAGATGACCTTGTTGGCGTGCTCGGCGGCATGATAGGCGTACAGAACGTCAAGGATCGGGACCTTCGCATCGGCCTTTTGTACTTGATCGATGAGTCCAGCTTTAACCATTCCCTTTGGCGTCAGGCCATGGCTGGTAAGCCACTTGCGAAGATCGTCAATGGTTTTCAGGCAGCCGGGATAATCGGCGGGGTCAATGGCTCGGGCGTAGCGGCTGTCGAACTTATCGGGCTCCAGGACGGCGCAATGAATCGCAGACCCGATGTTCTGTTCCATCGTCGATTCTTTAATTGGGCGTTGCGGATTAACCTCCATATACCAGTAACGCAGCGGGCTGACCGCGAGATGCTTCATCGCGGAAAACGATAAGCCTTGCATTGGACGGTATTCTGCTTCGGATATTGTACCGGCCTGAACTCCAGCGTCAACCATTGGACGCCTCCTTGAGTTGTCGGATCTCCGTCTCAACCTTCGAGAGTTTGACCCCGGTTTCATTCTGCCGGTGGATCAAGGTCTGTCGGTACGCCTGAAGATCCTTGAGGCGTTCCGTGAGGTGTTTCTGATTGCGACTGTTTTTCATAGCGTTTTGATTTACTCCTTCGGACGTTCTAAGATCCAAGCGATGCCGAGCAGGGCGCAGATGATCCCGATTAGTCCGCAAGCCAAAGCTCCAATCGCCTGATCCATGCATCCTGCCACGAAAGCGCCCGCGATAAACGCAGAACACGCGAAAGTAACGGCTTCCATTTTGCTCACCGCTCTGCCCTCCGCGCCTTGCCCCACGCCTCCACGCGCTCCCGGCTGCCGTGACAGAGCGACGGAGCGTGGTTGTGAAGCCAGCGGAACAGAAGCGGCAACTGCCGCACCGTCTCGTCATCGCAGTAGGTGACGACTTCCAGGTCGTGGCGTAAAACCATGTCGAGGCCCGTGCCTGGGAAAATGCCCTTCTCAACCCAGAGGCGCATGGCCTCGCGGTGCGCGGCAGGGCAGGTCGAGTAGTCAACCGGATCGCCGTCAACCAGCGGGACGGCGTTGAGGATCGAGCGGAAAGGCTCGGCTACGTGGGAGTTTCTCATATCTTCTTTTTGGAACGGAATCGGCGCAGCCAGTCCCGCAATGCGGCCTCAACGATCTGACGCAGCGTCAGGCCGCTATCAACCGCCGCGTGTCCGATCTCTCGGTGAATGTCTCTGCTGATTTGAACTGGCGTTCGATTCTCGCGATCCATAATCCTGTATAAGCGTAAACCAGTTTACGGCGATTGTAAAGAGAAATCTTCGCCTAAATTAAAAAGGCCCCCCCGATTGCTCGATGGAGCCTTGCCTTGGAAGCGTAAGGTGCGTTACGTGCGGAAGCGAATGCCGAGAGCATCACAGGTCCCCGATTCCCCCTGCCAAGGGTGAGCGATTTGTTAAGCGTCTCCCCAGGAACTACACGCCCAAAGTGGCGATCCTCGCGGAGTCGGCATTACGGGATTGGCAGGCCCGCAACCTTTGTCGCTCCAAAATTCATCCGCAAGGATAGAATACGCCTGATCGCCGGAAATGTAAAGTCCAAACGCGAAACGGCCCGAAGCCGTTAAGCTCCGGGCCGTTCCATTCATTCCCTGCCGGTCGCATTTCCGTGGCCGTCCAACTTCGACTCAGCCCCCGTACTCTGTCCGGCTGACGCCTAACCTGAAGGGGCGTCAAAGGAATCGGACGAAAGGTACTTCAGCGGCGTTTTTCAAGCTGCCAGGCCGCCCGCAGCCACAGAGAATCCGAGAGGCGGCACGCGCCGGCCGCTTAGGGAATTGATCAATATGGAGTCTAGGCAAGACGCCCACAGGCCGGCGCATTTACTGTGCTGCCGGAAGTGCGGGCGCCGAGTGATGCCGACTTTCAAGATCTCGATTCGGGACAGCACCAGGAGCGGCGCTCCCCGCGCCAGCGACATCAGCACCACGATCAGCGCGAACGCCGCCAGCAAGAAGGTGAATACAAACGTCATGACTGTTCGCTACCTCGTTGAGCGTTTCAAAAACACTATACGGAATCAGAATAAGCCTGAACGTTCCGAATGTAAAGAGGAATCTACTACTGGTTTTGATCCGGCGCCGGAGGATTCGGTGGCACCGCAGATTCCGTGTGCGTGTCGGTCGTCGCGGTCTGCCCCGGCTTCGGCTCGCCCAGTTGCTCAGGCAGGGTGCTGCCCGACACGGACCCCAGTTGATGCGTGAGCACCGCGCTGATCGTGGTCAAGACGGCCAACACGCCGTATCCGTACTTCGGATCAAGGAAGAACGATGCGCCGCCCAGCAGGGCGAGGATGATCATACACGCGATGATCACCCAGGAACTTGATTTCATGCCGCCGTTGCCGTTCATTGTTTCTCTCCGTTCGGGCAGCCCGGCCAGTGGTACGAATCAGCCATCGTTGCCATATCCGTGAGCCACCACTTGCCCGCCGTATCTTTTGCTAGGTCTACGCTCCACGATCCGCCGTCCTGAACTTTGGCAGCGAGCACGGCCAATCGCTCGACCTCCGGCATTTCTAAGGGCAGCCGATGGAGGCGTTTAAGCATCGCGCGCCAACCGACGGGCAGTCCGTGATGCTCCGCTAACGCTTCCGCCGGCCAGTACGGATGCCTACAGATAATCCTCTCGCCGTCCGAGAACAGTCTCCATTCCCGCGAGATTGGGAGGCCGTGGAACGCGGTGAACGGAGCTTCGAGCGTCAAGAACTGTCGAACCAGGATAGCCTTCGGGCCTTCCCGCTCAAGCCAGAACTTCATCTCGTTGTCTTCGATGGTACGGCAGATAGGATGCGCAGCCCTCTCAAGCGAGTCGATGCAATAAGCAGTCGGCCCTGAGTGTTTCGCGGAACCGAGATCCGTCCGAATGAAGACCGGCAACCCGATGGCCGACGCAGCTTCCTTAACGGCGATGACCAATCGGTCCATCTCGGCAGACTCTTCTCCGTCGAAAATAGGCATAACAGCTGTGTGGCTGTAGGGAATGGTGATCGTCCTCGGAGTCGGCAACCCAGCAGCCTCAATCTTCGGAAGCCAGTTCAGCGAACTATTCAAATTCATGCCGCCTCCTTGAATCCTACCGCTATCTCAATCCGTCCGAGGATCGCGCTCCCGTGCCGCGCCAGCAGCAGATCCAACGTCGCCGCGGCCTTCTTCGCCTCAACCAGGCATTCTTCCTCGGTCCCGTGGTCGAACATCCACCACTGCGTCCCGTAGTGCGCGCCGGTTTCATGGAAGTAGAGGATCGCGCAGACATGCCATGGAAGCGTTTGGCTGGCGATCCACCAGTTGCCGCTCTCCCAGCGGCGATTCGCGGCGTCCCAGGTCCAGGTCATACTTATCTCGGGGCGAAAGTTTCCGCTTCCCTCACGTTGTAGACCCATACGTGGTCATCTTCATGGCCCAGTGCCATTGGTATGATCCAACGGAGGTTTGGGACTACGTTCGGAAGAGATGAGATGCTGAAAGTTGCCACTTCCTCCGTTTCCCGTTGGCGCACTTCGGCTAATTTCACAGAATCGAAGGCGTGAAAGAAATCCACCTCCCAGCCAGGTCCGCCAAGGCGAAGGAAAAGAGTCCATGAAACGGGTACGCCAGCTTCTTCGATGAACTCGCGCCACATGGCCGCGTCGCTGCTTTCATCGGGAAGGCCCGGCGCTCCTGGGTTTCGTTTGCCGCCGATTCCGTTCCATCGCCCTACGACAGCGGCGGGGCCGTGATTCTTGTGGATCAACGCCACTTTCTCACGGGCAGAATCGAAAAGCAATCCTACTACGTATTTATCCATTCACGTTCTCCCAGCGCGAGTTCTCGCGGTTCCAGGTCCAGATCATAAGGGCTATTCGGAATTGAGTGGTGAAAGTCACTGACCACCTTCCGTCTCCTTTTCTGCGTCGGTCTGTGGACTTTCCACAAACGGGCGCGTGAGTTCTGCGAAGATTTCCTCGTCCACAGCCGACTCGCCAAACTTGCCGCGTTTGACCGTCGGACCGTAGATGATCTTGGCGCGGATCGCTTCGAACGAGTAACCGCGTCCGTTGCGGTTCGCTATCTTTGCCAGCCCGTTGGCGGCTTCCGTGTAGGCGTTCGTCGCGCCGGTCCCGAAGTAGTTGAGGATCTCGGGCTTCCAGTTCTCCACGGCTGCCGCAAACTTATCGGCCATTGAATTTTCACGCTCGATTGCATTGTCAACCATGTACCTCCACGAAGATGTTACTGGCAAAGGATCGCAGTGCAACTCTGGCGTGTCTATCCCATCTCGTAGGGCTATAAGAAAATCCAACGTCGTCACCGTCTCGCCCTCCTCAATCCCACTTCATACGCGATCCCCGGATCACTCAGCGCCGATTTCATGCCGACGATCTCAAACGCCAGCCCCCATTTGGTCTTGCCGATCTGCCAGTCAGCCAAGAGCGTTCCCGCTACGCCACCCTGAACGCTTGACCCGGCGCCCGCCGTCGCCATCGACAATTGGCCGCAAGTGAACAGATGCACCGGCCAATCGAGCACCTGCTGGCAAACGCCACCCCGCGCCACGCTCTGAAGCTGGAACGGCTTGAGCGACAGCGGCCACACGTTGTACTCCAGGGCCATGTAGGAGTGTTGCGCAAAGGTCGATACGCTGTTGGGCGAAAGTTGATAGGCGTAGGCCAGTCCTCCCGTCACGCTTGGGTGCGAGTACGCCTGATAGCTGGCAAACGTGGCGATGAACTCGTTGGCCGGCGTCGATGGCGGCGCAGGGATCGGCGGCTGAATCTGGATGACTGGCGCGGTACTCGTGATCGGCGCGACCGTCTGAATATCGCAAGCCGTGAGCGTACTGCCTGTACACTCCGATCCAACACAACAGCCGGAATGGGGCGGGGCAGGGATCGGCGCTTGCCCGAAGGCGGCAAGGCAGAAGGCGAAGAGGGAGAGGGGTTTCATGGTCGCTCCATCCACACGTCAACCCATTCGGAATCAGCCACAGAATCATGGCTCCATTGATGCCGGATCGGAGACGGGCCTTTCCTGACGCCGGAATCATTCTTGCGCCGTAAGTCCAACTTAGCCTTAATCTCCTGCCAAGAGTTGCACGTAAACTGTCCCTCATGAAGTACTGCCGGGGCTTGCGATCTAAGTATGCCCAGCGGCAATCGCATGGCTTTCCCTTGGGGCAGCGAGGAAAGTTGCGCCCAGCAGCTATCCCAGAACTTGTGGTGCCGACCTAACACGCGCCTCCGATAGTGGGCTACGATGTCCACAACATCAAGATCACAACAACTATCGCCCATTACTTCCTCATCCCCGCTATCCGCGCCTGATCCTCCACCACCTTGGCGTGCGCCGCCGCCAGCCGCTTCTTGTCCGCGCCGCTGAACTGGACGGCCTTCTGCTGCCCCGCGACGTTTGGCGCAACCGCTGGCGCGGCGTATGCCTGGAGGATAGCCGAGATCGCTTGCGCGTCCGTGGCAACCAATCCTGCGATGACGCTCGGTATCCCCGTGGTATCGGCCTGCACCAGCACGGCGGAATCATGGACGAGCGTGGCGTACATCGCGGTTGGAGTTCCACCGGCTGATAGAACGATAGTCGCCTGGCCCAAGAATACGTCGGCCTGTGCCGTGTAGTTGAGCAAGTCGGCCTTCTGCGCGGCGGTCAAGCAATTCGTCGTCACGGTCGCGGAGCACGTCGGCGCGGCTAATGCGGCCACCAGGGTGGCATTGGAGGTGACAGCCTGGGTGACGATGGTTACTTGCGGGGCCGTGCAACTCGCGGCCATCGAGAACAGAGCGAGAGCGATAACGAGAGATACGTTACGTGCGTGCATGGGACTCTCCTAACGATAAATACTGCCGGTCACGGGCCATTCATGGCCGTTCGCACAACGTCCGGTTCTGGTTCGCGGGCTCGCCTGAATGTGCGGCGCACCTTGCGGACGCTGTGCATCTGGCGCTACACAGGTCGGACAATAGCTAACGTGGCTCACTCCCGTCTTGCAGGGAGCGTGCGTGTTATTGCGACTTTTCAGCCGTCGTTCCTTTTTACGGGTCATGGTATCCTCTCCGGGGCCTTCATCGCGCCCGCATTGCTCCGGTGTTCCTGTTGCCAAGCACACCGGAAAGCTCCGCTACTGGCTAGGCAGCCAGCGGCAGCGCGAACGAAGGATCGTTGGCGTTTGTGGTTTGCGCTGTTCGCCCGATGTAGCGGGCTTTCGCCCTCCCCTAGCCGGTCGCGGTAGTCGCCTGCCGCACTGCCTCCCTCACGCTCGCAACACCCCGTCGAAACCGGGACGCCCCCGCAAGTGGTGGAGGCGGCGGGAGTCGAACCCGCGTCCGAAATGTGTCTGCGTGCGATCATCAGCAATCTCGTTATACCTTCGTCCAGTCTATCTTGTCCGCCGCCCCGATTCACGGTAGCCTCACAGGGGCCTTCAGGACCCCAGCATTCCCCAATGTCCAAACGTCGTTAGGGGTGCAGCCAATATTGCTCCCCGCCGTGGGCCTGCTGAACGGCAACCACGGGATGCCCGCCGCCGCGCACTTAGCTTTCACCCCGCCAGACTCCATCAGGATGGCACCGTATTCACAGCAGACCAGGCCGGAATCGTTCTCACCCAGCCGCTCGATCAGCGCCGCGGATGGCAGGACTTCCAGGGCCTCACTTCGGGTGATCGCGTCCTCCACTAACCGCAAAATGGAATAGCGGATCTTGCCCTGATTCCGGAGATCGTTCATGCGCAGGGCGTCCGTGTTCAGCACGTCCCAATCCGGCTCGAACCCCGACGCGAACTCGCGGAGGTATCCCCAGCCGCCCTTGTCAACGTAATCTTCCTCCAGCCGACTCGGGATCTCGTTGAACTGCGGGCCATTCACGCGCACCTTTTGGCCGTTCGCCACGATGGTCCAGATGGTGCATTCGGCCATGTACGGGACGCCGCCCGGCCAGTAGCGTTGCGGCAAGGCGATGCCGATATGCGACAAGTCCGAGCCATCGAAGATGTCGATGATCTTGGAGAGAACGCCGCCGATGCCGGCCTTGAACGGGTTCGTTCCGCCACGGAAGCCGAGCACGCCTCCGTTTATGAAGATTCGTGGATCGAGGTTCATTTCGTCACCCTTTCCAGCGCCTTCCGCAATAGCGACTCGATAAGGTCTTGGAGTTTTGACTTGCTCTGCACGGCACGGACACGAAGCCGCTGGTGCAAATCCTCAGATATTTTAACGTTTTTTCGTCCCACGGTTCTACGGTAGCAGAAAATATTTGTATCCGCAAGAGGGATTTTGGCGTATAGTGGATTCATGCCCGAACGAACGATGACCCTCGACGGCCTGGAGATGAAGGCCGACTCCACGCGCGGCTGGCGTTATGGGAGTGGGGTATATCCAGCACCGGATGGAATCCGCGTCAAAATTACGCTCGTCGGGGGCAAGATGTGGGAGCGCGAACAGAACGGCCGCATCTTTTACAAGATGACCGAGAGCGGATTCTTTGTAGTAGACCCCGCTAACGGCGGCCATGCGGTGCAAGGAATCGAGCGCGGACTAATTCGCCGCGTTGAAATTGAGGCGATATAATGCCCGACCAAATAACCCTACAGGAAGCGCTAGAAGCGGTGTGCGAGTTCATGGAGCGCTGCCCTGCCACCTTGCCGCTGGACTTCCGTCCGTGGCGTGGCATTTCTCCGGGAGGATGGTGGGTATCCACTCCAATAGTGAAGATGGAATGCGTTTGGACGCCTTGCACCCTTGACCTCGACCGGCTCCGCGAGGTTGAGGAGCGGCTGTCCTTGGAGCAATGGTCAGACTATGACCGGCTGCTCAGTTCTTCCAGAGAGCAGACCAAAAAAGCACACTGGTGGGCAATCCACGCCAGTGCCGAGCAAAAAACGATGGCGCTGGCCACCGTGATCGGAGGTGCGAAATGAATGGTGCTTTCTTAGCGGGCTTCGCACTCGGTTGCGCAGTCGTGGTCTTGCTTTCATTGTGCGTAGTCCTTATATGCCTCGGAGGTTCTCGATGACCTGGCTCGAAGACCTCAAGCGGCTGATGAAAGCGGCCACGCCGGGACCGTGGAAGGCGTGGGCTGATGAAGGCGATCACTATTCAATCTGCCGAGATGACAACAAGGGAAATCATTGGTGCATCGCCAGCATTCCGTACAAAAGGAATCGGCGCTGGTGGAGCAACTGCAAGGTCATCGTTGCCGCCATCAACGCCCTGCCCCGGCTCATCGCAATCGCGGAAGCGGCGGAGAAATTACTAGCAGCCGACGAACTCGCTGGTGTCCCAGGATATCTCGGAGACAACAGCGGTTGGGAGTGCGCTGAATGCGCCCCGATGGACGGATCAGGAAAGCGGGCTAACGCTGCCGACGTAGAGCACGAAGCCGACTGCTATATGAAAGCTATTGAGGCAATGCGCGCCGCCCTAAACGCCAGCGACGAAAGCGGGGTGCGCGATGGCCGATAGCAAGAGGGGGCGCAAGTACCGCCAGGCGCTTGCGCGTATGGATCGGCTTGTACGGATGAAGCCGATCACTTGCTGCAAGTGCTTCCATCGCGGGCGAAAGTTGGTGTGCCGGGAATGCGGCCACCGTATCTGCCTTGGATGCAAGGAGGATTAGGCAATGCCCAATAACCTGCGAGAGCAGATTGGTGAACGTATCGCGGAATTGTTTAACGAGTACGACGTGTGCAACCCGCGCCTTGCGAATCGGATGCTGTACTTGATTCTGGAGAACCGCGCACAGGAAGCGGAACGTATGGACGAACGGGCAATTCCTGCATGGATAACCATCGCCCGAAAGAACCGCGCCGATAATCTTCGGGCTATGAAGGAGTAACGATGAAATACCTATGGATTGCAGTAATCGGCCTGAGTTTGGCGTCACAGCCTCGACCAAGATTCCAGTATATCTACGGAGAGGACATGGAAACTGCGCCGAGAGAGATCACTCTGACGGTTATCCATGATGCGGAAACTGGACAGGAGATTGTCTGCGCCCGTTCCGGCGTAAGCGCGGGCTATTCTATCTCCTGCTGGCTTACAGGGAGAAACTGGAAATGACTGACTGGATTCAAGGACCACCGAGCGCCGAGCAGGTGGCGGAGCACGCGAAGGAACACCCACTCTATGAGGGTTTCGGTTTGTGGCTTTTTGTAAAAGAAGGGCATCCCGACATGACCTTGCTTACAACCGAAGTCGGGATGGTCAATCCGATTGTTGGATATCGCCCCAAGAACGCCCGCTACCTTCCCCTCACCGCCGAAGGGCTGCCGACTGACTACGTAAGGCTGCGAGAAATCGTAGCCGAATACAAGCAGATCGTTAAGAACGTGGCAGCGGCCCTCTGCCCTAATTCTCCACCGGAAAGCAGGGAGGCCGAGTTCGACTTGGATGGCATGGGGGCGTGTAAGATCATCACCAGGATACGGGAAGAGAACGCTGCGCTACTCCGAACTGGAGAAGGTGAAATGAAACCGATGACCGACCGAGAAGAAGTCACTCCAGAAATGGAGTACCAAACCCTGAAGATGAACGCCACGAAAGCGGGCCGCGCCGAACTGGAACGGCGAGAGAAGCGGGTGAAGGAACTGGAGGTGGCGCTGGAGACAGCGAGGAATAACTTTCGCTCCATTCACCTTACGACTTCGCACCCTTGCCAAGTGCATAATGCGGCTTCTGTTGCGGCCATCGGTGGAATGCTAGAGTGTGCGAAAGCTCTCGCCAAATTCCAAGCAGGAGGACGACAAGCATGACTGATCCCATGCCCGCCAAAACAAAGTCGCTATTGTTGATGCAGCCGACTACGAATGGCTAGCACAATGGAAATGGTATGCCGAGTGGGATCGCCACACGAACTCTTTTTGGCTATCCGGATTCCAGCGTAGAAAGTGACCCAAGGTCGGACCGGGATCTTCTTGAGCGGTCACAAACCCACCCCCGCGAACGAGGTGATGGGTACTGGACCGATGTCGGATGGTGAAACCAGAGCATTCAACGATGTACCGCTTCCGCCCGTCCCCGTGATCGTCACCGTCGCCGGCGTGGCCACCCTGTAGTGCATTCCCGGATTCACCACGGCG
>Ga0187874_10003134_pt1 | contig 11876 bp, 12 predicted proteins | sample June2016WEW_16_1_3_FD_132993 | JGI IMG/M metagenome (GOLD analysis project Ga0187874, IMG submission 132993) | Peatland microbial communities from SPRUCE experiment site at the Marcell Experimental Forest, Minnesota, USA - June2016WEW_16_150 | ecosystem: Environmental > Terrestrial > Soil >... | reverse complement strand
TCACAATAATACTTCTTATTTTCATGGCTCATTCTTTTCACCTCAACTTAAAGTTAAGGCTCCACCATGCGATTCTCTATATACTAAGGTCATCAGTTCTTTTTAATTTTACTACAAGCTACAATAGGGCAATTTTTAGAACAAAGTAAAGTTGTAGCCAGGCAATTTTCATTTTTCTATAGCATTTTTACTATAATATTATAGCAATTTTTATATATATCTAATTGGCTATAAGACAAAATTGAGGAAATAGATATGGATACTCCGACACTTCGAATACTAGAAACAATATCGTCCAACATAGGCGATTCTCTATCAATTTACCAACTCACAGACCGAATTAAGGAAACTTACGGGTCTGCTTACTATGCAAATATTTATCAGAAATTGCAGGACTTAAAAAGTGAAGGATTACTCAGTCTAGAATCTGTGGGTAGATCCTCTATTATTAAGTTAAACTTTGAAAATTATCTTTTAATTGACAAGTTGGCAGAAATTGAAATTGAGAAAAAGATTGACTTCCTATCCGAGAGAAACAACTTATTCTCGTTTTTTGTTGAAATGGATAAATCCTTGAAAGATAAGTGTTCGATAAAGTCAATCAGTTCGATTAATCCATCAAAGAACATAAAACTTAACAAAATTGAATTACTTTTTCTGCTAAGAGAAACCTCAGATTATCTCAGTGAGACAATCGACTTATACGAAGATATGCTGAACCTCGAAAAAAAACATAATTTGAAAATTAATAATCTGATACTAGATAAGCATGATTTTTTTGATCTAATAACATCTGATGAAATTAATCCAGTTAGAGAAGCTCTCGGCGAAAAAATTGCCCTCTTCTGTCCTCAAGCATTCTGGAGCGAGATTAAAGAAATCGCTGAGAAGAATCGAATTCGCACAATTAAACCAGAGACAAAACCCCTAAACATATCGGATCTAGACTTACTGTTTAATCTTAATCGGTTTGGATACAAGGAATTTGGTTCCTATTTAGCTCAAGGCAAAAAATTCTGTATTGAGTATATAGCAACCAAAATACTTCTGGAAGAGGATGCACGAAGAATGGAAGCCTTAGCTGTCATCCTAACAAAAAACAATTTTAAAAGTAACTTAATGGCATTCTTAAGCCAAAAATATCCGATAGCCCCAAGGCTGAGGGGTATACTAAAAATATTACAGCAACTGAAGGCAAAACCAGAAATTGAGAAGACCATACAGATTCTACAAACATTCAATGAAGAAGAATTGCCTGCTGACAAAGCCAGCATAAAGCAGAAGTTGGAGCTATACAATGTCCTGTGATAAGAGTGCACTGTTTGAACTGTTAGAAGTTTTGAACGAGGACCTAACCAAAAAGATAACACTCATAGCGGTAGGTGGCACAGCAATGACACTGCAGGATCTAAAACCTTCGACAATAGATATCGATTTAACAATCCCCAGCGATGACCCGACCGAATTTAATCGCGTCCTTAAAAACAATCCACCAGGTTTTAGAGTCGATCGATGACCCGACGGATACGTTTTTTGCCAATACTTGCCGGACGACTATCTAGAAAAAAGTGCTAGAATAAGAGAGTTCAGCCACATATCTTTGAGGGCTATCCAACCAGCAGACATAATTGTCACTAAAATTGGCAGACTTTACGAGAGAGATATCCAAGATATAGGCGATTGCATAAGGAAAGGTAACGTTTCAGAGGCTAAAATAAGGACCAGAGCAGCACTAGTGATTGCAACATATGCCGGCCGTGAAGAGGATTATCTCTATAACCTAGAGCTGGTCATTGAAAGGTATTTCAAAAAAAACAAACTAAATGAGAGTAACGGTTATAGCAAAAATAACAAGCAATAATGGACGATTCCTTTCTCAAAAGTTCACTTGGTTTGCCGTCAGAAATTATCGCACTTACCAAAGCAGTGGTATTAAGCACAACTCGAAGCATCTAATCATCCGTTACTTTCTGCTGTCTGCAATTTCTTTTGCGGTTTCTTTGTCCGAAATCTTCAGTTGCTTTTTGTCCATCATCTTGAAGATGTCTTCCCACTCTTTCTTCAAGTCGGGAAGCTCAAGCTTTTTCATTATAACTGTATCGCCTCTGCCGTATACTAGAAACTTTGTTTTAGGCTTTATCCCAAGCTCCCGTCGTATAGATTGAGGGATAACTACTTGCCCCTTTTCACTGATGGTGGTTACTTCAGGCTCTTCAGACATTTTTCATCAGTAAGAATATTTTACTTTCATACTATCATTGTTTTTGCCAAGAAAATACGTTTGTTCCATTGCACCTTTTGCAATGACTTAGGCTTGGTTTTGGAAATTTCCGATTGATTGTAGCTCTGGTAAGAAGGCTTTAGTAAGAGTCTACCTTCAAAGTAATGTTGCGTGATAAAATGAAATTCGGTGTAGTGGTTGAAAAAGATGAAGACGGCTACTATGTTGCTTCTGTGCCAGAGTTACCTGGTTGCCACACTCAAGCTAAGACATTTGAGGAAGTCATAAGAAGAATCAAGGAAGCTATTCAGGTTTGTTTAGAAGTTGAGGGAACGAAAGCTCACGGACGTACCGAACTCGTTGGAGTTCAGTTCGTAGAGGTTCAAGCAGAATGAGCTTGAAGCCACAACCAGCCAAAAAAATAATCAAAGTTCTTTCAAAATTAGGTTTCAAGATTGTTAGAAAACAAGGCAGTCATGTTGTTCTTAAGCATGCGGATGGCCGACTTACGGTTGTCCAAGTTCATTCAGGTGAAGAAATAGGCAGAGGATTACTTAACAAAATTATCAAAGATACTGGGCTGCCTAAAGAAGAATTCATCAAACTATTGGAAAACCAATAACGCCAATTTCTCTAATGCATACCTCAGACGAATTAGTTAGCCGAATTTTGCGATTACAAAATAGTTGCGTCATTAGGGCACCAGCCTCCTAAGTTGTGGGGCGAGGGATCAAAAGCCTTCACTGTTTTCTGCCTATTATGACCGATACTTAAGCGCGTGCGAGGAGAAACGCGGCCAATTTTGTATTTCTGCCTAGAAGACGAAGGGAATCAGCCGCTTCGTTCTGCTCATGTACTGCACGTATTCTCCGCCAAGCTCTTTCACCAAAGCGGGTTCCTCCACGTGTATCCTGTAGCCGTAGGCGATTCCGCAAACCACGGCTAGAATCAGCACGGCGACCGCCGATTGCGTGGCGAGTCCTAAGCCGATCATCGTGAGGATGCTTCCGCTGTAAGCAGGGTGCCGTACGAGGCGGTATGGTCCGTTTTCGATGACTTTGTGGTTTTGCCGAACACCCACTGTGAACAGGAAGAATCCTCTGAGTGTGGTGACGGCCCATTCTCTCACGAAGATGCCCAGCATCATAAGACAGATACCTACGATGAAGACCCAATCTGGAAGGGGCATAATGTTGGCGCCTGCGAACTGGAAAGCCACAATTATGGATACGAACAGGCTGAGGTAAATCAGTAAACCCGACCCTTTGTCTTCTCGTGTCTTCGCCGTCTTTGTACCTTTGCTCCTGATTATGACGGGTTCGATTAGTAATGTTAAAACGAGCCATACGGTGAAGGCGACGTAGAAAACGACTTGAGTCACTATTGTCGAAATGAAAGCCACGTCCTATCAGCCCACTATGGCATGTGGTCAGTTTCGGTATTTATGTCATTCCTCAAAAAGTGCATGCAGCGAATTCTTAAATAGACCTTTTTTGTAAGGGGCAGAGGAAGGCTTGGTTAGGGATTATTAAGCAGGTGACTTGAGACGGTTGAAGATTTGGTGATTCAGACTAGTGGGCTTCGGAAGACTTTCACTTCTGGTGGGAGAGGTGGAAAGAAAGATGTGGAGGCAGTTAAGGGCATAGATCTTAGTGTTAAAAAGGGGGAGATCTTTGGTTTTCTAGGTCCAAACGGCGCTGGCAAATCCACCACTCAGAAGATGCTTTCTACCTTGTTGTGTCCGACAGGTGGGGAAGCCAAAGTTCTCGGATACGACTTAGCTAAGCAGCAGGAGCAGATCAGGCAGAACATTGGCTGCGTGAGTCAAGCGGGCGGAGCAGACCTGTCTTCCACAGGGCTTGAGAACTTGGTCTTGCAAGCTCAACTTTATGGTTTAGACGATTTGACCTCAAAGAAATATGCCTCCGAATTCGTAGAGCGTTTCCAGATGAGCTCTTTCATTGAGAGGCCTGCCCAATCCTATTCTGGCGGTCAGAAGCGTAGATTGGACATTGCGCTTGGAATGATTCATCATCCGCAGCTGCTTCTTCTCGATGAGCCGACAACGGGACTTGACCCTCAAAGCAGAGCTTATCTTTGGGGAGAAATAAGAAAACTCAAGGACGCGGGGGTCACCATCTTTTTGACGACGCAGTACATGGATGAAGCTGATAAACTCTGTGACGTAATAGCGATCATAGACGATGGAAAAATCATAGTGACGGGAACGCCGGGCGACTTGAAGAGCAGTGTCGGCGGCGACCACATCGTGTTTAGTTTTATGTCGGAAGAAATTGCTCACAAGGCTGAAACGCTGTTAACTGAGAAGGTTAAGGTGGAGAAAATTCAAACCAAGAACATGGCTGTGCATCTTACCGTGAAGGATGGGGAGAGGATTATGCCTGACCTTTTGCGCTCGCTCGACGCAAGTGGTTTGGAGGCACAAGGCGTCACGCTATCCAGGCCGAGTTTGGATGATGTTTTTCTTAAGTACACTGGCCGTTCGCTTCGGGAGGACACTATAAAATGACTCTTCTGCGCGACACGAAACTGATGTTTATCCGCAACATGCAGCACACGCTGCGGAGCCCAGTTTTCGTTTTTGTAAGCATGTTCCAGCCGCTTATGTACTTGATCCTGTTTATGCCGCTCCTCAACGGCCTTTCCGGCGCTCCTGGCTTGCCATCGGGAAAAACAGTTGATGTCTTCATACCGGGACTTTTGGTTCTGCAAGCACTCTTCGGCACAGCCTTCGTCGGATTCTCGCTCATCGACGACATCAGAAGCGGAGTAATTGAACGATTCCTGGTCACCCCAGTGAAGCGGCCAGCCATCCTCCTAGGTAGGGTTTTACGCGATGCAATCGTTCTGCTTCTGCAATGCATCCTAATTACGCTGGTTGCCATCCCGTTTGGACTCAGCGTAAATATCTACGGGTTTTCGCTCTCGCTGCTTCTGTACGCTTTGATCGGGATCACCATGGCATCTATCTCATACGGCTTCGCCCTCATCTTCAAAATTGAGGATCCACTGGCACCCACGCTGAACACGATAACGCTGCCTGTCTCTTTGCTGTCGGGAATAATCCTTCCCTTGGCTCTTGCCCCAATCTGGCTTCAGGACATAGCGAAGGTCAACCCGTTCTCATACGCCGTTAATGCTACCCGCGCACTATTTGCCGGGAACTTTCAAAACCTCGGAATCGTGGAGGGCTTCGTCATTATCGGTGCACTTGCAACATTGGTGTTCCTATGGGGTTTAAGGTCGCTAAACAAAATGGCATCATAAACAGGGATTCTATGGCGACATATTGTAAGAAAACATGATGCACCATTAGGTTTCCCAAGTAGCGCGCGAGATTGTTAATGCGGCCAAGCTTTTTGCTGCTTCTTCGGTCAAATTGTTCTCTTCGTTTTCCTCCTAAAGAAAGAACTCACTCAGCAGTAGCTCCCCTCCCGAACTTGCGACCGTTCATGAATAGGTTTGTTGTGGGCCCCAGACGGCGGTGATAGCGTCGCCAGTTATGTACTGTCGAGTGTAAACCCAGCCTACATGGACCACGGTGTTGGCCGAAGTGCTGTAGAAACCGACGTTATATTGGACATTGCTCCAGTAGCTTTGTTGGCTGTACACGGTTGTTGTTCCATATCCAAAACTCATGGTTCCATCTGTTCTGTACTGTATGAAAACTTGGGTGGGGGGCGGTGTTTGAGTTTTTGCGCCTATGAAAACCGCGGTTCTTGAGTCGTCCGCAACTCTCCAAACATAATAGTTTGCCTTGTTTTCAGGCATGTTTTCATATTGGTTGCTCAGAGTGGGTGTAGTTGCAAGTGAAGCAATCATAGCGTAGCTTGAGTTTTCGTTTGAGAATAAGACATTGGCCACAGCCATGTAGCCCTCATATAGGGGGCTAATTCCCGAAATTACTGTCTGTCCATAGATGCCCAGTGGACCAACTGAGGCCACTAGCTGATAATTTGAGATGCTTCCAGCCAGCATGACATTTCCATCGCTGTTAGTCATAACATCGGACCATTTCCAGTTTTCCGCGTTGAATGAAGCTAAATCCAGTTGTCCGATGCCTCCGCTGTCTTCGTCGAAAATCATGTCAACGTTGTTACCTGCCAAAATTATTGAGGGAGAACCTACACCCTCAGAGTCCCACGTTGAGCCACCGGCATAAGTCAAGTAGGGTTCATGGGGGTACATGTTCCAGGATATCAAATTGTTACTCCAATATGAGTAGATGGTGGGTCTTGGCCAATGGGTACACACCATGAAGTAGTAGCCGGGTATTGTTGGTAACGTGAAAACAGCGGGACTCTCTAAACCTGCCACGTTCGTTAAAACTGGGTTGCCATTATACTGTGTCCAATCGTACGGGAAGTTTGACGCCGAAGTTGTTGCCAAGCCAATTCCCGTTTGTGCGCTAAAGTACATGTAGTAAGTGTCACCGACGAGTATCACGGTTGGGTCATAGACGCATGTTCCCTCCCAACTTTGCGACGGAATCAAAACTGGGTTATCCGCCATTTTAACCCAAGCAAACGGGTCGGTCAATGCATCCACTGGGCATGAAGCGACTCCTATACTGCTGTTGTGGCCTCCAATCTCAGACCCGTAGAACATGTAAACTGTGGAGCCATCCTGAACCAAACACGGCGCCGATACTCCGTTAGGGCTCTCCCACGCCTCAGTTTCAGATAAAATTACCCCGATTGTTGTCCATGACTCTAAATTGGAGCTGTTTGCTAAAGCTATTGTCCAAACGCCATTGAATGCACTGAAAGCCATGTAGTAAGTTCCGTCAACATCAATTACCGATGAATCTTTCACTGCGACTGAATCAAACCCAGAACCCGGAGTCATAACGGGGTTATCAGCGTAGGGTATGACACCATACAAGTCTCCTTGGCTGAAATCATCTGCGAAGGGAAAAGTGTTGACTATGCTACTTGTAGTAGATGCGCCAGAGTTGCCATAATAAATGTAAATCACTGAACTTTCCAACCCTAAATTGTCTGAGAGTTGAACCCAGAAAACCGCTAAACCTCCAGAAGTGTAGTTTTGCATCCAGTAGTTAAGCAGCGTTGCGCCGTCACTGGCGGTAAAACGGACATCACCAAAGTTGGCTTCGCCCAGACGGTTAAGGTAAACTGTGTTCCTGCTGTCATTTCCGGAACCGTAACTTACGGTGAAATTCACGTCGTACCCAGTTGAAGCGTCCATCAACTGATTGATAACGTGGCTTTTTCGGTAGCTCCACCCTGTGAGCCAGTTTTCCCCTGGGACAAAGACATTTACCCCGGCGCTTACCGCGCTTATTCCCGTGGAGTGGTCGTGGACAGTTATGGTCTGTGGACCGACACCACTTAGCTGTAACCCTGAGAATGTGTGTTGGCCAGCGTCGGCGCTTGTAAAAGTGTATTTGCTTCGGAGCGTGAAAGGCAAGACTGACTGATTATCCGATGAAGTGAAGTAGACTGAACCCGTGTAGCTAGGCACTATGTCGCCAAAGGAATCACAGGCCGTTACAGCCACCGCGAAACTGGTGTTAGTGCCAACCGAGGATGGTGTGCTGATGGTGAAATGATCAAGGGCAGCCGAGTACTGGTTCGGCGAAGCAACTGTCGCGGGCGGCATTACGTTGTTCGGTGGGTCTTGCCTGACTCTGACCCATTTATACTGGAGTGTTGGGGTTGCGCCTGAAGCCGCTTCAGATCCCGCTTTTGAACCAAGGATTATGTACATGTTCTGGCTGAAGTTTCCTGTTACGTTTTCCACGGCGGCGTAATTGTGTGTGAATTGCACTTCGTTTTCAGTAGAGTCTGTAATGGTGATCCCTGCAATCCAGTAGTTGTCTGCTTTTGCAGTGAACAGCGCTGTCTCATTCAATAAGTCATAGGAGGCTGAGCTGCCGCTTGCTCCCCAACCGTAGATGGTGTACGATGCGCGGTTAGTGCAGCAAAGAACCATCGCATTTGAGCCGCTGTTTCCATCCTGTGGGTTTTGAGCGTTACAAATGGTGAACCCCGCTGTTCCAGATACGTTCGCTTTGTCTTCCATGTAGGTTTCAACGATGTTTCCTGCAGATTCAAAGGGCGTATTGGTTGTGTAAACTGAACCGGCTGTGACTGTGAGACCATTGTTGATTGTTTCGGCGTATGAATCAGTTTTGCTCCAAATTGGCGGCAGGTTTGTGCCTGCAAAATTTTGGTAGAAACTGAACACGTTTGCTCCGTTGTCGTATTGTCCGTACGTCGAGGTGTACGTTGGCGCCGCTCCCGTGCTTACGCCGTTCATGCAGTTGACTGATGTTGCGTAGATGCATTCGTAAATGGTGAAAGTTCCGTTGGCGACAACGGTGTTTGGACCGAGGTTTATCCAGTAGATAGACGCGTTGCTTGCACTTGTGAATCCACTTTCTAGCCAGCTGTTTAAGATTTTTCCTTGACCGTCTTGCCAATTAACGTTATCAAGATTACTTGCGTAGCGAGCGAAGTTGGCGTTTGAATCAATTGTTACTTGCTGCTGAAAATCTTTCAGGGTCGCTGCCGACTGCGAATTAGTTAAGGTTACTGGCTTATAATACAGGGGCGCGTTGCTGTTGACGCCCAAGAAAACAACTTGGGGTTGGGTTGATGATGATTTAACTTTGGGCGCTTGATTCAAACCGATGAACACGCTAAGAGCAAGAAGAGCCAGTGTTATGAATACAACGACAATTACCGTTCTCGATTTCTTGCCCATGCCCAGATCCCTTTAAACTCCAGATAGCTCTGTTAACGTAATTCCAGCCCCGACTGGAGTACGCAATCTGTTAAGTTGCCTGCATTTTCTTCTATCCCTTCGCGTTTAAAGTTTGTTAATTGTCCGGCAAGAATCAAAATTTGGCAAATCAAATTTCCAGATTGGACAGCGCAAGTAATGTACGTTAAGTTTTTATACGTTGCCTGGTGGCGATGTCTCCCGCACAACATTCGCTCTTTTTCTTTGTTTTGTTGCTCATTTTCTTCTGAGTTCTGGAATAGGGACCGGGGTTTGGTTAAACCCTCCAAGCAGTGGGGACATCACCCACATCATCTTTTTTTGCTGAAATCCTCTACAAAGTCAGCTGGGTCGGAAAAATTCAACGCTAGAAAACGTATCACTCTGCAATTGAAACCCAGGTTGCATTTATGGGTATAGCAATCGCGTACCCTATGTGTGTTGATTGCATGTTAACGTGATAGCCTGCGGTATATTGTAGCATTTTAGAGGTAATCATTATTGTCAGTCGTTCATGTATATGGCTAATGTTAGATATTCTATCAATTACGATTGTTTGACCTATGGAATATTTTGTTGGCGTTATGTAATCTGATGTTGCGTACTTACCGCCTTGCGGAATGTTCTGAGGTGTTGCCAACGGCTCTAAGCCTGTAGTATTAATGGCTATCGAATTTGTTATAATCGGTTCGTTTGCTTGGTATGTTTTAATGCCTATGGATACCGACTCTATCTGCTTATCCGTTGAAAAGATGATGTTACTGAGAGCTATTGGATATTTCGATGAAAAGATTGATTGCCAATTATATGCGATAATAATTGATGAAGCTACCGCACCAATTATTACGACAGCGATAAGTATTTTCACAATTCTTCGGTTTTTTGTTCTTGACATTGTCAATACTCTGCTGCTTAGATGTTATTTAGTCATAGCGTTTCTATAATTTCTATAGAGCAGATTTCTTGACTCTTAGAATTCCCATCCACAGGAGACATTGCCCGCGATCCTCGCTTTTTTTTAAAATTCAGCATCGTTCTTAGCTTACGTTTCCAACTGCAAACTGACAAACCTTAAATGCAGATTCTAGTCGTCTATTGTTTCAATCATGGGTTGACCGCAACGTACAGGAGCCTTTTGCTCGAAGAGTAGCGGCAAACCCACCAGTGGAATCGACAGTAGCCACAAGTTCAAGTTATGCCCCAAGAACCACTCGTACCAGTTGCTCCAGGTTTGGTCTCTTCCGAAGAAAATCCATGTAAGGTAATTCCAAAGGTAGAACAAGCCCAATGCAATGGTAATGGCGCCGATTGTTTTAAGTTTAAGTTTTTCCACAATTTCTGTTCCGATAGATTTTTTCGCGAAGTACGCCGTGAAAACTGTTAGTGCAAGCATGCCGATTGTGGTTAAGGCGAAACTAAGCAGATTTTCTGGATAAGAAGTCAAATACTTCATTCCTTGTCGCATTACGGTTGATGCCCACAGGGCAGTGTTAGTGAGCCAAAAAACCAAAATGTAAACCGTGCCCGCAATCAACCCCCACTTTATTGCCCCCTTCGCTGGCTTGTTTGGGTTCAACTCGTAGGACAGTTTAAACAAGACAACGGGAATAGAAATGGATTCTACGAGTAATGGTATTTCATTTATTAGAATGGAAGTCAAAACCGGGAGAGTCGAGATATGACTGTCAACGCGCCACATGGCGAAACCTTCCGTGGAAAATAAGGGTAGAACGCCTGAAGCCAAGAGCCCCAGCCAGTAAATCGCCTCTCCAATCAACACCACCGTCAACACCTTCATTGTCCTTTGTGTCGAAAGCCCTTTCTTTACAAAGTAGAGAATCGCCCCCGCGAAAGCGATGGTGCTGGCTACGAGTCTGAAAGCAATTCCAATGGTCGCTGATATGTCTTCGACGAAAATGACGAACCTGAAGGAGCCGCTGAAAGATTCCCATTCGCCAATCCAAGAGAGGGTAAACATTGCATGGAACGTGAACAGGAAATAAGCTAAGGCGACGGTGAGGAACCCGATTTTTAGCGGCGAATAGAATTTTTTCTCGGTCATATGTGCTTAACCAACAAATAGAAGCCTCTTCGCCTATATTGTATTAGGTTTGCAGTTCAAGCTGCCTGCCCAAATTCAGGGAAGATGGCCCATTCTTGCCTTGTTAACCATTTGTCCAGCTGTGTCAGCGAATCTGAGAAACAAAATTTTGTTATGCTGCTAATTGATAAGCTCTGAAGTATTGAAGCGTCCGCGAAAAAAATTCCAATGACCTCGACATAACAAAGACGTTTTTTGGTGAGTTGAAAGTTACCTTTAAGAAAAAGCTTTAGTCTTTATTTTTTTCTTGAAAGCAATGGACAAAAGTGTTGCAATGACTAGTGAAAAGGCAGCCCATGTGGGTAACTCTGGAACTGGTGTAGTAGAGGAAGTGCTTAGATTTGTGGTGCTAAAGGGCGTGTATTGCATGTTGACGGTTGAAGCTTTCGTGAAAAGATTATGGCCTCCCCCGATTGCGTATAAAGTATTGTTCACAACGGCTACGCTTAACCAGGCTCGATCTATCGGCATAGAGGCTCCGACTCCCCAAGAATTGTTCTCAGGAAAATACACTTGATTGGTAACTTGAGCATCTAACGGATAAGTGTCGTTGCACCCGCCCATTACATAGATTGCAGGCAGTACGCCAGCACCGTTTGTTAGGCCAGCCGCGGCGTTAGAAACGCCCATGGGAATGGCAGCGCCCAGACTCCAAGAATTTGTTTTTGTGTTGTATATTTGGGTCCGATTTGTGGTCACCGCGACTTCACCGTTGGGGTACGAACCAATTGCTTGCCCGGAAAAAATGTATATTTTGCTATCCACTACTGCAGATGTGTAGTCGGC
>Ga0187874_10003132_pt1 | contig 11879 bp, 10 predicted proteins | sample June2016WEW_16_1_3_FD_132993 | JGI IMG/M metagenome (GOLD analysis project Ga0187874, IMG submission 132993) | Peatland microbial communities from SPRUCE experiment site at the Marcell Experimental Forest, Minnesota, USA - June2016WEW_16_150 | ecosystem: Environmental > Terrestrial > Soil >... | reverse complement strand
GCAGTCTCTCTCAGCCAGCCTTCGCGGGCGACATCCAAGGTGCGACTTCGGAATTCAGGCTCAAAGATTTGCTTTGCCACCTCGCTCGTCACTCGTCACTCGCCACTCGTCACTGTTTTTCAGCACTCGCCACTTGTCACTGCTCTTAACCGCCCGCCCTTTCGACCGCCGCCTCGTTTCCTCTCCTGACCCGTGGCCGTGGTCGAGCTTCCGGTTCGGCTACCGGCAAGATCCCTCCCTCCTCGCAGTGGATCGGATGCCTTGAATCTCATAACGCAGACATCCCAAAACGATGTCTGTGCCACCCCGCCAGCAATTTGAGTATTGAAAAGCTCAAGGTCCCCACTCGCCCGCCGATAAGAAGGGTATGGACGGCTGTTCATATTCACTCCCGAATGCTGAATATCTGGTAAGATCAGTTCCAGTGCAAACGACTCTTTTCAAGACAGCGCCGGACGTCGATGTCGCGGCTCGGTTAAGCAACGGCTTCCGGGACTCGGCCTTTACCAGCAATAAGGTCCATCCACTTCATAGGTGGGTGCCGTGGATTGCCGGGTTTTCCGCCGAATTTGTGGACGACTGCCTTTGTAAATATCTCAAGGGGAATCAGCGGAAGGAAATTTGGGTTCTTGACCCGTTTGCCGGCGTCGGCACGACTCTCGTCCAAAGCTTCTTGCGTGGTTACAACGTGGTTGGATTCGAAATCAACCCCTACGCCGCATTGGCTTCGCGCCTTAAATTGAAGGCGCTGGACGTGCCGGTCGATGCTTTCACTGACAGGATCGTGGAATTTGAACGGTTCATGCATGAGCGTTGTCCCGACGACGGCCCCTGCAAGGATGCGCCTGATTCCAGGCCACCCGAGGGCTTTACCGGGCGCACGCAATTGTTCAGCCCCAAGGTCGAGAGGAAGGTTCTCTTCGCGCTGGACTTCATCAACTCCTTAGGGCAACCTGCGATCCGGGACCTGTTCCGCCTGGCCCTTGGCTCCGTAATGGTGAGTGTATCAAATTACTCCTACGAGCCCAGCTTGACCCGCCGCGCCGCAGTGGACAAGGCTGACATCCCGGATGCCCCCGTGGCTTACGTGATCGCAGGAAAACTGCGGCTGATGTTGGAAGACATCATCTGGTTTAAAGAGCAAATGCGCGGGGTCAGCCCTAAGCCCAAATCGTGGATTATTCCCGAAAGCATCTTCAGTGCCGTGGACATTCTTGAGGAAAAGAACTTTATTGATTTAGTGGTTACCTCTCCTCCCTACTTGAACAATTATCATTACCCGCGAAACACCCGGCCTCAGCTCCATTGGCTGGGACTGACTGCCGGGTCTGGCTACAAGGGTGCGCGCGAGGACGAGAGCTTCGGCAAGTTCTGGCAAACAGTTCGCGGCCTGGAGCCGGTCAAGCTTGGCTTTTCCATGCCTGACCTCGAGAAGACGATCGAGTTGATCGGGGCTGCAAACAACGAAAAGCGAGAATACGGTGGCCCCGGGTGGGCCAACTATGTCGCGACATACTTTAATGATACTCACCGTTTCTGTGGCGTGCTTGCAAAACTCCTCCGCAGGAACGGAAGGGCTATCATCGTCCTGGGGAACAGCATCATACAGGGGGTGGAGGTAAAGACCGACCAACTTTTCGGGAGAATCGCTGAACTGTGCGGGCTGGAGTTCGCTGAGACCATTCTCCTAAGAGAGAAAAGAACAGGAACCAGCATCATCCAATCCACCGTGCGCGTCGAGAAAGCTTCTCAGCGGGCTGTGCTTTACGAATCCGCCATCGTCCTGCGGAAGAAGTGACCTGCCCTATGAAATTGTCTTTTCTACCCGGAGACCTGCACGCCACTCGAGATGAAAGCGGCTTCTTCATTGTCACGGTTCAAGGTCGCGAGATCCTCCGCACGCGGTCCCAAAAGTCTGCTGTCTCCAAATTCAACGAGATCCGCAAAGAAATGGAAAAACGCTTCCCCGCCCACGAGCTTTCAGACGAGGAGAAGACCGAGAACCGGCGAAGAATGCTTGTGGACGCGCTGGTGCAGCACAACAGTCTAGGAGGCCACCAGAAGAAAACAACGGCGGCGTCAACGAGAACGTTTGGTGGGTAGTGTCGCAGTTTGGTTTTTTCTATTGCTTCTTTGACAACCTATCGGATACGATTCCGGCGCTATGCCGGATGCTCGTCACGATCCACATCATTTCGACTTCGACCTCGACCGCGGTATTAGCGCTCAAGTCGTCAAGAAATTAAAGGCGAGCCCGCTACTCTCTTTAACAAAGGGCGCTGGACCGCCGGACAGCGGAGTCTACGCCCTCTACTTCAAAAACCAGCTCGTTTACATCGGAAAAGCATCGAAGGGAACCACGAAGAGTAAGCGGACATTGCGTGCGCGTCTGAATGAGCATGTTAAGAAGATCAGCGGGCGCAAGAATATCACGCTGGACGACATGAAGTGTCGCTATCTTACGTTTACCAGTGAATGGTGGGTGTTCGCCGCTGAATTAGCGCTCATCACTCAATATCAACCCGAATGGAACGAAAGCGGGTTTGGCAGCAAGGTGCCGGGGGTGGGCCGCCCTGGAACGCATCGCGTAAGCCGATGGGATGAGCTGTTTCCCAAAGAGTCGGGGTAGCAGGAGCGGCTGCCCGCCCTCGCCTCTCACACCACAGTGCGTACGGCCGGGTGGCGCAGGCATCGTGGCTTGATGTCTGCGGCGCCTTGCTCGTCACTCGTCACTTGTCACTGCTCTTAAGCCGCCGCCGCCTCGCTTCCTCTCCTGACCCGTGGCCATGGTCGAGCTTCCGGTTCGGCTACCGGCAAGATCCCTTCCTCCTCGCAATGTATCCCTTGCCCTGAATCTCATAACGCAGACCCGCCGAACGACCGGGCAACACTTAGACGCTCCTGGCCAAATGGGATATCAAACCGCGCGCAAAACTGTGTCACTCCTAGACTCGGGAACATTCGTAGACCCGAATACCAATCACAAACCAGCTACTTTCGTGGTACATTTATTTGTTCGAGAATTTAGCTTCGGATTGGGCGCTCACTTTTCGTGCAAGTTTTGCCCCACAATGAGAAGGCAATTGTACCGATCGAGAAGCTGCGCGATTATGCTCTCGACCCGAATCATCCACTGGGCAAGAGCAAAGCCAGAGTGTTCAAAGCGGCCCTGGGAATGGAGCGGGGCCACGCCGATGTACTAGCCAAGATTCTCGAATCGAGCTTGTTTCGGTCGCCAGCGGTTCGTGGTCTCAAGGATCAGCACGGCGAGCATTGGACCACGTACCACGAGATCGTAGGATTGAGTGGCCAACCCGTTGTAGTAACGGCCGCTTGGATTTACAGAGTCGAGCAGGTGGACGTACCTGTGTTAATATCCTGCTATATAGAGCCTCAGGGTCCGAGGAAACTCGCAGAGGCGCTGAACGTTGAGTAAGTACCATGGATATCGAGCTTAGCCCGAAGATTCTTGACGTTGTCGAGGTTCCCAATAGGTTTCTGGGTTCCGAGACTCCCGGCGTCGCCCTGGGCACTGTTGTGGAGGTGTTTGGAGAACCTCGTGGGGAATTGCTGGTTGAAGTCACTGATGAAAACGGTGTTCCCCTGGATCTGGTCCTGCTCCCCGCTTCAGAAACCAAGAAACTGTGGTCGTCCCCCAAGCCTGAGAAGCAAGCTTCTTCCGACGAGGGAGCGACCAACGAGTTTCAGAAGGGCGTGCTGCTCTTGCAGAACGGCCTCATTGCAGAGGCAAAGACTCATTTCGAACTTGCCTTTAAGCATGATCCGAGACTTGCCGGGACACTGATGAACTTGGCCAATGGGCCGGCTGAAAAGGGAACGTACGACGCAGCGATTTTTATCTATCAGCTCGTACTCGATCTTCAACCTGAGAATCGTTTGACCAGGCGTAATTTAGCAACGGTGCACATTAAGCGGGGAATTCAATATGCGAGAAGGGACGCCCTTGACAAGGCGATCCAAGAGTTCGGTTGCAGCCTTTTATTAGAACCCTCCGGAGAAATCGCGCAGAAGGCGCAAAATAGCCTGGTTTTGGCCTATACCCAATTGGGAACGCGTCTTGCCGAGATTAATCGACAACAAGAGGCAGTCGCTAACCTCTTCATCGCGTTTCAAATTGGCCCTTCAGACCTCACGCGGAGAAACTTCGCGGTCGCATTAGTGTCTCTTCAGGCTTCCCGAGCGGAAGGGTCGAGACAAACCCCTTCCATCTCTGATTTCAGGAATTCGATTCAAATGGGGCTGACACATTCCGAGTGCCTCAATACTTTCGGGGCAACGCTTGCGAACTTGGGTGATGTGCAAGGCGCCCGGCGCGCCCTTATGGAGGCGCTTCATGCAGACCCGGGAAATGAGCTTGCACGGATGAATTTGGCAAGACTGGATACTTCTAAGGAAAGCGCTGGCCCTTCCTGGATGAACTTCGGAATCTCTTCAATTGAGCCCCAACCTGTGGCGGGTGACGCAGGCACCGTGGTTTGATGTCTGCGGCGGCTTGCTCGTCACTCGTCACTCGCCACTCGTCACTGTTTTTCACCACTCGCCACTCGTCGCTGCTCTTAACGCACCGCCGCCTCGCTTCCTATCCTGACCCGTGGCCGTGGTCGAGCTTCCCGTTCGGCTACCGGCAAGATCTCTCCCTCCTCGCAATGGATTTGATGCCCTGAATCTCATAACGCAGACATCCCAAAACGACGTCTGCGCCACCCGGCGGGCCTCGCCGCAGTATCCGTCCATCACGATCAGTCGCAAAAGCGGGTACTTGATAGGCGGCGGCGGTGACGGCGATGACGACGATCAGTTACCCCCCCGAACTGCCACGCGGCGAACAACCTACTTGGAGGCTGCCCTCGAGGAAATGGCTATGCAGCACTCGCCTCCTTCCGCCAACGCGGGACATATCGGTGCGACACAATCGTGCCGTCGAGATCCAAACTCAAACGATGAATTACGAAATCGTCCGCGAAGGCGCCAGGTCTCGGCGTGACCTGCTGGCCGTTACCGTTATTCAAGTGAGCCAGTTTGTGCGCGGCCATCACCGCAAAGTCCTCACTCCAAGTGGTCAACACAAACTGCAGATCCTCCCACGGCGCGAATGATGACGCGAGCACGGCCTCCAACCCGTCGATTAGAGCCGATTGAGTAAGATTATCCATTTCAAGGATCGGATCGTCGAGGACGACAGTCCGTAGACGAGTCCACCGCTGCTGACTCGCGAGGGCCAATCGGAGGGCAATTGCAGCTACATTCACGTAAGCTGAATTGAGTACAGAGGTCGCGGCAACGTCCTGCACCGAGCCGTCCGTTAGAACCGCACTTACTTTGCCGGCTTCGAGTCTGAATTCGATATCCCAGGGGCAGCCGGCGGTCATGGCCTGGAAAATGATGCCGACAGGCTTGCGAATCTTTTCCAGAACGATCTCGGCGGTGGCGTTCTGTAGACCGCCTAAAGCTTCGTGAAGGTTTTTGAACTGGGCGCTCCGCTCCTGAAGGCGCCGCTGTCGACTCTGCAACGACTTGAGCGACTGCTCAGCAGCATGCAGTTGCTCGCGCGCTTTTGAAATCGCCTGACTCTCCTCGAGAATCCGCTGCCCCTGCTCGATCTCCAAAGCCCCAGTCTTGAGTACCGCTAGATCGTCACGTTGCTGCCTTGCGCGTTGTTGCATGTCAACCAGAGTCCGTACGTCCCGTGACGCTCCAACACTTTTCAGTTCCGCGTCGAGTGAATTGAGGAATTCCTCTACAACCTGGGTTCTGCGCTCAATCCCCGCAATTTCCGCCCTCTTGTCAGCGATAGCTCGGTCTAGATCCAAGAGACTTGCCTGCGCTTGTCCTTGTTCGCGCTCAAGCGCCTTCACGAGGGGGTCAATTTCGGCCAAGGCTGCCTTATTCTTGTCGATTTCCGCAGCTGTCATGCCTGCTCCGAGTGTCGCCCTCACCTTCCCGACCTGGTCATGTAATTCAGCGGCCAAGCGCCGCAACTGTTCACCTTCCGACGATTTGGCGGCTAATGCTCGTTCCAGTTCGGACCGCCGGGCCTCGTCTTCCCGCTCGCTCTTACTACAATCCCGGATTTCCTGGTCAAGTCCCGCAATTCTCGCTTCTACGTCACCCTGACCCCGTCTAAGCACCTCAGTTTCCAACGGGAGATTGAGCCCCGAGGTTCCCAAGATCTGCTCGATGCGGGAAATAGCAGCCCTTCTGTGCCCTGCCTTCCTCTCGATCGCGGCTATGAGCTCGGAAATCTCAGGGCGGATCTCTGCGATGCGCCCCGCGAAACGTAACTGCCTGCTCTCGGATTCTTGCCTGACTTTGGACGCGCCCTCGAACTGACGGCGCAGCGCGTCAGCTCCTAGGAGCATCGAGGCTGACACGCGCTCGATCGATTCCTCGAGCGCCTCTGCGGAACCGTGATCATGTCCGCACAACGGGCAATGGCTGCCTGTCAAGAAGGAGCGCATTTCGGTGCTCGCAGCAAGAAAGCGCTCGCCAGACCGAGACACGTCAGATAGCTGCTTACCAGTCAAGGCCTCTTTCTCGCGCGCATCCTTCAAATCACGTGAAGTCGTTTCAACCGAGCGTTCCAAATCATTCAGCTCTCGCCGGAGAAACTCGAGGCGTTCCTCGAGTTCAGGATCGCGATCTGTCGGAAGAGCCGTTATCTCTGCAATCGCCACCTCCATGGCGTTTCGCTGAACTTCAGCCGCTTGCCGCGATTGCCGTAACTGGGCCAGCTTCGTGGAGTGGGCGAGTAGATCGGTCCGGGCGCCGTCCAGCTTATTTCTGAGGATCTGAATATCTTCATTGGTACGTTGCTCACTCGACGCTACCTCTCGAAGACGGTCTTCGAGAGCAGCTATTGTGGATACCGACTGTTGATGCCGCTCGTTGGCCGCCATGACGTCGAGCAGGCTTGTTCGTTGGCTCGCCAAATCCTTGAGTCGCTCCGCTGTCCTGGCCAAGGCCTCACTCGTCGTAGCCTTTCCCTCCTGTAGCTTGCTTTCGACATTGCTTGCTTCGTCGCTTTGCTTTTTGAGTTCCTTGAGCTCGGCCTCGTGCTGTCCAAGCTCCCGTGTTCTGGCCAGGAGACTTTCAAGAGTTCGGAGTTCAAGTTCACGCTTTTTTATTTGGCCATCCAAGTGCGATAGCGCCGCGACGAGTAATGTGGCCTGGGGAAGATTCAGTTTGGCGTTCAGCTCACGGAGCTTTGAATCGATTGCGGTCGATGAAACATCACCCCTCTGGCTACTTGTAAGCAGCGATTCGTACAGCAGCTTAGCGGTGGCGTAGTCGGCACGAGCATCTCTCAGTTCCGTCTGCATGTTTCGGCCGGAAGACGCCTGCCGAAAGTGCTCGTCGAGCCTCTGTGCGCGCGAAACTAGGAATCGCAGATATGCGCCAGAACACAGACCGGAGAGATCATTGCGTGTCACTGCGTTCGCACTCCCAAGTACCCGTGCGAGCATGCCTTGGGTCGTAACGTGCGTCGTCGTGATCGGAAGTGGCTGCCGTTCCGGCCAATCGACTGCACCGACATCACGGAAGCGATGTTCAATATCACTGAGCGGACGGTCGGTCGCTCCAGTAAGAACAGTCCCATCGTCGAGCGTCAAGGAGACACGGCCGGGTCCTGCGCCGCGAGTGTTGGCCAAATATCCCGCAGTGATCAGACCATCCTCCTGGTCCCTCACTTGTCCGCTGACGGCGAATTCGATCGCCTGGGCGATCGATGACTTCCCAGTAGCGTTGCCGCCGTAGATAATGGTGAGGCGGCGTCCAAACTCCAGGCCCAGCGTGCGCTCGATACCCCGAAATGCGATAAGATCGATGTTGAATAGGTGAAGTGGTCGGGTGCTCACGGCTCTTCCTCCTCGGCCAAGGCCTGAACCCGTGCGGTGGGCAGATCCTCGTTTAGAAACGCATCGGACAGACTAGTGGAGAGGACCCTCCGAACGACAGCCTCGACGTCGCGCGGCGGCGCGTCCGGGCCATAGCTCAAGGGCGGCAAGCCGACGAATGGCAACGTTAACGACGCACATACATCTCGATCTAGAAACAGCACAATGCGGCGGCACTTCGATACGTCTTGCGCAAAAGAGCCAGCGGCCCATGCAAGGGGTGGTGTTTTCTGACCATCCACAAGTAAGATGACATATCGCGCCCAGCTCAGCGCCAGCCGCATCGTTTCCTTGCGAAGCAAGTCTTCCGTCTTCTGGCGCCAGGTCTCCACGTCAGCCCGGCAAACAGCGAGGCCGACCACGCGCGGACCCGCTGGCGAAGTGAAGCAGCCGGGCTCGGTCTCGCGGAAGCCTGCATTCGTCAGACAATCTGCAACAGAAGCGTAGGGGTCTTTCATGTGTAGACTCCTGGTAAAAGTTCTGACATCCGACTTCGAGCCAGCATCAATGATTCTTCGTCAAGGCTTGGCCTCAAGTCCTGCGGCTCGCAAAAATGAATATCACCCAAGCTAATCGTTACAGAACTATCCGACACACGGGAGGGCCCATCCGCGAGTTCTGGACTTTCCGAGCTAACGCGATCAGCGCGGAGTACATCCCCCACCGTTTTGGCCCCAGGATTTCTGGAGGAAGCCTCGACCTTGAGGAGAACTATTCCCGTCGGCAGCACCGTCCCCGACAATTGCGCCGCCGTCGAAAAGCGCATGGAGAGGGCTCTTTCAACAGACGGCGCGTAGAGTATCGCAACAGAGCGTCCCGAAACGCTGCAGTTACCTCCAGGACAAGGCGTAATTCGAACTTCATCTCCACCACAAGCGAGCAATGCCGTGGAGTCGACGAAATCAGCGACAAGTGACTCCACCGTCGCCCACGTAGGAGGAGTGTCGCAGATCATCTGAAAAAAACTCGCGTTTGCCGTTGTCCGACAGGCGCCATTTAGGATATAGGCACACCCAGCTGGATCTAGCGAAGACCGGTACGCCTTCTTGGCTTCATTGTTCGCCCAGGATAGGTCTGAAGTTGCGAGATATCTTTCGGACGCCGTGCTCCTCATGAGACCAGCTGCAAGCCCAGTCAGATCAACACCCGAAGGCGTGAGAACCGCTAGCACTCTACCACCGCATACCGGCGGCCTAGCGGCATTCATCTGGCCATTACGATGTGATACGTCTGCGTACCAGAAGCAGCCAATCCGTTCCGGAATCCGAAATCCTCTATAGGTGCAGTCATCTGGCAGCCAGAGCTCATGCCTTCCATGATTGAATGCAGGCGCTGGAGGGCTCGCCGGCGGCGCTAGAACGTAGCAGGTGCCGTCAGACCCTCCGGACAGACCTTGGTTTGCCAGAACGAAACGCGTCTGCACATTGCGCTGATAGGCCGTGTGAATAACCGGACCCAAATGACGCCGACCGACGTCATCATTGCGCTGCAGGACCGGCATCAAATCAATCTCAAGGCCATCGGTTTCCTCCGCGAGATTGGTCCAAAGCTCAGGCCATGTAAATTCAGAGCAAATGAGTGGAACTACCACGAATGGCGCGGAGCCAAGCTTCAAAACCAAGAACTCTCCAGTACCCAAGACCAGCTGCGGACCACCAGCGTTCTCAGGTCCACTCGCGAAGCGCTTAGCCCTAAAAAAGATCTTTAGATCCGTTGCCGTCTTCACCGCGACGAGCATTGCGTTGACGTAAGTGCCAGGCGCATCGTCCGGAACGTCCGAAGTGCCGCCGTGCTGAGCAACAAGAGCGCGATAGTCCGCTGGCAGAATCCCCTCGACTCCCCCGAGCACGACCAAAGGCTGAGGAGACGACCCTATCGTTTCGATGAGGTTCGCAACTGCATGCTGCGGAATCACCATCTCGGGGATCAAGGCCAGATGGGCGTTAACTGCCCGCGCCCGTTCGACGAGGCTCAGGCACGCCTCGCGCGCCCTGTCGGCACCGTCAACAACATACCTGCCCCCATCTGCGGTCACCTCCAACCGGAGGTCGCAAGCGCCCTGTAGGGCTACCAGCTTCAAGTCGTGAGCAAGCGGAAACTCGGGTTCTTCGATCAGCAACATAGGCTTACGCACCCAGCCGCTTAACCAATTCGCGCTAACCTGCGGCGGTTGATCGCAATCAGTCCCAAATCACCTCGTCCACCGAGTGCGAGTCGTCGGGTGCCGCCGCTCGATGGCGGCCGACCGCCCCTAGGACGCCTCGACTAGCGTTCCCTACATCAGCCTCGAGACCGCCGACAGCGCGAGCGCCACCAAACCTGCAACAAAACAGACGCCACCTGCGTCGATCGCGGCATATGTCAGTCGAACGAGCGGCCGATTGTCACGTTCGTGCTGCCGTAGCATCTGCGTGGCCGCCAGAAAATTGAATAAGATAGCAAGGCCTGCGAGAATCACCGCCGCGATCCACAGGAGCCAGGCAGTCAGCAGGGCCCGCTTCTCAAAGGTGGTCGCTATGCTGAACGGAACGATCTTCTCGGAAAAGGTGACGGAGAACACGAGCACGCCCGAAACTAAGGTCAGGAAGTGCTTTGCGAGATCTTTAATCTCTGGATAGAGAAACGCCAGAAACTTTTTTTCAGGCGGATCGGTTCTCATAGGGGTATCAGCCATCTCGCACCCTCAGAATCTCGCAGCAGCGCCCGCCTAACTCTTGCTTAGGCTGACCTGCATAAAACCCTTCCCGGTCGGCATAACGAGAAAGCGCCAATGCCGAGTTCGCAGGATTTCTACCGCGCGGTCGTAGAGCCTCCCAGTCGGCTCGCCAGGGAACAGCGCCAGCGGTGATCGACGGTTCGCAGCTTTACCACCCCCTGGCCCCCTCCTGAAACAGGAGGGGAAACCCATTCGCGGGCTCACCACCCCCTGGCCCCTTCCTAAAACAGGAGGGGAAATTGTTCATGACGCCTAGCCTCCCAGGGATCCTCGGGTTGGCGACCCGAATGGCTCAATTAGACTCCCACCCAACCTGCGATGCAAGTCAAAAACGTCGCGCACCGGGGCCATCGCAGTCGAGAGTCGAGAGTCGAGAGTCGAAAAGGGCGATACCACAAAAATGTGTGCGACAACCTACACAGAATTTGGCGATAAGAATCTACACGCCACCCGGCGAGACCCCAGTTTGTCACCAGCGATGCCACAATAGATCCTCCTAAAAGGACTTTGGTTGACCTATCCACCTGGACGGCAGGTGGGCGAACCTGACAAATGTAAATCAAGGTGAGATCCCCGAAACGTTTTGGAAAGTACGTCCACCTGGAGTGCGAAGCGATGGCGCAGGGATGAATGTGTACTGCGGGCCCAGAAAGACACACGAAGGGTCCTGGCGCTGAAGGCTTTGTCCCGCGACGCGCGGAAAACCTCCCCGGCGTGTCACCGCGTTGTGCAAATTAATCAGCCTGTAATACAAGCGTGATGCTGACTTCATCCTCTCAGCGCTTAATAGTCTTGTGAGAGTCGGACCACACCAACACAGCATGCATCGCCGACGGCGGTTTGGGAGGCAGATGTGGCCGACGTTTTCGGTGAGCCGCCCGCCGCGTGGGCCGGAGTTACAACTCCAGGCCTCTTGAAAGGAAAGGAGCACCATGCATTCTCGCCACAAGCTGGTTCTAAGCCTCTTGATTCTGTCACTCTCCCTGCCTTCATTGTTCGCCCAGATCGATCGGGCCAGCCTGAATGGAACTGTGACTGATCCGTCCGGCGCCGTGATTCCGGGTGTGAGGGTCAGGGCTGTGTCCATGGAAACCGGCACGGGGAGGGAGGTGGTCACGAATCAGCAAGGCATCTATGCGATCCCCGCGCTCCCCGTGGGAGGGTACACGGTTGTCTTTTCTCGTGACGGCTTTGAAACTGTCCGCAATGAGGGAGTGGTGGTTCGGGTCGGCCAGATGCTGACCCTG
>Ga0187874_10003131_pt1 | contig 11883 bp, 7 predicted proteins | sample June2016WEW_16_1_3_FD_132993 | JGI IMG/M metagenome (GOLD analysis project Ga0187874, IMG submission 132993) | Peatland microbial communities from SPRUCE experiment site at the Marcell Experimental Forest, Minnesota, USA - June2016WEW_16_150 | ecosystem: Environmental > Terrestrial > Soil >... | reverse complement strand
TTCTATAAGGTGGGTAAAAATTTCAGGGTCATGGCCGATGGATAAACTGTTCACGTCTTCGCCCTCGGGAGTTTCAACGTAGCTGATTTTTAATTTTTCATTGATAATTCTTAATTCAGGCGCAAGTCTTTGTATTGCTTCTCTTCCGGCTTCGTCACCATCAAAAAACAATATGATTTCTTCAAGCTCCTCCAGCTCCGATATTGCTTGTTTATGATCTTCCGTAAAACCATTTGTCCCGTATAATGACAATATACCCGGCTTTTCATTACTCATTATTAATTTTTCATCATTCATTACTAAGGTTGCCGCATCTATTATGGCCTCGGTTAAGATTAATTTCCTGGTTCCTGGTTTGGGGTAGCCCGGGTACAATCCTTTGTGATCCCCTTCCAGGTAATGGTGTTCGTGCTTTTCGGTATGTCTTCCGTATAAGCTTACGATATTGCCCGCTTTATCCAGCAATGGAAAGACTATGCAACCGTTAAATCGTGTGTAATAACTGTTTTCACGCCCGAACTTGTCGGGCTTTATAAGTCCTGTTTGCAGGTAATGTTGTTTTTGTTCTTCGTTGGTTTTTTTAGTTTTATGTAGTGTTCCGGCATCGTAGCCAATGGCAAGTTTCTTGTAATCCAAATTACGGGATTCGAGGTATTGTGTGGCTTTGCCGTGTTTGGCTACCAGGCTCCGGGAAAAGTGTTTAAAGGATTCGGTTAATATCGCGGTTCTCTGCTCTGTGGTTGGTTCGTTCTTTGTTGCTTTTATTGCCATTGGACTTTCATTTTTCATTATTAATTTCTCATTACCAATTAAGGCGACAGCCTTTAATATGGCTTCGTGTTTGGTGCATTTCTCCATGTACATGATAAAATCTATCTGGTCGCCGCTACCTGCGTTGCAGTTACTGCTAAAACATGTCCAGGTATTAGTTTTCGGGTATACCTGAAGGCTGGGGGTTTTATCGGGATGAAAAGGACAACATAGGCGGTGATTCTTGTCGGGTTTTATTCCAGGGGTTCCTATAGTAAATGGACGGAATCTATCGCTAAGGAAAATTAATCCATGCGCTAACACTTATGAATATTGAGTTTTGCGCAAAAATAAGTTTAAAAATAAACCTTCAATTATTATGTTTTCAAATTATCTTTTCTTGTTGAGTAAGTTTGACAAGGCACCCATAAGGTTATTCAACGTATAATCAAACGAAGGTTAAAATATAATTTAAGCTGATTTTTCTGGCTTTCTAATAAAATCAATTAACATAGTATTTTTATATCTGAATTTAAATACATCGAAAGTATAAAAAATAAGTATATTTAATGAGTATATTGATTTAACATTTTATTATACTTATGAATATTGGATATGCCAGGGTTTCAACTCAAGATCAAAATTTAAATTTGCAATTGGATGATTTAAAAAAATTTGGATGCGATAAAATTTATCAGGAACAAATAAGCGCTTCGATTGAAGAAAGACCTGAATTAAAAAAGTTGATCTCAAATTTACGAAAGGGTGACACGGTAATTGTATGGAAACTTGACCGATTGGCAAGGTCATTAAAACATCTTCTGAGTTTGGTTACTGATTTTCAAATTGAGGGTATCGAGTTTGTTAGCCTAAAGGATCAGATTAATACAACTACGGCTCAAGGTCGTCTTATCTTTAATATTTTTGCTTCCATTTCCGAATTTGAAAGGGAAATAATCAAAGAAAGGACAATAGCTGGATTAGTTGCTGCCCGTAATAGAGGAAGAGTAGGAGGTCGAAAGAAAGGCTTATCAAAAGAAGCAAAAGTGAAAGCTGCAGCTGTAAAACATTTATATGTGGATGAAAATAAATCTATTAATGAAATATGCAATGCAGTAAATATTAGCAGGGCAACTGTTTATCATTATTTGGATTACCTTAAAGTGGACAGGATGGTAAGAAAAACAAAAGTTTTTTAGTTTAAAATGGGATTAAGTAAATGGCAGGCCAGTTTCTAACCAATGCCGAAAGAGAACGTTATGAACAAGTGCCTTCAACGATTTCAGAAGAGGATTTAAATCAATATTTTTATTTATCGCCTCATGATATAATTTTTATAAAGGGACAAAGGGGTAATGCACAAAGACTGGGCTTTGCATGTCAGCTTTGTTTAATCCGGTTTATGGGATTTCTTCCAGACAATTGGCAGGAGACTATACCCTCTATGGCTTTAAAGCGATTAAATTACCAACTCAAAACAAAACAAGCTGATTTAAAAAATTACAGCGAGCGATACAATACTCGATCAAATCATTTGCAGCTTATTTTAAAGTATTTAGGTTATTCAAAGTGTGCAATACTTGATGTTGCCGAATTAGAATCCTGGCTTCTTGAACGTGCCCTTGAACACGATAAACCAACTTTATTATTAGAACTAGCTTGTGAAAGGCTAATTTTTAAAAAAATCCTTCGACCATCGATTGGCACATTGGAAAGGATGGTAGTTACAATAAGAGCTCGTGCATATGTGGAAACGTATTCAAGACTAGATGGCTTTTTAGATCCTGAATTGAAAATCAAGTTAGATGATATCTTAATTGTTGAACAAAAAAACTCATTTACTCGTTTTGCCTGGCTAAAAGAATATCCAAATTCTAATAAACCGGTTAATATAAACAAGTCCTTAAGGAAATATCAGTTCCTCATTAATCTTGGCGTAGATGGATGGGACATAACTATGTTAAACCCTAATCGGAGAAAATTTCTCGCACAAAAAGCTCGCAGAACAACCAATCAGGAAATACAACGAATGAATGATGAAAAAAGATATCCGTTACTTGTCGGCTTCTTATGTCAAAATTTAATTGATGTTACTGATTCAATTATAGATATGTTTATTGACTACATTGAAGATGTTCACCATACTTGCAAAAGACAACTTGAAAATTATCAGAAAAATACTACTAATGCCAAGGACCGTGCGATGGAAACTTTATGTATGGTGGCAACTATTGTTTCCAATGAAGATATCCCATCAGAACAAATTAGAAATCAATTATATAAAAAGATATCTTCTGATGAATTAACTGAAGCAATCTCTGTAACTAATGAAATTTTACGACCATCCCGTAATAATTTTTTATCTTTTTTGGATAACCATTTTGGAAATCTGAGATTATTTAGTAACACTTTTTTAAAAACAATTACATTTCATACGGCTATCAGGGGTGATGATTTTTTATATGCAGTTCAAATTGTGTTAAGTCTGCAGAATGGAACCCTTAAAAAAATGCCCAAAGATGCCCCTACGAAATTCATTACTCCAACCTGGTCAAAATATGTATTTGATGAAGGCCATAACATAATAAAAAAATCTTATGAATGGTGCGTCCATTTTACTTTAAAAGACAGACTTAAATCTGGTGACATCTACGTAAGTAATTCTCGCAAATATGCAGATATTGACGGCTATTTGATCCCAAAAGAGCTATGGATTGAAATTAAAGACGATGTGTGTCAACAAATGCATGTATCTACTAATCCATATGAACATATTAACCAGAAAATAAAAGAATTTAAAGAACTTTTACCTTTAGTAAATGATCTTCTTGACCAACCTGGCGAATCGGGTGAAATAAGGCTGGAAAATGGGAATCTAATTGTTCCAAGGATCCGAGCTTTGGAAATTCCTGATTCAGCAAAAAAATTAGAAAAAATTGTATCATCTCGTTTACCGTTAGTTAACTTGCCTGAATTAGTCATGGAGGTAAACTCATGGACTGGGTTTACCAATGAATTAACTTCTATTCACGACGGTAAAGTTCCGGATAAAAAACAAATTAATTTAGTATATGCCGGGTTATTAAGTAATGCTTGTAATATTCCCTGGATCGATATGTCCCGCAGTGCCAATATCGAATATTATGATCTGTTATGGTCAATTAAAAGTTATCAAAGAGAAGACACATTAAAATTGGCAAATAATCTTCTGGTAAATTATCATCATAAGCAATGGCTTGCATCTTTGTGGGGAGGAGGGACACTTTCATCTTCTGATGGACAACGGTTACCTACAAGTGGAAAAATACGTAAAGCAAAAGCTCAACTTAATTATTTTGGGTTTGGTAGAGGACTCACAAATTATACTCATACATCAGATCAATATTCTCAATATGGAACTAAAGTAGTAGCGACAACAGAGCGTGATGCCACTTATGTATTAGATGAAATACTTAACAACGAAACCGAATTAAATATAATAGAACATACTACAGATACTGCCGGTTACACGGATATTGTATTCGGGCTGTTTGATTTATTAGGTTTGAAATTCTCTCCAAGGCTAAGTGATATAAAGGATCAGAAATTATCTAAGATAAAAGGTTATGATATTAAATATCCTACATTAAAATTCACTGGTACCGTGAATCCAGAATATTTTGCCAGGCAGTGGGATGATTTATTACGGATCGCCGGATCGATGAAAATAGGGCATGTAACGGCCTCGTTATTTATTGGAAAGTTACAAGCCTTCCCACGACAAAATAATTTAACTTATGTAATTCAGGAATATGGTAAATTGATAAAAACCATATTCATAATGAAAATATTAATTATAGAAGCGCTGCAAAGAACCATTAATAAGCAGTTAAATAAAAGTGAAGCCATGCATGCATTAAGAAGTTTCCTTAGAATTGGTGGAGACGGAAAAATTAGAAAAAAACAGGAAGAACAGCAACAAGAACAAGCTCTTTGTTTAAACCTGGTAACTAATTGCGTAGTTATTTGGAATACTGTATATATGCAGGAAATATTGAGAGTATTAGAAACGGAAGGATATCCGTTAGATTCTAACGATATTATGCATTTATCCCCTGCAAGGTTTGAACATATAAATAAAATGGGGAAATATACTTTTGAACTTGATGAAAGCATGATTAATGGTGGGTTACGGAAGCTTAGAGATAATCCTTAGCGATAGATTCCGTCCATTTACTATAGGAACCCCCTGCATGGAAAAAGAAAAAGCAGAGCTATTATATACCGAGGGATTACGCAAAGGCAATGCAAAGGAAATAACAGAAGATTTTAACCTGGTGCGGAAGATAAATCCCGATTTAGGAAAAGCCGTTTGGCATACATCCGTTTCATTCGCTCCGGAAGACTCAAAAAAAGTAACTGATGAGCTGATGATAACCATCGCCAAAGATTATGCCGCCAAGTTCAAATTGGAACAGTATGCAGTAGTGAGGCATAGGGACACCGACCATGAACATTTCCATATCATAGGCAACCGTGTTGGATATGATGGGCATACCATAAGCGACCAGTATTGTGGAAGCCGGGGCAAAGAATTAGCTCTTCGCCTGGAAAAGAAATACGAACTCCACCACCAGGAAGGGAAAAGATTAGAAAAGACCCATAAGGAGAAACTAAAGGGCAAGGATAAAGTAAAATACGAGATATACGAGGCCGTACAAAAAGAATTGCCACAAAGCAAGTCTATAGCAGAGCTTCAAACAAAACTACAAACGCACGGAATAAGTACCCAGGTAACAGAAAAGGGACTAGGTTTTGCTAAGGGGGTACAACATTTCAAAGCAAGTAGCGTAGACAGGGATTTTGGGCTTAAGACCATACTTAAAACCATAGAAAGCGTACTTACAAAGGCACTTGAAAAAGCTATACCAGGACTAAAGGAAATTAACCTGGTAAAGAATATTATCAAAAAGGGCATTGATCGAGGGGGAATGGAAATGTAACCAAAACTAACATAGGCATGGAAAATTCAGAAATATTACAGAAGCTGGAAAATATAGAGATACTATTAACGGCAAATATCGAGAGTATGAACGACCCTCAAAAGAGGGCAAAAGAAGCTGAAAGTTTCATTCAGGCCTCAAATGAATTAAATACTACCTCTAAAGAAATAAAGGGGTTTCTTGCGCAGCAAAAAAGGTTAATCGAAGGATTTAAACCCACTGTAGAACATAAGCACTATACCGTAGATATGAAAAACCCTCTTTACTGGGTTTTGGGTAGCCTCTTATGTTGTGGTATTGCAATTTTTTTAATGTTCTATTATGAAGGCAAATACGAAGCCGAAAAAGTCTTAACGGAACAGTATAAAAGCGAATCAGATTTAAAAGATTCTAATTACATGAAATACAAATATCTCGAATTTTTTGGGAACGATTATACAGTTCACTTTCTAAAAGAATTAGACAAGGACTATGCAAAGAATATGAAAAAATTAGACAGTAAAGTAAACAATTTTGAACAGGCGTTGGATAAAGCTGAAAGAGCAAGGAAAGAAGCAGAGCTTAAAGCAGGGGAATCAAAAAGACTACAACAACACGTTGATAGTTTGCAGGGTCAGGAGAAATAGGATTTTCTTAGCTTTTGTTCGCTCTTAAATGTTGTTTCACGAACTTATTCTCGGGCGGGGCGGGGATCGCCCAATGATCCCATAAGCCCTGCAAGGGAAATAAGGGGTATCGCCAGCAATTTCTACAAAATCCACGCTAAGCAATTCATTATACTTTAAAGTGCTGAATTATATCTACATTTATGATTTATTAATAAGCACAAAAGGCCTACATTTTGTGCTGCAAATATTTGATGACACAAAAGTTTATTTTTCTTATTTTGTGCTATCACAAAACTAACCAGGTAATTTTGTGATAGTTTCAATTTTCTTATCATGGTTAAATATTGCTATTTTTAGGCAAACAAATCCTTAACGTGGAATTTGTAGAAAATGCTGTCTATACCCCAATAAGTTCGTGATACAAACTGTAATTAACTAGCTAGTATATTTATTTTTCTATTAATTCTAAATGGTCAAAAAATAAGTCTGCATTTCCGTAATAATAAATTCTAAATTCTACGCCATTGTATCGTTTAGTTGTATTAAAGTTTAAATCACAATTAGTATAAATATTATTATTGAGTTCTGTTTTAGTTATTTTTCTACTTGCAAGAATATTTTTACCCCAATCAACAGAAACATCAATTTTGGCAATAGGATTGTCATTTTTTAAATTAGTACTTTTCATGTAAAATCTTATAGTAAAATCTCCAATACCTATCGGAATAAATGGCCCGTAAACAAAGAAATTTTCTTTACAACTATCACAGGTAGAAGAAACAAATAATACATTTCTTTGAAGGTTACTATCAAATAAAATTACTCCTTTCTTGAATGTTAATTTATTTATCTTTATATACTTATGCAATTTTATCTTTTTATATTTGCATAAATTATCACTAGCTAAATTGAAATTTTGCCCTTCTTTTACTAAAACATAGCCAAATTGTTCTAATGTATCAGGAAAAGAGTTCATCCACATATCCTTTATGACATAAATTTTCTTTCTACTAAATACATCGTCAACCAATTGTTGGTTTCTTACATCACTTTGATCGTTTGGTGTGGCTTTAATCATTTCAGGATTGGGACATGATGATATATAAGAATTCCAATATTCACTTATTATTCCTATTTTACCTAATTGTTTTAATTCGCCAACAACTTGAGCCATTGGCCGCAAAGTTTTTGGATTTATAAATTTCATATTATAAATAGGGCTTATTGATCCTATTATAACAATAATTATTAACCCTATCTTAAAAGGCAAAACATTATAGTTATTGAATTGTAATAGTTCAATTGCAATAAGTATGGCTATTGAAAGAGAAATATATGGTGCAACAAAATACCATCGACCCATACCATTTGACAATACCCATGCAGATAAAATTAATGTAAGCAGAATGGCGATAAAATCAGCTATGAAAAAAATGAACCATTTGTTGTAGATAAGAAGTACAAATAGTTTCTTCTTCAAGAGAAAAATCGAAAATATAATTAAAAAGATGATTACACAATATGTATATATGCTTACAAGATATTCATGATTATTAAATGTCAGTATCTTAATAAAAGATTGCCTTATTAAATGGATAGCTTTTCTTATGGAATCTAAGTTATTTACAGATAGGTAATGCTCTGTTTTTATGATTGCAAAGGATTTTGCAAAATTTATAAACAGAAAATATAAGATTAACCCAAATACAAAATATAATACAACAATATTATTAATCCTTATTTTATTGTTTTCAATATAATTGAATATTAACAATATAAATATTAATATAACAATTGTAACGATTGCCAAATCCGATACCCATATAGATATAATCAATGTTAATATTATGCTAATCAGTATAATATTATTTTTAATTATATTAAATGTATCTTTTAAAGAAAGTTTATTTATTAAAAAAATTGCAAAGCCTACAAGACTGTACTCAACACCAATAGGGAAACGCAAAATATCAATGAATCTTTCATATGGTAGAAACCAGATTAATGCAAATATTAATTTTGAATATTTTGTTTTGAATAAACTTGAAAATCCAATATACCCAAGTATTAATATTAAATAATTTGATAATGAAACCGAAGTAATTGCAGAAAATTTAAATATTTTTATAAAAAATTGACTTATTAATGGTATTAAGGTGCCGCCTCTATCTTGTCCCCAACAATACAAATCTGAAGGTAATTTATAATAATGAGCCATTAATATATTTAAAGCATCATCAGAGTTTAATAGAGGGTAATAATTTGAAGAATAAAATAAAAATGAAATTGCAATTATTATAATTAATAATAAGTAATACAGTAATTTATAATAATATTTCATATTTAATTTTGTAATTGAAATTGTTTGATATTAATCACAAGGTGTAGGTATAATATTTAATGAACTTCCAGACCCCATTGTAAAATTACCATTAATTGTTACTGAGTTAACAGCTCTAAATACATATGTAACGCCGGCAGTTAGAGATACAGGATCTGTTCCATCTCCTATAGTTATATTTGATAGTACACCAGCACTACCTGGTCGCCAGAAATTGGCAAGTTGGGCATTATTTTTAATGTATAAATTTGTACTGCAATTTGTTGTATTTAATTGATAATAATGAAAATAATCTATAGTATAATACATAGGCCATGGTGTGTTGCTATTAAAAGTCGATAATGCTTGTAGCTGATTATCCATAACTACTTTCATTGAATATGTTGGATTAAAGGTTTGTCCGTAGTAAATTGCAAATGGAACATCGTCAAAATAGAAAATCATTCTATTAGATAAATATTCGGCAGCAAATTTATGAAAGTTTGCATAAAGAGGAGGTAAATTACTTAAAGATGAAACATCCGATAAAATTGCACTACAATTACTTGGATTTCCCCAACAATGTGATTCAACTATATTTGCATTATTATCAATACCTGCACCCCAACCACTTCCATTTAAGCCTGATGATTCTTGAATATCTATTTCGTTATGAGCAACAGTGCATAGCGGATTCTCTGTTTGTACATGATAATAAGTCCAGAACGAGGTCCAAAATCCTTGACTGCAAGGACTATTTGTTAGAGTATTAAAATATCCAGGGAGTTTAGCGCGCATTTCATAATATCCATATAAATAACTATTATTTAGAGATTCTATACCCGATGTAGTAAGGAGACCATCGCTGTTAGTAGCTTCTAATTTTAAATAACCGGAATCTTCGCTAGCTAAAGATGAACTGAAATAAACTCCCGCGCCATTACAACAACCATCATAATTGTAAATATGCCATTTTAACGTGTTTATTTGAGTACCATTAAACTCATCACTTAACGCAGTATCATTTACATAATTATAATCATAAATTGGAGATATTTGGCCGTTTAATTTATATTGTAGGGTTATTAGCAAAATAAATGTTGCTAAAATTAAAATTTTTATTTTTTTCATATATTAAAACTAAATGTTATTCTTTATTTATTATTATTTTATAACCGATAATATATTAATTGGTCAAAATCATTCTTTTTGTATCAATAACATTTCCATCAGTAATAAGAGTATATATATACATACCTGCAGTAAGGCTGTTACCAGAAATAACTACACTACCATTGCCTTTGCCATTAATTGTATATGCCTGAATTTGAACACCTTGAAGGTTGTATATATAAATTACTGCATTAACAACATTTGAAGGTAAATAATATCCGATAGTAGTATTCTGACTGAACGGGTTTGGAGAATTCTGTGCCAAAGTTGCAACTTCGCTCTGTACTATATTTTGTGTTATATTCGGACTTGAACTAATAGGTATCTGATCACTTGAAGATACGGCTTTAGTGGTTTTAGCGGGGCAACATTGATTTAATTGGGTAGTTAAGGAAGTAATTAGGTTTATAAAATAAAGGCTGTCGGTGCTAATTCTTTTTTCCAATTGACCTATAATCTTATTATTACTAATACTATCGGATTTTATTCGGTTTTTTAAATTAAGTATTGTTAAACTATCTGAACCGGTTTGTGTAGATAATGTCTTTACAGCTTCAACTAAAATAGGGATAAATCCAATATAATCAAGGCTCAATAATCCATTATTATCCTTATAAACCAATTGTGGATAAATCTTTTGTACATCCTGTGCAAGGAAACCAACATGGGTTTTGTTAAAAAAAGATGTATCTATATGAATAGGTATATTAAGATGTTGTTTTAAAGAATCAATATTTAAACTTGACTTGTTTGAAATGGAAGAGGTTGATGTAGTTGAAGAAATAATATTAGTATTTGTACTGGTATTTGATATGGTATTATTCTTAAAGTTATATGTTACTCCTTGTAACTGATTCAGTAAGGACAGTGAACCTTGAAAATGCTTAATATTCGTTTTAAGGGTTGAATCTGAAGGAGATATCCATGATGAAGCTCTGATTTGTCCATTTGGAATATCCAAAGCATATTGTGGAATTTTAGTTCCAATTCCTACATTGCCAAGTGAATTGACACAAAATTGTGCTCCATCCACACTCTCCATATGCAACATTCCTGCAGGACTTGTTTTAGATTGACTGTTTGAGTAATAACCCCAAATAATATCGTTATCCTGAACTAGGTTACTAGCACCGTTTATAACATCCAATGCATCACCACCACTCATTACAGTTGAATAACTACCAATAACAGTATGCTGAGCCAATGTACTGTTACCATTACTTGATACTGAAATTTGTGCATTAGTATTTGCTTGATATACAAACATAAAAAATAGGAATGTGTAAAAAATGATTTTGTTTTTCATAGGTTTATAATTTAATAGTTTTAGAATTATTGTAATTTGTTTGTGAATAAGCAAGGAGGGACTGATTAAGGATAATTCTTTTCATAACGTAGGGGTTTAAGACAAAGTCAATTTTAGGTTAGCAATCAAAATTAATTATTTTCCTATTGTCTTACAATTTTATCCCGAATTTATCTTTAATGGATTTAACAGTATAAGCTCCCCTATCTTTGACGGTTCCCTTTTTTATGTATTCGTTTATTTCTGTCAGTACTTCATTGAGTGCTGCCGGTTGTAATATTTTTAAAACTTTTTCTGCTTGTGCCTTTGATAATTTAAAATGGTCAACCAAGACAACCAGATTCTTTGTTTTATCGATGCTTTCCTTAAACGTTGTGTCTTTATCTATAGCTTTGATGCCATCATCATATGACGGTATTAAGTTCAAATTATCCTTATTTTCTATATCCCAATCAATGTAAAAATATTCACGACCAAGCTTTCGCAATTTATATTGAACTCTTAGGTCTGAGAAATCATTTATTTGCTCTTTTGCAACGTCTAAGACCTTTGTTTTAAAGTCAAATATCTGTTTAAACAGTTCTTTACCATCGTCATTAATTAAACCAAGTTGCTTTTTAAAATCTTCAATGGTATATTCCAGATGTGATCTGACTATGCCCTTCAAAGGTTTATGTCTTGATAAGAAAATGTAAAAACGCTTTGAATATTTGGATTTTAGCTTTAAAAGGGAGAATAACTGCA
>Ga0187874_10003127_pt1 | contig 11894 bp, 10 predicted proteins | sample June2016WEW_16_1_3_FD_132993 | JGI IMG/M metagenome (GOLD analysis project Ga0187874, IMG submission 132993) | Peatland microbial communities from SPRUCE experiment site at the Marcell Experimental Forest, Minnesota, USA - June2016WEW_16_150 | ecosystem: Environmental > Terrestrial > Soil >... | reverse complement strand
TTTCAAAGCAAATCTTTACAAAGCGATAAGCCGGCGAGTATTCAGCTTGTGGTACCCTGCAGGTCAACTTCCGAGCGGCGTCAACCGGGCAGCGTTCTCAGAAGGCCCCCCGGCGCTCCTTAAAGTTGCTTCCAGGCTGTATGAAAAAGCACTCCAAAAAGATCAGGCAATGCGCCGAAAAAAACGGGTCAAGCTGCCGGCGCCCGTGATCAGCATTGGGAATCTCTCGACCGGAGGGACCGGAAAGACGCCGGTTACGATCTGGATGTGCGAACTTCTGCTCAAAATGGGGCTTCATCCCGCTGTTTTGACCAGGGGATACGGAAGAAGAGGGAACAGCCCCGGATGCGTGCCCCTTTTCGGCAGCCCCGCAGAGCTTTCCGATCTTTTCGGCGACGAGCCTGTCATGATATCGGAGCACCTGCCGGCGACGCCCGTCTGGGTTGGGAAGGACCGGGCGGCTTCGGGGAAGGCGGCCCTGGCTCGCAGCGCAGTGGACGTCTTTGTGCTCGATGATGGTTTTCAGCACCTTGCGCTCGACCGTGACCTGGATATCGTTCTGCTCGACTGCCGCAGCCCTTTCGGAAACGGGTTTGTCCTGCCTGCCGGCCCGCTCCGGGAACCCTCTTCGAACCTTAAAAGGGCTGATGCTTTCGTGATTACCCATGTAGACAGAGATGCCGATGCGGCGCCGCTAAGAGATGAGCTCGAACGCCTTTTTCCCGGCATACCGGTTTTTACCTGCCGGCACAAGGTGAGAGGAATTAGCCTGAAAAAAGGCGAACCGCTCTTTGATCCAAAAGAGCTTTGGGACCGCAAGGCAGTTGTTTTTGCCGGAATTGCCGGGCCCGAGGGTTTTTTTAACCACATTCGACAGGCCGGGATAAGGATTTGCGTGTCATTTGGATTTCCGGACCATCACAGATACACGGCCGGTGATTTTTCGAGGATCTTTCACGCCGCTTCCGAACATGGCGCCGGGATGATTATTACTACGGCAAAGGATGCCGTCCGCATACCACTTCCTTACAGGGATTCGGTCTCCGTGGCCGAAATCGGGATCGATTTTGGGCCCGGCTATGAAGGTTTCTGTAGCCTGACGAGGGCCAGGCTCGGCAGAACCACCGATAAACGGATATCGGAAATCGGAAATCAAAAATAGGAATAGGCTCTCCGACATCCGACATCCGGCTTCTGTAAGAGACCTGCTATTTTTTCTCTACCGGGTACTTGGTATCATACCATTCGTCCCAGCCACCTTTGAGTACTTCGACTTTCTTGAAACCTGCGTTTACGAATTGTTGCGCCACACGGGCGCTGGTAGCCTCGTGGGGTCAGGCGCAGTAGAAAACGATCGTCTTGTCCTTCGGGTATTCGGCCATCCATTTCCCGGCCTCGGCAGGCAACCCCCGCCGCGCGCCCTGTATTTTCCACTGGGAGGAATCCCAGTCATGCGGTGCCCGCACGTCAACTACGATTACATCTGGTAGTTCTCCTTTCAGTTTATCCTTGTTGATAACGGTGAAGTCATTAGCTCCGGCGAAAGATGCTGTAAACATCAATATAAGGCACGCCAGAAGCCATAATGTGAATTTGGAGCGAGTCATGCTAATCTCCTTTTGAAAAGGTTTAAAAAGACCATGGCCATGTCCATCCATTCCCAATCCCGCAATTTACCTCCGTAGGGACTCATCCGGTGTCTCCGGATGGACACGAACCGGGCGAGCGAAATTGCGAAATCTCGGGGTAACCGATTCTTCAGAAAATAGTTATCAATTCAAAATAGTCAAAAATGAAATTTGGGTTGTTTTAGAGACAATAGGTGCGCCGGCAGCCTTTCAATAGTCGAGAAGATGTTTATTTAAAGGAGAAGAAAAAATGGGTTATGTCCCATGGCTGGTTTCATGAAAGAGAGCTTCGTTGATTGAAATTGACGGCGCGGAAAAATCCGGTAGCGGCACATTGGTGAGATTTGCAGTTGCGCTCTGTTCTCTTACAAATCAACCGATGCGTATGGTCCGGATCAGAGAGAAGCGGGAAAAGCAGGGCCTTCGGCCCCAGCATCTGGTTGCCGTCAAGGCGTGTGCTCAGCTTTCGTCCGGTCGGTTGGAAGGGGCCGAGGTCGGGTCCAAAGAGATCACTTATTATCCTGGGGGAAGCATAAGCGCAGGTGTTTGGGAATGGAATATCGGAACAGCCGGTTCGGCCACTATGATGGCCTTTACCCTGATTCCACTCGCTCTTTTTGGGGGGACGGAGACCCGTTTTACGATAAGGGGCGGCCTGTTTCAGGATCATGCGCCAACGGCGTTTCACATGGGGAAAGTCTTGGCGCCGATTCTAGGGCAGATGGGCGCCAAGGTAAGTCTGAAGATGATCCGTCCCGGATATGTGCCAAAGGGAAATGGGGAACTGGATGTTACGGTCGAACCGGCTAAGGCGCCTCTGAGAGCCCTGGTTAAGACCAAAAGAGGAGAAATCCGCTGGATTCAAGGCATATCGCTCGCCTCGCATCTGGCAAAACAGTCGGTTGCGCAGCGCATGGCTGAGAGGAGCCGCGAACTTCTCGCGCAAGAAGGCTACACTCCTTGCATCGACATTGTCGAGGACACCTCTGCTGTCCAAAGTGGCGCTGCTCTGCTGCTTTGGGCTCACAGCACAGGGGGATGCCTGCTTGGATTCGACAGGGCGGGAAAGCGCGGCCGCAGCTCGGAATCAATTGCGCAGAGTGTAGTGGAAGGCCTTTTGACGGATATCTCAACCGGGGCCACTGTGGACAGGTTTGCTGCCGACCAGTTGATTTTGTTCGCGGCCCTTGCACGCGGACAAAGCCGCTATATCGTTCCGAGCCTGACAGATCACATAGAATCCAACTTGTGGCTGATTGAGAAAATCCTGGGGGCCGGGACGGAAGTCAAAGAAAACCTGATTTCCATTGACGGGATCGGATTTTTCAGAAAATAATCTCGGGTGAAGTGAGCGGTTAGAGCTTTGTTGAGGTCTCAACTGAAGGGAGTTCGCGATGTTACCACGTATAAAGATTCGCGGAATCTACGGTACGGCGCTTACGAAACTAGCGCTCGATTCCGGTTTGGAGATCGTCGATCCTTCAGAAAGAATCAGAGAACGATTTCATATGGAATCGTCCGATCATGGGAAATATGAAGTCCTGATACAGGACAGGGAGGACCGTCAGGGGATCGAGGTCAAAGGGGAAGCCGACCATGTGTGCGAGGTGCTGATACATATGCAGGAATCCCTTTTGGACGCGATCATCGTCAGTTTTCTCCCGACCGATCACAGCGAACCGTTGGTCATCGCAAATCTGGAACTGCCGGGAGGGGCCAAGGAGAAACTGGACCGGGTCAGATCGAGCGTGGTCCCGACCCTCAAGAATCACCATAAGTTAAAGATAATAAACCCGGACCTGCTCGAATCGGCGGAAATAGAATTTTGCCGGCATCCCGAAGACGGAATGGGCCTGGAAAAGAGGCTCCTCAGGGAAGCAATTTTGGACCCTTTAATAAAAGAAGGCATGGTCAGGCTCGAGCACATAAGGCCATCGGGCAAACCGATGCGTCCGAGGCTTGGGATTCTTCAATCTGTGCGCGAAAACAGGGTGGTTTTCAAACGCGAATTCTCGAAGGGCCGCTACGACGGGTTGGATCTGCCGATCCGGGAGGGCGACTACTGCCTGACTGAAGTCAGGGAAGGCCAATGGTATATCAGACACAGCTATTTCTCGAAAGAACATCTTCCTATAGGCGAATACTTCAACATAAATACCCCCACGGAGCTTTACCCTTACGGGGCAAGGTATGTTGACCTCGAAGTGGACGTGATCCGAAGGGCGGGTGAAAACGCGTTCCCAGTGGATCGGGAAAAGCTCGAAGTGCTTGCACGGAAGGGTTGCATCACAAAGGACCTGCAGAACAAGGTGCTTCTGGTCTACAAACAGTTGCTGCGGGGCCTCAATCGTGAAAAGGCAAGGCCTCCCGCTCCCGCTCATCGCGTGTGATAGACCTGCCGCGCGGTCGGCCTTCGCGCTACGCGCTCACACGCCGCTATCAGGACTGAACTACGCTTCGCTCCCTGAGTGCTGAGGACTGAGAGCGAGACATTGACACCAAGTTAACTCCACTTTTTGGAAGCGCCTCACATTTGGCTTGCCACCAACCGCACCACACTTTCTGTCTGTACTGTATGCATGGCTGCGCGGAAAGAGCCGATTCTTTTGTGGAGCAGGGTATTATATAAGGCTGTCATACGAGCAATTTACAGGAGTACGAATGAAAATCAAAATAGCCTGGGCGATTCAATCCTTCTTTTTGTGTTTCCTTTGTAACCTGGCTTTTGCGGCAGTCATATTTTTTATGGCGGACAGAATCCTGCAGGGATTGCTTGAATGGGTTTCGCCTTTAAGCGGACCGGGCGCGCCGGCCCTGCCGGACGATCTGCACATGGCGATGGGCGGTCTGGGGAATTTTATAGTTCAGGTACGAGGATACCTGATGACCGTGCTTGCCGCTCTCGCATCGGCGTTTACCTTGCTTTTATGGTTTTTTCTTTTCCTCGCCGGAAACAGGCAAATCAAGAGGGCGGGGAAGCGGGCAGGGTTATCCCTTGTACCTGAACCGGAAGCAAGTCAATCCATAACCGTGAGAGCCGATCCCGGCCCATAGCCGTCAACTCGGTGCCTTTTTCTTAATTGAGAAAACCGAAGGATGGAAGGGGGAGGGGGAAGAGGCGCGTTGCATTCCAAACTTCAAGGGGCAAAGGTTTTCAAGTTCTTAGTCTCTGCGCCCCTTCCCAATAAGGTGTTCTCTAGCAAGCTATTACAACGGACTCTCATTACGTGATCATGTCGAGTTTGTTACTTTTTGATGTCCGCGAAGAATTTGTCCTGAGCCTGTCGAAGGGCGCTTCGCGAGCTTCGCACTGCTTCACAGAGTGAAGCATGCTTGCCGGCCTCCCTTTGCGACGTGTGAGCGCGTAGCGCGGGGGCCGACCGCGCGGCAGGTCTATCACACGCGATGAGCGGGAGCGGGAGGCCTCCTGCTTCAGTTAATCAGGCGGCCTTTTTTCGCTGGTTCTGTTTGTCATCGGCCGGTTCGAGATCGGAGCGGCCGGAAATTTTCTGGTAGAGTTGCCATGTCTCATCGAAGGCGCGCTCATAGGAGCGATTTTCCATGTTGAGCCGGGCAGCTTTACCCATCTCCTTTAAACTTGCGCGGTCACCGAGGAGAAACTTGAGGGTCTGAAGCAGGGCTTCGGGGTCTCCAACCTTCACGATCCGGCCTGTTTTATGATTAATCATATTTTCCTGCGGACCTCCAGAATCGGTAACGATGACAGGCAACCCGGACGCCTGGGCCTCAAGCACCACGTTGCCGAATGTGTCAGTGGCGCTTGGAAATGCAAAAAGATCGCAGCTTGCATAAATTGCAGCAAGTTCCTCCCCGTCCCGGTAACCGGTGAATATACTGGGCGTGCCTGCCAGCAGTTCCTTGAGTTCTTTGAGGTATGGTCCATCGCCCACGAGCATCAGTTCGACATCCGCAAGGGTCTGCGTGAGGCTTCTGAATGCCTGGGCCAAAACGTTGAGGTCTTTTTCTTTTGAGATCCTGCCCACATACAGAATCTTGGGACCATCTCCTGCATTAAATCGTTCTTTGAGGAAGTTGACATTGCGTTTGGAGGGGTGAAATCTTGCCGCGTCAACTCCCCTGGGGAACAGGCATATCTTTTTTGGGTCTATTCCCTTTCCGATCAATTCGCGCTGGGTGCTTGAGGACGGAACCAGAATCAGATTCAACTGATCGTAAAACCAGGTCGTATATTTCCAGACCAGTTCTTCGATTGCGTAGTCTCCGGTCAGGATATGAGCATACTGTGGAATGGCGGTGTGGTAAGTCCCGCTTACCGGAATTTGCATTATCCTGGCGACGGCTAACCCGGCAAGACCCAGCGGTCCGGGTGTGGCCACGTGAATTTGAGTGAAACGCTGCTCATAGCTATAATTGAGTATCTCCAGCAACGGGGGCAGGAACATCTTTTGTTCGGGATATTCCGGAAACCCGTAAACCCCAATGGGGTTGAAATTCATCTGACCCTTCATTGAGGGTCGGGTTTGAGAGTCACAGGTAATCACGGTCAGATCTTTGCCGGTTTTTTTGGCCAGCTCGAGTTGATGCTGAATGGTCAGCGCAACGCCGTTGATTTCATGGAAAGTATCTGTGAAATGAGCGATTTTTGCCGGTTCTTCGGTGCCCCTGACACCCCTTGTTCCGAAGTGCTCCGTCGCGGCTGCGCTGAAATGGCGGTCTCTTGAAAAAACAGTGAACGTTACAAAGTAGGGCGCCAGCACTGTATAAGCCGCCCCGGCAGAGCCGAGCGACTGAAACATATTGAAAAAATGGGCTCCGGAGAGGCTGCTTAGCAGAGAATCCCAGAAATGAAGCAGGACCTTGTTGGACACCTGGTTAACAAAGTTGTACCACCGTTCTGCACGGTTTTCAGTTTTGCCGTTGCCGTTGCTGGCTATCTCCATAAGCTCGGGATCAGCCTGCAAGAGCTTCTGAGCTTCGAAACGCAGGAGGTCTTGTATTCTGGACCCTTCCTGCTGTTTGGAAGTTTTGCGCTTTCTCCAGGAGTAGATCAATCTGGTGACCAGTCGTTCATCTGAGTCAGGGTCCGCCTGAAGGCAGCGGTTGAGGAAACGCAATACAAGGTCCTTATTCACGTCACTTTCGAAGTTCAGTTTTCGCTTATAGTACTGGTAGGCGATACCGTAGATGTTGTGAGACATGACGCAGGGAGTCGATCCCTTGCCCACCGGTATGGTTCGGCCCATATCGATCCCCTGGAGGAACTCTTTTAAGCTGCGGGCGCCTTTAACTACCGTATGCTGGCGGGCTACGTTAAGAGAACTGTGGTCATCAGAGCCGCCTGTCAAGCTCTTGCGCCAGGGTTTCGGGAAAACCGGAACAATCCCGTGCTTATCGATCAGCCTGTTTAGGATTTCCGGGGTCAGATTCTCCAGAATCTGCCTTATTGCGTAGTTCTGATAGTCGTCCCGGGCTCCATTGAGTTCGAAGTTTGTGAAGAGCAGGAGGAATTTCTCAAAATGCTCAATCGTCAGTTTGTCATTTACCGAGTATAGCGGGTGCGCCAGGACGTGAACAATGCCGGTTACGGCAAGGTAGTCGGCCAGGTCGAATATGTTTTCCCGCACCTTCTGGATTTCGCGGTGAATTGCATCATTTATGTCATAGACCAGGACATGGGCTTTGCACCCGTCATCGGGAAAGTACGTTGTAACCTCTTCGCTTATGAATGTGCCCGGCAAGTGCGCGATCTCAGCACTGCCCGAGATGGTGTTATGATCTGTTATAGTGACCAGATCCATGCCCTTCTGTCTGGCGATTCGGTAGACTTCGGCCGGTTCGGTGAAGCACTCCGGGCAGCCGAGCTTTTGGAGAATCCATTGCGAAGGGCGAATTGAATATTTGGAATGGACGTGCAAATCGATTTTCATGCTCTCTCCCTCTATCCTCGTATGATGGACTTACATACAACACTGAACATGTTTTCACGGCCTATACCGAAGAATAGTTTCCAGGCGCAGCCATGCGGGGGGCCTGATGCAACTCTGCCACATTTGGACAGTACTTCATGGCGTGCGCTGCAACCATATAGAAGCAAGCGCGTGAGGCCTTTCCATTTATTATTCGATACGTCTGTGCCGCTAACACTTCTTGCGGCGGTCTGAACAACGTAGCAGGCGAGTTCTTTGCCTCGATATTTGCCTTCGATTTTCGTAACGGTCCTTTCGTTGCGAATTATATGCGTACTGTTCCTATAGCGGCGGCCGATTGAAAATCGTTCGAAGGTGCATGGATAACATGCAGACGTTTCGCTTGCACATACCACCGTGCCGTCAGCAGGGCTGAGTATGCAGGTTCCTTCAGGAGGAATGATTCGTTGGGGATTGCGAAAAAACCGGACATGACGCCAAAGCAGATAAAGGGAGACGCAAAGAACCACAAAGGCAAGTAGTATAATCATTGGAAACACTACTGTTTTGTATACCTCCATACTTTGTCTTGAAGAATGTGAACGAGCGCCATTCCCGATGAAAAGGGGAAATTGGCTATTTCGAAAAAATCCTTCTCCTTCCTGATGGTTTTCAGCCATTTCTTGACGCCTGCATGACCGATGATTTCCCGCACATAAATGTTGGAATCGTGGAGGAGTATGTAGGAATTCTTGTGGACATGTTCGAGAATGTTCAGAAAATCGCTCCTTACGTTCTCATAGGCGTGGCTGCCGTCGATAAAAGCAATATCAATCGGGGGCAACCCAAGGGCTTTGAAGGATGAGAAAAACTGATCTGACCTTAATTTGTAATGGGTAACTATGTCCTCGACCCCGAACTGCTTGAAATGCTCATGAACTCTCAGAGGCTCGCTCCATTTGTCCTTTCCACCGATAGTCTTGAAAGGTCCGTTTTTGATCAGGGAGTAAGACGGGTCTACGAAGGTAAGCATCCCACCTCCGTTGTCCTTCATTCCCAGAGCAAAGCATACAACACTGAAACCAAACCCGGAGCCGATAACGAGAAGATGCTTCGGTCTGAGCGCCCTGGCCAGGCCGTAGTAGAGAAAACCAAACCCCAGATTGAGATTGTCCGGTTTTTCGTTGTGACCGAGTGGTTTGGCGCTTTGCAGAATGTCTTTCAAAAGAACGGTGTTCAGGCTGAAATTGTCCAATTTGTCACCCCCTCTAAATAAGTTTGCGATTTTGCTCCCTCCAGACAAATTTCGGTGACATTAATCGAACAAGCTTTTCAATTTGATGTCGAAGAAATGATTTTTAGGTTACGGAGAATAGGATGTCGCCAGGTATATCGGCCTTATGTTGCGGTCTGATCTTTTGACTCCACACTGCGCTCTCCCAAAAGCGATCTGATAAATGCCTGCTTGTAGGGGGCTGTCGCCTTATCCCTTCTCATAACCAAAGCGATATGGTCGGGCCCGAACAGATGGCTGAGAGACAGAAATTCGAGCTTTCGCTTCTTCAAATGTGGAAGATTTCTTATAATGGAGCCGCACGAAACGCCGAGGCCTAATTCGACATACACCGAACTTAGTTCGATGTTCGAAGACTCCATAATAATGCGGTAATCAAGCCCGTTTTTCTGAAACTCTTTTTCCAAAAGAATACGGCCGGTATGCTGCAGATGCTTCGGAGGCAGGATGAGAGGGTATTTAGCGAGTTGTTTCAGGCTGACTCGTCTCAAAGCGCACAAGGGATGCCCCGTGGGCGCTATCACCACGGTTTCAACCTGTTTCCAGCGAATAGCCGACAGACTCTTCGGGATCACCTTTTCCAGAGCGAAGCCAAAGTCGATATCTCCACTTAGAACAAGCTCAATCACCATTTGCTGGGGCCGGTCGAGCAGGGTCAGTTCCACCTCTGGAAATTGGCTTGCGTATTGCCTCACTGCCTCGGGGAACAGATGATAGAGTGTTGTGAAGGGTGCAGCGATCTTTAGCCGCCCTCGATTATTTCCCTTCATTGCTTCCAGGTTCTCCTTCAAATCCTCGCTTCCTCGCAGCACCAGCTCTGCGAAGCTCAAGAACCTCTCCCCCTCCGCGGTGAGCCGAAGATTCCGTTTGCCTGCTCTCTCAAAAAGCTGACAGTCGAATTCCTTCTCAAGGGCCTTGATTTGCTGACTCAACGCAGACTGAGTTCGAAATGTCGCCTCTGCCGCTTTCGTGAAACTTTGCAATTTCACTACATGGTAGAAGCCTATGATTTGTTGCCATTCCATATTGAATAAGTACTGCTAATAGTTAGTATAAAAACAATTACTTTGACTTATTATTCATCCATAGCATATGCTCCGATCCCCGTCCAGATGATTGTCCGGGCTTTGATGTAAAAGCGCAAATCTGGTTTGTTTTCATCCCGAAAGGGTTTGTGTTGCACTTGGTCAAGTGTCCATCCGGAAACACCGGGACAAATTCCACGCCCCGCGAAAGCCTGCCCCGGACCCGATCCGGGGTTTCTGTTCGCAAAGGAGGCATCATCTGGTCATAATCTGGTCCCTTCCGCCTAAAGGCGGTACATTGAATGACCAGATTAACCCTTTTACCGCCTTTAGGCGGAAGATCCTCTCATAGTCTTTAGGCCGCATAATCTGTTCTCCACGCTCTCCCTGGCCTGTCAATGACCGGAGGAGGGTCCCACCGCCCCGGCAAAAGCGGGATCAGCAAAGACAAGGAGATATAAAGTGAAAGGCACACTGCAGCCAGGCCTTATTTTCGAATTTGGCTTCCGTATCCCTGAGGAAAAAACAGTGCCGCACCTTTACCCCGAATCTCCCGAGTTTCAGTTGATGCCTCGGGTATTTGCAACGGGCTTCATGGTTGGGCTGTTCGAGTGGGCCTGCATCCAGGCAATCAACCATCACATCGATTGGCCCCGCGAGCAGACCGTAGGAGTTTCTGTCAATGTGACTCACATTGCGGCGACTCCTCCAGGGTTTACGGTTACCATAAAAGGAAAGCTCGAAAAAGTGGAGGGGCGTAAGCTCACCTTTTCTCTGGAGGCTGACGATGGAATCGACAAAATCTCTGAGGGGTCACACGAAAGATTTGTGATCGATGCCGCCAAGTTCAACGGCAAAATGGCATCCAAGGCTGCTCGCGCATTGCTGACTGATGTAATTTAATTGAGGTAATCGCCGGGTGGGGGGAAGTATCGACAAATATCGATAACGCACGACGAAGAACACGAAGGCCGCAAAAGAGAGCCGTTTGTAATTCCGCGCGGCGCGCAACTGCCTGGCGCTCTTGGCGTAAATCGACACCTTTTCGCAGTATCGAGATATAGCTTGCGGCCCTGCGCGGCGCTGCAGTCTGTTCTCCGCGCCTGGTTCGATATCTTGCTGCGGCGAACCCGCACTTGAGCTGGCGCCGGGTACTTCAATGAGATTTCGATTTCAATTCAGACCATCTCCGGGCAATGGCCTCAAATATCGATGCCCTGTCGTCGTCTCCGTCGAAATCGAATTTATCTCTTAGCTGGGTGCAAGTGTTTCCAGGCCCGGCTCCCAACGCTGCTGAGAGCTTTAGGAGCTGCTCCAGCGAAAAGTTCGGAATATCGAGTTCGAGGAAGATGAGGTTTTGGTCCTTGCCTGCCAGTTGGTAAGCCTCTTCAATCGAAAGATCGAGCCTGAACCCCCGATAAGATTCCTCACTATATTTCCCGAGCGGCAATGCCAGTTTTTTGGCCGCGCTGATAGCGTCATATCCCCTGATAATCATGGGTACCTCCATTAAAATTTCATTCTTTGTCTATACTATAATCATCGAATTCGAATGGGCCTGCGAGTCTGATTTTTTTGAAAATCTTCCGAAGGTACGGTTCATGACAAGGCCTCCCGCTCCCGCCCAGCGCGCACGACAGACCTGTCGTGCGGTCGGCCTCCGCGCTACGCGCTCACATGTCGGTAGGGGAGGCCGGGCAAGCCCACTTCACGAAGTGAAGTTGGGCGAAGCCCCGCGAAGCGAGACCTTGACACCATTTTCACTTTACTTTCTGATGCGCCTAACATTTGGCTTGCCTTCAAACGCACCACGTTTAATGTCAGTGCGTTCTGCATGGCTGCGCGGAAAGAGCCGATTCTTTTTTTGAGCAGGGTATTATATAAGTCGGTCATACGAGGCCTCCCGCTCCCGCCCATGGCGTGTGATAGCCATATCCTGCGGTCGGCCTCCGCGCTACGCGCTCACATGTCGGTAGGGGAGGCCGGGCAAGCCCACTTCACGAAGTGAAGTTGGGCGAAGCCCCGCGAAGCGAGACCTTGACACCATTTTCACTTTACT
>Ga0187874_10003123_pt1 | contig 11905 bp, 8 predicted proteins | sample June2016WEW_16_1_3_FD_132993 | JGI IMG/M metagenome (GOLD analysis project Ga0187874, IMG submission 132993) | Peatland microbial communities from SPRUCE experiment site at the Marcell Experimental Forest, Minnesota, USA - June2016WEW_16_150 | ecosystem: Environmental > Terrestrial > Soil >... | reverse complement strand
TCAAAATCCCATCTTCGGTCATGCTATCTAACCAATGCTCTCTGCTGCCTTCGTAATCCTCTCTAAAGGTTGGAACCCAATTACCATCAAAACCTTTACCGCTTCTTTTTCTCATTCGTAATGCCTTTGAAACCGGGTGCAGCCATCCGAGAGTGAATGGACCTCGGTAACGACCTTCTCTCCTCTGCCCGACAATCAACACCGTTTGGTCCATGGGCATCCCATAAGCCGCACATTCGCCCGTAGAATGCCAGGAATGAGCCTCTGAGAGTTCCCGTTCATCGCTCCAGTGATCGACGAGTACGACCCTCTTCAATCGCGTCCCGGCTTCGTTCAGGAAGACGGAGGACTCCCAAGGCTCCTGACCCACCTTAACGTCTGCCGGACGGCTCCACGGGGCACCAGAGGGCCGGAGAAGCCATGTAATGAAGTCGGCCAATGCCGCGAGGTGGTTTGCTAGGGAATATAAATCCGATTGCGGGGTATCGAGGCCACGGTCTACCGCCAGAGTCATAACGGAATCGCCGGCGTGAGTCCCGCAGTCCTCATCCCCGGTGTAGGTCAGGCCGTCTTCGATGGCGCGGTAGAGTACGGCTGTCGGGTGCATGATGCGCCGTTCCCATGTCCGAGCAAGAAATGGAGCACGCTGGCACCGATCAAAAAGCTCAAGGCGTTCTGCACTGGTCATTGGATTGGCTGAGAACGCATCGACTGGAGTTCTTTGGTGCGAGGTCCGACAGCAGACGCCCCGGCGAGAGCGGAGATACGAGGGTCTACCTTGATTCCCTGTTTCTTGGCTTGTTCAATCAAACCCTTCAAGGATTCCCCGCGAAGTTCAGGAGGTATCTGCGCTATGTCCCGCGCCGTAGGTTCGGTGATGACGCGAATCACGTCAGGGTTCCTCAAAAGAGCGGCGTAGGTTTGCTTTCCAATCTCATACAAACCACGAGCCGCAACATCCACTCCAGCATGTTCAAATTGCCCCTGCATCGCGCTACGGAGAGCGTCAACAAACAGTCCAGTAGAAACGATGGGAGCGTACCCCGTTCTTGCCTTGTTTTCCTTCTTCGCCGCCGATTCCCCTTTGGCTTGACGAATGTCTTCAAGTTCGACTTTCTTCACCGGAGTCTCCAATGGTGGACGAGGTGGAGGAATTGGCTTGGTTTTCGGTTCTATTGGTTCAACCGGAATCGGCTTTGGGGGCAAGGTTGGTTCTGCTTTAGTCACCGTCTTTGGCTTGATCGAAACAGCCTCACTTTGGTATCCGCGAACGGTGTTTATGCGTCTCGCCAGTTGCGGATTGAATTGAGCCAGTTTCTCCACGCCAGACTGATCTTTTCCGCGAAACTGCCTAATAGTCTGTCCGCGCTCTGTAGCATCAAGAGCTTTGCGAATTGGAGATTGCCTGTCAAGGAAAGTCTCCGCGTAGTTTCGGTAGTATGCGCGAGCAGCCTTTTGGCGTTGCACGTAGTGAGGACTTTCCCCAGTTTCCTTGGTAACTCTTTGGTCAGCTTTCGATGCAATATTCTCCATCTCCGTGTCGATGGCATCGGTCATCTGCTTATAGGCGTGGAAAACATCCCCCGGCAAAGTTCCCTTGCGGAGTTCTCTTCCAATCTCGGCTCTATATCCCTGAATATCTCCGTAGGTGAGAGTTCCTCCCTTAGCGTCTGCGATACGAGAGCCAAGGCTTTTCATAATCGGAGTCTCTGTATCTGAACCCTTCAAAGCATCCGTCCCCAATTCGTACAGATAAGTCAGAAATGGACGTTCCTTCACGATAGGATTCCCTTGCGAATCAATGCCTTTATTTTCCTTGAAGTCGGGGGCTTCTTCATTGCTAAGGTTGGCGGCGAGTTCGTTGTAGTTCTTGTTCGCCTGCTCGTTCACCTTGTCTTCTGTAGCCTCAAGGTCAGTCTTGATTTCAGGGTCCAAGTGCTCAACACCGCGCTCTAATGCGACTTTCCTATCAGCCGCATCCTGAGCAACTTCTTTGGCGTCTTTTACAGCCTTTGTCTTCTCGAAATGCTCGTGAAGTTCCGATTTGCGATCCGACTCCTTCTTGTCCTGCAATTCCTTGGTTTTCTTCTCGGCGTCAATCGCCGCCTGACGGTTCGCTTCCTTAACCTTGTCGGCGCGAGTGGTATCCGCTTCGGCGCGTCTAGTGTTCAAATTCTGCGTCCGGGTGGCGTTCTTCGCGTTCTCCGCAGCCGTCTTCTCTGCCAAATCCTTCGTCACGCGAGGGCCGGTTCCCGTCACTCCTTCACGCATCTTGCGAGATGTTTCCTTGAGAGTTCTTGCGCCGGACCCAAGCAACCGTCCAGCCGCGTCGAACACGAGTGCTTGACCGGCGTTGTTAGGAATGAACTCTCCTGGTCGTCGCATCCCCTCACCGACTTGCTGGATGGGGTTCTGTGCGCCTTCAAATCCCTCTGCCTTGCTAAGATACTCTTGCTCCTCTTTACTGAGTTCTTCGCCGCGCTCTTGTTTCTTCCGCAACTCGCCCTCACGGCCCTGATTCTTCGACCAGTCGAGTACGGGTTGAGGAATGATACTTGCCGCGATCCCTTCCAGAGTGCGAACTGGATGAACGAGAGCGTCGACTCCCTGAAATATACCCACCCCGGCGTTCTGCGCCATGTTGTGAAGATTCTCGCCTACCCCCTCACCCTTTACACCGACCGGGTAGGTCATGGTGAAGCGTTCACGTTCAGTCAGTGGACGAAGAACCGCACCGGGAGTAGGGGTGACAGTGGGAGCAGTAGATTGCGGAGACTCGTCTGGAACGAAACTCTTTGGCGCGTCTTCAACGAAACTCTTAGGCGTGGGCATTATTGCACCTTAGTCATTGTTTTAGAGTCGAAATCGACCGCGTCTATAGTTCCTTTGCGCCCATCTTGTAGTTTTACTTTGATCCTGCCACCCTTACCTTGTGCAGACTTCAACTCCTTTGTCTTCGGGCCTTCAAGAGTCGATGATGGTTTGTCGAGGTCATCCGGTACTGGTACGTTGACTCCATACATCTGGCCGGATTGTTGCGCTTGCTGCCACTGGCGCTTGCGGCGAGTCACTGCCAGATCAACCATCTGATGAATCTGAGTTGGGGTGATATTCACACCACCTTTGAACCCATCGAACACATGATCTCCGTTTTCGTCGGTATGGAACCACTTTGCGGCCTGAGTTTCAATCCACGGAGCCGAAGCGATAGCCTCATTCCACTGAGCCTGACTAACCTTTGTGCCTTTCTGCTGCCCAAGAGTCATTCCCATGTGGTTTGCGACGATGTTCAACATCGCCTGCTGATTCCCATTCAGGGCGTCTTTCTCGGCATCCTTCATCACTCGGAAACGGGTGTCCGACTCAAGGGCTGGCTCAAGGCTCTTGTTCACCTGAGCCAGTAAAGCAGGTGCAATCGGCGATCCGTCAAGGCTGGTGATTTTCTTGACCTGACCTGTACGCCGATTCACCATCGCCGAACCAATTGATCCGTCTGCGTGTTGTACTGGGTCCACTCCCCATAATCCAGTCTCGGCGAATGTGGGAGCGGGGCGGAAGTCTTTCAATGTTTCCTTGCTTCCAGCATCCACCCATCCGTTGTCGGTGAGAATGGCAAATACGTTCTTTCCGCCCGATACTCCAGCCTTCGGGGTGGGAGCGTGGACAGGAGCAGGATTCGGAACCGAAGTCGCACCATCTAATTCTTCTGGGGATAATAGGTGACGGCCAAGAGTTCTATACTCCCCACTTTTAGAATTCATCTCGACGGTGCGAGTGGTTCCGTCCTTAAAGTGAAGGTCGGTTTGCTGCCAGTTCTCAGGAGCATCCTTCGGCACTTCTGCCTTTGGTTCGATTTCACCTTTGACGAGATTAGACTTGTGCTGCTCCTCTGGGGTCAATGATCCAAGGTCAGGAGTGGGCGCATCTGCCGCCGCCAAGTTCCCGGCAAATTGCTTCTCTTGATTCCTCCACTTTTCAAGACGGCGATCCCCCCACTTGTCAATACGGCTTTTTATGTCTCCCATCAGATGCATTTTGTTGAGCGCACGAATTCCCATCCTGATTACTAGTGGCATATTTGCAGGTCTTGGATGTTGCGTCTCCCATATCTGTTCCGCCGCGCTACCAAAACCGTTCAAAGCGTCTTGGTATTGATCTTTGTATTTTTCGTATGGCTTTCCGGTGTTTGGGTCAGTGAAAGCGGCGACACGTAATTGCTGTTTCTTGGCGGCATCCTGCAACATAGACAGTTTTTGAGATTGCTCATCTCCCCTCTTTTGCTGAGGAGCGTAGATGTTATTGGCGGCGGCGGTTCCTTGAGGAGTGTTCGATGCAGTCCCCACCCCCGCCGTAAGGTTCTGAAGAAACGTCATCAATCCGCCCATTAGTCCATCCCCATTCCACTACTCATTCCAGCGCTGCCACCTCCGGGGGCCGATCCAACCTGCGGCGTACCTTTCATTTTAGAAAGTATCGACGCTACAGCATTACCAAACCCTTTTTCCGGCTGGCCCGTTTCCGGGTTAGTCATCAAAGCATGATCTACCTGATCGTCATGCGATAAAGATTGAGCTGGGGCAGACTCCCCAGGAGATGAATGTTCCACGTGACTCGACTTGGCAAACTCATTCAGGTTTGCCTGACTCTGATTGGCCGCAGTACCAACCCCTTCTATAGCTTTGCCAATCTTGTGCGCGATAATCATTCCTGCCATTACATCACCTCTACTTCATCAAGCTAGAAGCCACAGCCGCCGAACTTCCCCAAATGTCATTTACCTTTGAAGCTCTCTGTTGCTGCTCCGTCGCGTTCTGGTTGAATACATCGTTGTACCCGGCCATGCTTAAATCCAACAAATTGGTACCTGTCGATGCCGCCCCGCTTATTGCGCTTCCCGTGAGAGATGAAATCATGTCGTTGACGCTCGACCGGGCCGTGTCCATCGTGTTCTGATTTGAGGCGTTTGTTCCACCGGAGCGTGAACCAAACTCAGCATTGGTCTGCGTCTTCTGATTTGCCTGCTTCGATATGTTGCCAATCTGCGGAGCAAGCAATTCGGCAATCTTTCCCTGATCGCCGCTCAATAAGGCATTCATAAACCCAGAAGAGTTGGAAAGAAGGCCCTGCCCCACCGAACCAGCAAAACCGGACTCCCCGGTGAGCGCACTTGTTGCGCCGGTCTCACCTGAACTCGGACCCACATCTATGCCAAACATCTCTCACCTCCACTACAGAATACCCCTATTCCAACACTCGGACACTATAAATCGAAGCAGTTGGGGTTCCAGCCAACACGCAAGTCAACCGAGCCGTGACTGTATTCGCCGATGAAACGTATGCGTCCCAGGTAAAACCCGCCCCCGGATAGCTCTGTGGGCTGCACACCGCTACCATCGTCGTAGTCGCTCCTGTCACCGTAGCTGTCGCCGTGATCGTCTGCCCCACCGTCATTACCGATCCACCCATGCTGGCCGTGGCACCTGTCAACGGGAGTGTCGGTGTAGGAACATTTAAAACACCTGATGCAAGAGTTGCCGCGCCGGTCCCTGTCGTCGTCAAAGACTGCACCGGAACCTGTGTCGTCGAAGGTGTGCCGGAAATATCAGCAAACGCGGGTTGGCTCAACTGTGGAACACCACTCGTGTTGATCGAGTTGACCCATTGGTGCGATATTGCACTGACAGCCTCAACCCCGCCTAAGGCGCTCGTAGTTGGATTAGGCAACTGAGATGCCGCCACCGTCCCAGAAACGTCACTGAAGGCCGGTTGCGAGGCGGAAAACGCACCTGTAGACGCATTGTAGGATTTCAACCATTCACTCGTGACCGCTCCGAACGATACCGGAACAATCGGCTCCGTCCACGCCCACCAGTTCGTTCCGTCGTAGACAATCAGAGCGCAGTACGTGGGAAGAAGAGGCATCGACGCCGCGCCGGGATTTCCGGCATAGCTTATCGTTCCCAATGAAAACGGAGTGAGCGTTGCCGTACCTGATCCAAGAGCACCTTGATTGGCGATAAAAAACGAGAATGGCGGGGTCTGAGCTACAAGGGAGATCGCAATTGGCGAAGCGTCTGAGACTACGATCAGGGCTTCGTTGTCCCCGTTCACGATAGAGTAGGAAGTCACTCCGATCTGATTGTTGAGAGGGAACCCCAAAGACGACGGTGTGACCGCCCCACCGCCCCCAGATGATCCCTCAACGATGTTCTGAATCGTAGTTGATGCGCTACCCGCCTTTTGCGCTAAAAGAGAGAATGCTTGAGTATGATTTCCGAGCTTCTGATAGAGAAGTTGAAGGTGGCGGCGCACCTCGAAAGGCACTTCCGGTGAGATGGTAGGTCCAGCGTAGATGATCGGCGGTTGGCTCATGTTGTACTCGTCCCCGTTCCCCATCCTTCAAACGGCTTGATCTGTCCTGATTTTCCACCCCATCCGCTGAACATGATTGCTGTGTCTGCCGCGTAAATGGTAAATGGAGCAGTGGAATTTGCGGTCCATCCGACAATCTTGAATTTATTCGGCGGGAAGGTCATAAACTGCTTCACCTGAACCCCACTCGTGTTTGGGAATGTCAGCGTTACAGATCCCCCGCTGTCAGTGGTCATTACCAGCGTCACGGTTGCCGTGGATTGGTAAGCAAGATTGATCCATTCGATGTGGCCCCAGGTAGGTCCATAGCTCAACAGTCCAGTCTTCCATCCAATCACCGCCGCCGGCATAAAAGTCCAGTCCGGTTGCCACTCACTCAAGACGTTACCGCTCGTGATCGGCCACGAGAACTCACACGCCAAATCCTTCACATCTGCATTTGTGGACTGGGTGAAGTCTACGAGATAATCACTCTCGCTTGTCCCTGTCCCCGCTGTGGCTGGAAGAAATCCGGTGATCGCCGTCTGAATACGGTTTGCCCAAAAGTTCAACGTGATCGCGCTCGCAGCAATCGCTCGAAGGAACACGCCGCCGATTCTCTTCACGATACGAGCGCTCCCCTTACCCTCAGAGCGCGTGATGATGACCGCAGTCTGCGCTTCTGTTCCTGTCGCGTCAAATGCCCGAACAGTTCCATCCGAGCACCCACAAAGAATCTGATTGACTCCTGTCGCGAGAGCGTGGCAGTTGACGGTGGGAGTGTAGGAATCGACTACCCAACCCTTCGCTTCCATGTCGAAAACAAGAGTGCGAGGAGTTCCGTTCACGTCCTGATAGTTGTAGAAGATGTACCCAGGAACGCACGTGATCGTCTGCGCCTTCGCAATAGCATCGTTCGGAGGATATATCGTTTGGTCGCCGATTACGACTGGAGATGGCCCCTCAGGCTCACCATGAGGGAACAGGTTGTAGATGTTTGCCGAAATATCTTGCTCCGGTCCTCCTCCTTGAGAGATGAAAACTCCATCCTTGGCCCTCCATGCGATAAGCGCCCCAAGACCACCCAAAGCGTAGCGCATAAACAAACCGCGAGTAGCCGCAGCCTGGACGGGAGTCCAAAGAGGACCAGTGGTACCTGTTACCGTGGCGACCGCATCGGAGAAGTTCGGATAGAGTAGCCAGAAGCGTTCTGGAGAAAACACCACATGCAATTCCGAAGTCACGATGCCGTTAACTAGACCTTCAGACGGGCTGCATACATAAAGCCTCTGCGAATCAGAAGCCGAGTCAAAGTTGTTTCCTGTCGAAGTCAGTAGGTCTCCGGGATTTAGCGGGTCCAGGCCCATCATAAACGAACCACCGCCACTGTCAGGTGTCGGACCCCAAATGACAGGAGAAGGTTGAGCGGCAAGGTCTGGAGCCACGATCTGCCACGCAAGTCCAGTACCCGCAGGAGGGTAAGCGAAAGTGATGAAACCTGTGTCTGTCGTAGTGGTGTTGTACGCCTTCATCGCCGAAGACGAAGTAGGACGGTTATAAAGCAAGTAGGCGATTTGAGCGCCACTAGAGTTTGAGATCAGAATGTCGGTCCCCGGCAACCATCTGACATTGAATACATCTCCTGACACCCACGTCAGGTTTCCGGCACCATCGCTATTCAGAGTTCCAGAACGAGGCAAGTCAATCGACGGAAATGGCTCATAGTTGTCGTAACTCAGGATTGGATTGTTGGCAATCTGTAAGTCGCTTAGACTGTCTGTGAACGCTCCCGTTCCACTGTTGGCAACCGAAAGCACATAGGTGAAATTATCAAGACCTGGCGTTTGACGATACACGTCGATTGTGTCTACTTGGGGATCGAGAGAAATGGTGCAAGTGCCCGTTGCTGAAAGATTCGCATAGTAGACAGTAATCGTGAATCCATAGTAGAACGATCTATCTGTGCCTCCTGATTCCTGTGTGAGTATCTGCGTTCCAAACCCAAACGTAGAATCGTTTACTATGTCCGGAGTGAGGATGGCTCCCCATGTGTCAGAGGCCCCACCCTGAACGGTCGTAGCAAGCGACTGAGTGTTTATAATTCCTGGAGATTTGATTTCCCCTATAACCGCGCCTTGATAAAACAGAGCCACGTTTGAAAGAACACCCGTTCCGTTCTGCTGCCCCTTCCAACTGATAGCTACACTAACGCCTGTGATGTTGACGCCAAGAGGAACGGAACCAACTATTCCGGGGAGATTTCTGGCGATCACGTAGTCTGTCAAAGTTCCGGGGCTGACACCGCCATCCGTCCTGATTTGAGGCGGTGCCAAGCTGTTGTACTGATATTGACTCGTATTGAATGTCAAATAAGTAGCATAACCAGCATCAACAGAATAACTTCCAGAAATAGTGACGAGAGCGACTTGCTGTGGAACGGATTCGGGGGACGGATTGGAAAGCGCTCCTGTGATCTTAGAGCGAAAGACGTAGCGGTAAGTTACCCAGTACGGACTCGCCGCCGTGGCAACGCTGATCGAAGGAGCGGACTGCGGTTCCTTGATTCCCATCTTGTAACAGGTGCCATCAGAGCGAACTTTCAGCATCCCGCAAACAAGACCATATGCCGCATAGGAAGGATTGGAGATGGTAACAGCGAGAGATGAATCGGCAATGTATTCCCACGACTGAGGACTGTTTGGCGGTCGGTAGGGAAGAAAAGAAAGCGGGTTCGTGCTGAGTCCCGTAGCAACCTGAGTAACCCCCACATAGAGCGCGCCGTTTGACCCGGAGATGTAGGCATACCCTGTCGTCAAGTTGTACGGGTCATTCAAGCGAGCGATGGATGTGATTGCATTGCTGAGAGCCGAGATAAGTAGGTTTAATCCAAGAGGAAAGCGAGCAACGGTCATCGACTTGCGGTTACGCCGGACATTTTGAAGAAACGGCCACCCGCCGCCGTTTCCCTCAATTTGATCGGGAGACGCCGAAGTGTTAATGCCGCCTTGTATGTCGAGCCGGATGCCCTTTTCCATTTGATTCCTCTTACGTCTTAATTCTCTTCCGCGCCGTCTTCTTCGATTTCCTTCGATTAGAAAGAACCGCAGCCACCATCTGCTTGCGGGCTACTTTCTCTCTAAACTTTTTGCGAGTCTTTGAGTAGGTTGCCCCTTTTCTGAACTCCTCGAAGTTTTTCTCCGTCGCGGCCTTACCTGACCCTTTAATCATTGGCATTTTCGCCACCTCTCGGTACTGCTTCGTCTTCCCTTCTTCCTTCCGAGTGAATCTGTTGAGTGAAGATTCCCATATCCATGAGTCTCTTATTCGTCGCCTGAGCCGCACGATAAAAGTCGTCTTCGAGAGATTGCGTACTTGCAAATCCATCGTTGCCCAGCTTGAACGATGCCAGCCGTTGTGCATAGCCGAGCACGACATCCCACTGATCGCGAGCAACCTGCAAATATGTGTTTGTCGAGTCGAGAATCGGAGCGTTGCCCACCAAAGTCATTCCGACCGAGCAAGCGGCGACTGGGCAGACTCCAACCATATCCATCCCGGCTTGAACCACTGCTGGCCAAACAGAGGGATTATTCTGCCACTCCACAGAGTAGAGATCATGCTCGTGTAGCGAAGGCGTGTCACAAGGAACCCCGTTGATACTCGCCATGACTATCCAATTCGATTGACGCAAAATGTCGAGTCCATTCGTAAACCTCTTCAAGCAGTATGCCGCTCTTTGCCTGTCTGTCTTCTCGGATTCGCCCGCTAGAACGTCTGCCAATGCTCCCCACATAGGAAGGGGACTCCAATCGTCGGGAACGCCTAGAAGGGTACTTGCAGGGGGCGCGAACGTAGGTCCAGAGTTCAACGAGATCACGTCATACGTACCCGGAACGTTCGGCGATTGATCGACGACGAATTGAAGCGGGGGTTCGGTGACAACAGACCACGATATAGGCCCGGTAGTAGATGGACCGGAACCAAGATAGCCGGGGATGAAATACTCAAATGCCTGAGCGTCTTCCCGCGTGAGAGTGATCGGACTTCCAAAACCAGAAGCAGGGACAAACCGGATGCGCCGAGGCTCAAGAACGGTATCCCCTAGAAGCGTTGTGACCGTGCCGGGGGTCGCATTCAGCGGAGCGAGTTGTGCGATATTACACCCCGCAGCCTGAATCACTTCCTGAGTCCGACGTTGAAGTGCATTTTGAAGATCGGCGAGAGTGAACTGACTCGTTCCTGTCCACGTTCCGGCCCCGGTAGGGTTCTCCAGAAGCATGTACTGCATCATCGAATAGAGCGATGCGTCAGTGACGGTGCGGAGACGCGGGGAGCCAGCCAGGGAACTCGTGTTGTACCACGTCTGACTAGCAGTGGCGTTGAATGTGAAATCCGTGGTCCACTGTTCGGTTAACGAACTCCACTCCCTAAGTGCTTGCGTCAGGTACGCTTGCAGTTCCCCCGCATTCGTGCTCCATAACGCAGAATTCCCTAGACGCGCCGAAAAAGCACTGATAGCGGCCGAGAGTGGGAGCCATGTGTACGGTCCAGCCATTCATCTCCTTACGGCAACCACGTGCAAGTCGTTCCCGGCTCGATCAGCAGAGCGTCGGAAGCATTACCCGTCAGGCCGTACAGAGTGACAGTGTTTGCCGCCGCCGTGAAGCTCGCGTTTACGTCGATGTCTGTGATGTAGTTAGTGCCTGTCGCTCCCGGTGTAATCGCGGCAGTTGCTGCCGTGGTCGTCGCGGTCGTCACATCAGAAGGAGCACTGCTGTATGGAACTGCGGTCGTGCCCGGAAACGATACGGAACTCAAAGTCAGGTGAGTTGGAGCCACCGACGTTCCAATGCCGAACTGAACTGTCGCAACCGCCGTAGACTGCTGCCAAACCACGTGGCATCTCCCGCGATACGTGGCCGCATAGGTCACGCCGGTAACGGGGAACACAATTCCGGTCGTGGTAAACGAAGTTCCGGTGATCGAGGTTGGAGTCGTCCCAAGCAACTGAGCGCCGTTTGATAGATACGCCGGGTTGTTAAACATCCACGTGCCGCTGGTTCCATTCACTCTGGCCGAATCAGAAGAACCAGCATTCACGAAGAAGTGAATATCGTTTGTCGTCGCCGTGCCTAGTCCAAGGTCGCCACCAACCGAATCGAGAAGGGTAGCCGAAGGCGAGTTGTACTCTCCAGAACCCGTGTACCCAGTACTATTCAAACACAACTCGCCATAGCCCGTAGCTTGGGTCGTGGCAGAGTTGCCCATGACGTAACAGGCGCTTGCCGCCGCCCCCGTGTTGGTATTCTCGATCAGGTTGTAGATGTAGCCATTCACGCTGTACTGAAACGACTCAATCATTCCGGTATCAGAGTAGTTCTGCGTGCCAAGGTTGATGAGTCCAGACGTGGTGTTCGTAGACGGGGGAGTTCCTGTGATTGTCAGCGATGTGGGTTGAGACGCCAGAGGCATCCACGTACCTGTTCCAGCCGTTATGTTACCGCAGGTCCATTGCACCCCGGTTGTCACCACCTGCTGATTCGCCACGCCCTGT
>Ga0187874_10003122_pt1 | contig 11908 bp, 11 predicted proteins | sample June2016WEW_16_1_3_FD_132993 | JGI IMG/M metagenome (GOLD analysis project Ga0187874, IMG submission 132993) | Peatland microbial communities from SPRUCE experiment site at the Marcell Experimental Forest, Minnesota, USA - June2016WEW_16_150 | ecosystem: Environmental > Terrestrial > Soil >... | reverse complement strand
TTGGCTGGCACGGCTGGATTCGAACCAGCAACCGTACGGTTAACAGCCGTATGCTCTACCATTGAGCTACATGCCAATCTAAAATCCATCTTTTCGAAACAGCCGCTGACGCCGCATATACGAGTACAGCATCCCGAGGCCGATTCCTAGCAGCAGAGCTTCTGGCAAAATCCACAGTGAATTCATTTCTTCACCTTTCTAACCTGAGCTTCGATTATAGCATCTAGCTCGGGATAAAACAAGTTGTGTTGCCAGTGACTCGCGATGCTCGATATTTCGTATCCGTGCTCTCTGCACCACTGCGTAAATTCCTGCATGGCCGCGTCGAGCGAAAACGGCTTTTTGATTCGGCGTTCGAGAAACATTATTTCGCTTCCTTGGCTGCTTTCTCAGCACGGAACTTTCTATGTCTTTCCAGCATTACAGGAATCTTGGCAGAAATCTTTTCGTAAACTTTGCCGAGAACGCCTTGGGAAGTCGCCGTGACTGGTCGATCATCGAGCAAGTTGCCCGTCTCTTCTGCATCAAGCAGAATACCTAAACAAGCGCGTGCGTGACCGAGATGATGGCAGCCAGAATCTTCGGCGAATGTCTCGCCTTCAAACCATAGGTCGAGATGCCGCTTGCATGCCGCAATGTAAATTGAGGCGATTACTTTATTCGCACGCCAGTTGTATGGGTCATATTTGCCTGCCCCATCCATCATTGCCAGCGATTCCCATGCAATAGCAATCGCGGGAACTTTGGTTGAATCGGGCTTTTTCGCTCCAAGCAAGTCTTTGGGATTACTGCCGAGCGCCTTTGACGTAGGTGCTAGTACCTCACTCATTTCTCCCCCATCTGCGCTACAAGGTAGCACTTTACATCGTGCCAGTTAGGAAGCGTAATGACTGCGGGATATTTGGCCGCTTCCTCGATGCCATCCAAGAAGTGAAACACATTCTCCTTGTCGCCCATGACAATGAGTTCTCGTCTATAGCCACCTACAGACGCAACAAAATCTTTGCCATACGCCAGATACTCGGCTAGAATCATGCCGTACATCATGCCTGATTCGAAAACTCGCCCGCCACGGCTCATCTGGTGAGGTGTCAAGTCCATAAGCATAGCTGGAGACGGCACAGTCAGAACAACTTTGTCCGACTTGACGATATCTTCAACATCATAGACGGCGGTCTCGCGCATGTATTGCGCGGGCTTGTCCGTGATTTTGCAGTTGTGAGGAGCCGTTTCTAGCGCCCATCGTGACGTGCACTCGATGCCCAAGGCCGCAAGCTCATCGCTGCGGAGCTTAACACGATCTTTGTCAGCAAATACTGATGCCAAATATACTCTCATTTTGTCCATAGAATGCGCCTCCTAGCGCGTTCCGATTACTTCCCGATAACAACATCCGCTACGGTCTCAATCAATGGCTGGGACTGATCGTTGAAAATCTCGATGCGCATCAATCCATGCACTTTGTGCCATGTATACGTTTCGGCGTTGCGCAGATTGCCCACGTAGCCTAGTTCGCTATGCCAATCATCGGCAGGGCACAGAGCGGCAAGAATCCTAACCCGTACGCCGTGCTTTTCGTCGAGTTGCGTCTTGTGATTATGCCCAGTGTGCATCTCGCGGAACTTGGTTCGTCCAAACATTGCGGGCTCTTCGGTTGCCATGAGCAGTGGATAGTCACTTCGGTCTCCTTTATCTCCGTGAGTGAAGCCAAGCATGACTGCCCCGAACTCGTGATATTTTCTCTGCCTCGGGACGTTGTCAATCGTTACGTCGGCGTATGCATGGAAATAGGATTGCATCGAGTCGCCGAGATGCCAAGCCGAAAGCTGGTCATGATTGCCGTAAACAACGATCACTTTTACTGGGGCTATCTTGCGTAACTTCTCGACTGTCCGAATGTGTGTATTACGCGTCACCGAAAACACTTTGTGGTATCGAGCATCGTTTGTAACCTGTGTTCCACTCGTGGTACGTCCTTCAAGGTCGTCTGCATTTAGCGCATCATTGCCGATGACGTAGACAACTTCGTCGAATTTGGTGTCAGCATTACGAGCGATTAGAGCATCGACAGCGCGGTCATACATGACAGGTGCTATCTTGATGTCATAGGGCTCATAACCTGTTTCTTCAGGCCATGCCAGTTTTCCAAAGTGCACGTCAGGGATATTGACTTCTAGCAAGTTTCCTGTAATCGCGTGCTGACTGCTTGCGCGCACCTGCGGTACGGCATTGCTTGCGGCCAATGCCTTCAAATCTTCAATCTCGGCCTTGATTGCCAAAATATCGACACGCTTTTTCAAAAATGCTACGACGCGATTTTCTTTCTCTTCTATGAACGTAGAGTTAAATCGAGTCACCTCCCAAACACTCGGATCGATCTGAAATCGATGCACAAGTTCGGCATACGTAGAGATGTCAGTTTTGGGAAGAGTAATGACCATCTTCGTTTCATCTTCAACAACAGTCGATTCAGGAGTAGATTCTGGGGCCTTCTCAATAATAGGTGCCGCTAAACCTGCCGCTGCTCGAAAATCCTCAAATGTGAGAAATAGCGTCTCGTACGCTTTCTTGAACTTGCCCCCGAGAAGGTATTGAGCGCGAGTAATCGCCTTATCCGTTCCTGCAACTGCTTTGATGTCTGCGATGAGTTGCGCCTTGGTAACCTTACTTTTAGCCATTTCTGTCATGCTCCTATATTACCTAAGTTCTGTGGAAAAGTCAAACTATTTCTTTCGACGGGCTGCGCGGGCACCCATGGACCGGACGGGAGGTGCTATCATAGATTGCAACATCATTCGCATGTCGCTTCGAAGTTCGACCAATTCTTTGGTATTCGCATCGGTCGCCTTCACAACTGCGGCGGTTTGATTAGACAAGGTAGCGTTGACGGTCTCAGTTTGAGAGTTTACCTCACTTTTAAGCTCTTTCACACCTGTTTGCATTTCCGTTATACTGTTCTTGAAAAAAGTATAGCCCGAAAAAACAATCCAGAGAACGCCGCCAACTGAAGCTAAAAACTTGACCTGTTCTACCCAAAGTGGCAATGCGCTAGCTTCCATTGGTGCCTCCGTCGTGGTCTTTCTGAGCAGGACTAAATGCGTGACCAGTGATGCCGCCAATGATGACGCCCGTGAATGAAACGAAGGCCATATCCAAATGTCCGAACCACTTCATCACAGCGCCGACAATGAAGATGAAGATGCTTACGGGGACATGATAGTCCTTCATTTGGCTAAGAATTTTATCAAGACTCATGTTTCTCCTATCTGAAGCAAGTAAAAGCACTCTGGTTACAGCACGCTGTGTGGGCCGCGCTCTTCAAAATCTTCTCTACGAACCAAGGATTAGTGACGCCCTTTAATCCGCCTTTTAAGTTTGCCCAGTAAAGCCCTCCCATGGATGGATCGGGACAGCTACCTTCGTAGACTGCGTCAACTGCGTGGAGCAACTTGATAAATTCTGGGCTCCATAGGTCTGGCCACTTGTCTCGATTGGGCTGCTCTATGGTTGACGAAAACTTTGGTATCTTCTGTATAACTTCTATCCACGACCCCCAGCCCAACTTGACACGATTGCTTAGGCATCCCATAACCATCAATGCTGGCTGATGCCCGAAATCGGAACCTTGCCTAAAACATTCTAATACAAGAAAAGATTTGACCGCGTCATCCTGACGAAGCAATGTTCCTCCTATGCCAGAGCATTCATGGCTGTTGTTTGAATCCGCTGTCTGGCCGCTTCCATGTTTCGCTCGGGTGCGGCAAACGGACGCTTCTGCTCTTCCTTCTTCGCTATAGGCTGTCCTTCTTTCATGACAGACAGTCTCATCGCGGGCGTGATCGGAATCGAATGGACTTTTTGATTAGCGCCCGATTTTACAAACTTACCGCCCAAACGCTCAATTAGTTGGTTAATGCCTGACGTGTATCCTGAACTCTCTGCCTCAGAATAGGCTGCAAGAACCGCGTCTTTAAATGGCAACTTGCGTGTCACCATTTCATCAACTATATTGCGCGCTTTGTTAATTGAACTTTGCGACAAAGATGCGTGCTTTGTTTGGTCTTCGATTAGTTCTTCTAAATCGCCTGCTGTCTTTTCTGGACCTTCGTAATCTACGGTCGGCTCGCCCATGCCTTTAATCTCGGTCGTCCCTACTTCTGCTCCCCATTTCTTGGCGTACTTCTTTAGAAAGCTGGGAATCATTTGGTCGTAGAGAAGATGATGGAACTCTCCGCCGTGCTTTAAGTCTAGGCCGGATATCGAAGGAAGCTCGTTATCCGGCTCAAAATTTTCGGCTTTGTATTCAACATCCTGATCAATACGATCTGCTCGCGCGTTTTCGGCAGAACGCTTGGTTTCGAAGGTTTCTAATGGCTCCTGATCACCACTGTAAAATAAACCGTACACCATAGGATCATCTTCGTCTTGAGGTTCAACTTCACGCACTTCGTAATTATCGGCTGCTGATTCGCGAGCCCCTTCTTCGTAGAAACGGTCCGGCGTATAATCTTCAACCCTACTTGCCAACTTATCGGCTAGACTTGCCCCGATATACGGAGTAAGTTCTTTCTCCAAGTCTTTGTCGTTGGATACACTTTCCTCAATGACCTTCTTGCCCTTGGGATCGTACGCTCTGAGTTCTTCTGCTTCGGGATCGTACTCGACCTTACCAATGTGCTTGGTCAAATCATATAAATCGGCCTGCTGATCGCCCGTTGTCCATGCGAGTTGGTCGTATCCCTTTTCGGCGGCTTCACGGAGCATTCGCTTCATAACAAGTTCGTGCCAGCTTTGCTTGAAGGGCGCATCGGGGACAGCTCCCTGTAAAGCCTGCTTGGCTTCAGTTGCTTTAGCAACTTGATTATTAAGCGTATTAAATTGCGCCTCTTCCTCGGGATTCATGGCTTGGCGTATCTGCCACGATATTTGCTCAGACTGTGGGTTAATGGCTAATTTATGCTCTTGTACCGCATTTACCCTATCTACGACACTCTGAACTAATGCCGTTTTAGCAGCCTTGGCTTGTTGTATCTTTTCATCTGCTGCAGCAATCTCCTTGGGATTACCTTGATAGCCCTCATGCCGTCCTGCCGAATGCCAATCTGACTGCGCCTCTTCCATGAAGAGCGTCTTCTTGCCGTTCACTGCTGGCCGATCATCAAAACGTACGTGTGCTACGACGTTCGGCTGATCGTTCCAGTGCGGGCCAACGTAATCACGGTTCGTGGACTCTTCGTTCTTCATCTTGCGCATAGCATTCTGCGCGTCTTGAAAACGAATTTCTACATCTCCGGGGACAACACCGCTGCCTGTTTGACTGTACGTATTACGCGCTGCTTCGGCTGCTGCGTACTCGTTGCGCAACGTCTGAAGTTCTGGGCTCTCATTGGTCGGAAGTGTCAGCAGCTTTTCCTGATAATTATTCTTTTCTCCGGGTAGGGCCCATTTGTCGTACTTCGTGGGCCGATTCTGTTCCGACTCGGATATATATTCCGTAGCTGCATTTACTGTTCCGGTGAATCGAGTCAATCCATTCTTCGGGTCGATGACATCGACCATGGGCTCCCCGGCGTGCGCGGTCTCCGCGTTATTCGGAACCGTCGTAAACGTTTGCTTCTTGCCGTAATCCTCTTCGCCCAGACTGATTTGATTCTCGCGGATGAATTGTTGAAGTTCGGCCTTCGACACCTTGGGCTTGTCCTTGAGAAAGTCATCCAGACCCGCCCATTTCATTTCGTCAGCCTTGACGCCGTTATTTTTCAGGAGGGCAGATATCTGCTCACCTGATGCGCTATTCGGAACCTTGTCGCCAATGACCTGTTCTGCCTTTGAATAGAACGCAGGAACGTCAGGCTTCGTCTCCAGATCGGTCGCCGATGCTGCACCAACACTACGGGCTGCCATTGCTGCGGGTTTTACAGGCGCAACTTTGAGTTCCTGCGCGCGCTTGGCTACGTCGGAAAAAGATGCATCAGGGCCGAGTTCTGTACGAGCTTGCGCGAACAATTGTGTATCTCGTGCTGCACCTTCGGCAGTACCAATTGTCGTTGCAGGCTGTGCCTTCTTGACATCGAGTGCAAACTGGCCGTTCTCTTCTGTTACTGCGCCGGGGAATTCCCGCTGCGCAGCATTCCACAAGCCTTTCGCCTTCGACGTATTCGAGATATCGGACTCAACTGTATCGATGCCTGCTGCTTGAGCTTCACTGACCAATTGCTTGAAAGCCGATAGGCCGTATCCTTGCTGTGTCTCGCCGGGTTTGATGACCGAATCTTTGATCGTCCACGTTCCGGGGACTTCCGCTGCGACTTTGATATGACCGAGAGGTTCGGTGCCTCGCATGACTTCAAGACGGTCAGGATTACCTGCCGCGTCCTTCACCATGTTGAAGGTAGGTTTTGGTGCTGCGCCCGTGCGCGGCATGTTTACATCGCGTGCGATAGTTTCATTCGCGCCCTCAGTAACGTCGAATGGTGTACGTATGCCTTGAAGTTGTCGAGCTTTGACGGCTGCGTCGATTTCGGTTGGACTCATCAGTGTACGGTCGCTGATACGTCGCTCTGCGCCAGCATATGGCGCGGCAGCTTCTCGCGTTACTGCGCCTTCAGCTTCTCCACCTCTAAGTTCTCCTGTCAAGAATGGTGCAGCAATTCCCAGAGTAGTGCCAAGTGAACCTGAGTAGTCGCGGCTCTGCGCCTGCTTCACAGCTTTGGCAAGGCCATCGCCCACAAGCGGCGTCAATGTTACAGCAGCCGCCAAGTGATCGCCTTTTTTCCAAGCGTCTTGTGCGCGCGCAACTAATGCTTTGTTCTCATCGTTGCCCGGTCCTGTAGCCATTAGTGCGCTGTTCAAGCCGTTTATAAATCCACCTACGGCTGCGCCTGTCGTCCCGATTGGGTCACGAACAAAATCATCGGCGGTCGCCTGCACTTCAGGCATGGATGCTGGCAAGCCCAAAGCTTGGGCAGCGTTCGTGACAACGTTCTGTACTTGTGACCAAGCATCCTTCGTGCGCTGTAGATGCGGCTCCCACCATTTCGCTAACTCAGCGTGCATTGTGTCGGGCGGGGTGCCTTTAGGAAAAGCAACTTTGGCACCATCAGGTGTCTGCACAATATGGTGAGTATCTGGAGTAATTGTGCTTGTGTGCGCAAATGTAGCGCCCTGAGTTGTTCGCGTATCCATCTGCGTTCCCGCGCCTGTGCGAGGAGTAAGAAGGTGCGCGTCTCCAGTCAGCGGCGTCGGAGGAGCGCCTTCTGTATCCCAACGTGCTTCGGGAACAGTTTGGCTTTCAGGCAACGATGGTGTTTCGTCGTCGCTTCGCGGCACAATGCTATGCGGATTCGGGTACTGTGGTGCGCCTACAACGTCGTCAGCCATTTGGATTCCTTAGTATACCACGATTATTGTGCTGGTACAATGCCCGTCTCTGGGCTCCATGTATGCGTTGCGTTCGGCTGCGGTACAATCGGTGCGGCCAACACAGGAGGTTTAATGACAGCGTGCCCCAACCCTGCTGCCGTACGATATGCTGCAAGCACGGTCTGGCCGTATTCAGGATTGAATAAAAGATTCTCAGCGATGCGTCCTGCGGTGTATTGCAGAACGGCTCCTGCTGCTGCTCCCGGTGCCCCACCAAGCGCATAACCTGCGCCCATGCCGACTGCGTGTTGTGTTACGAGTTTCGCAATATGCATCAGCCCTTGACTCTGCTCAGGATTTTCTAAGACATCACGGACGGCGTTATAATTAGATGCGCCTTGCGGACCAAGATATTTCTGGAATGCGCCTTCGCCGTATCGCTTATCGAATGCACGCGGCAAGGCTTTCAAACTACCTCGTGTAATACTTTGAGGAATCTCCTCCGTGCCTGTATCGATATTCAAACGATCCGTGATGAAATCGTGCTGTCCCGCTGCACGCCGTGTCGCGTTCGCTAGATTGTATTCTTCGGGCGCAACTACATCTGTATGATCGGCTGCAAAGTCGTCCATTTGTTTGTCAATGCGGTTCAAGTCTAACTGCGCAGCTTTGTAGGCTTCAGGCGACGTGCCAGCCTTCATGTTCTTTAAGGCGTCGGCGCGCTGTGTCTGCATTTCGCGGAATGTTAGCGGACGTTCGTCTTCCTCGAACGTATCAGACTTAAATTTCTCGGCCTTTGGTGCAGTCTCCCCAGCCTTCGGCTTGGGCTTTGCTGCTTGCGCTTCGTCGAATGCGGCTTTCTTTTCTGCTTGCTCGGCGTCGAAGGCTTCTTTCTTTAGCTTCTGTTGAGCTTGGAAAGCATCTTGATCTTCCTCAGAAGCTTTATCGAACTTCTGATAGATTTCCTGAGCCGCATCTTTCATTGCGCCCGATTGCTTGCGTAGGGTACTCATGTCGGCTTCGAACGGTGCGTGCTCACCAAGCTGTTCGCGGACGGCCTGAATATGGTTGCGTGCTACGTCTTCCAAATTGTTGACGGTCGCAGATACGGCAGCGGGCTGTGTTCTCTCAGCCGCAAATTTAGCCTGTGCAGCCGCAGGATTGTTGGCCAGTTTTTCCAAACCCTGCGCAGCAACACCCGACTCGCCCTGTAACGCTGTGACGGGAACTGGTGTACGCCCAATCATGCGCTGACTTGGCCGAATTGCACTTGATTTTGCTTCCTGCGCAGCTTCAGCGGCACCTTCGGCTCCCGATGCTTCAGCAGCTTCAGCGGCTTTGCCTTCGGCTCCGAATAGAATAGCTGGCACGATGCCCGCCAAATCTCCCGAGAGTCCGCGCCAATTGTTGTTATGCAAATCTTCCGCAATAGTGCTACCGACTTGTTCTGCCGCTGCGCCAATCAACGGAATCGAACGGATACCATGTTGAGCAGCCGACAATGTCGCGGTGACTTTATCAGGATTGTTCTTGAAAGCCTTGTATGCCTCGACAGCTTCGTCGAAAGGCATCTTGATGAGGTTCTTCGCCATGGATGTCACGGGATCATCTGGCCCTGTGGCAAGCGTATGCGCAATCATGGTGGCTTTCTTCAGGTCGCCTTGCTTCAATGCATCGTAGGCCGCTTGGAGTCCTTGGACGCGGTTATAGGCGCGAGCAGGCATACTTCCAATGTAGCCACCTGTCTGGCCGATTAGGGTGCCGAGTCCTGAAGCTCCTGAAGCTTCTGCTACACGCTGAAGAAATCCCGGTTGCTCGGGCGGTATCACAGGTGTTTTTTCTAGCTGCGCGGACTGTGTATCAGTGTCTACAGGATTTCCGAATGTAACACCTGCGGGCGGATTTGCGGACGCGTTTGTAGCAGGCGCGGCTACCTCCCCAGCTTGTGTATCTTGAGCAACTGGTGCGCCAAAAGTAACGCCTGTAGGTGCTTGCGTTGAATCACTCATTCGAGACTCCTATTAAAACGCGTGATAGTTCGTGCCCTTGTTGTCGTCTGCGTATCCAACTACCTTACCCTGCGCATCGTGTGCAGGAACTTTATGAGCGGGAACAACATTTGCATTGGCTTGCCCGATGCCCATATGTTGCAAAGCTTTCTTTCCGTCTGCAGAAACAAGATTCGGGAAAGGCTGATGCATCGTATTCTGATACTTCATCCCAATCGTTCGAAGCCGAATGTTTGCGCTCTTGCCCAACTGCTTCAAAGCCGCCTCAATATTGGCGGGCGTCTGCGCATCATCTAGTACAGTCTGCATTATCTTGATATCTGCTTCGTGCTCGGCGCGATTTGCGTTCAAGAACGACATAAACTCTTTGCGGACGGGTTCCAGAGACGTAACGAATGAGATATAGTTCGGGTCATTTCGCATCTGTTTCGTGAACTCGTTCAACGGAACGTTAATGAGACGCGAACCTGTGCGACGCCAGTTATCGTTCGCATCCATTGCATCATCGGAGTGACCGAGGAATGCGTCAAATGCCTGAATGTTGTTAGAAGTCTTGCCTTCACGATAGTCTTTTATCATGTCGGCTTTCGTTATCAACATAGCTGCGCTCCAGTCGTTCGGGTCTTTACCTTGCGCGACTGCTTCATTATGCAAAGCGAGCGCGAGCGCTGCACGTTGATCTTTACGATACGTTGTAACGTCGCCGATTTTAGAAATATCCCCGCTAACAATGTTTTTAGCAAGCTGCTGCATTTCGGGCTCGTTCGCATCAGCCTTTGCTTTTTCGAGAGCTTCTGAACCCGCTTTCAGACCTGACTGTGTCGCTACTTGTTGATTGAAAGCTACGGCTTGCTCGTATCGTTCTTTCGGAATATCCTGACCTGCGACAGGTTTTTTATAAGCCGCAATGATGCTATCAGCGTTAGCTGTGGTGACGGGGTCACGCATTAACAAATCCTGCCGCTTTTGAGCATCAATGGCTGCTCCTTGTGGCGTCTTTGTCTTTGCCTCAGTCTCGGATTCCCGACGCTTGTTGCGCATCTCGTTCAAATCGTTCTGATTGAGACCGAGATGCTGCATGATGATGCTGGCCGCGTTAAGGTCGCGCGAACGCATTGCGTCAATTATATCTTCAATGTTTCCTGTTTTCGAACCTGTTTTCGAATCTGTTTTCGAACCCGCTTGCGCTGCGGCAAAAATCTGCACAGCTTTGCGCATTTGTGGATCGCTCTTGATTTTACCTGCGAGGTCGTCGAGGTCTTCAACTCCCTTTCCGTCAGGTCCACCGTGACCGGGATGCCCGAGAACTTCAGTGGCGTCGTTCTTGTGATCTTGAAGCAAACGTTCGCCCGTGTCAATGGATTGCATTGCGGACAGCTTGTTCGCAATATCCGAAAAATTCCAGTTATTCGCGTCGATGCCTGCGGCAGGAATATTTTTCATTAACCCATGGTCAACGAACGCTTTCTGCATCTCGGGACTGAGCGGCATCTTGCCATTGGCTGCGCCATGAATCGTCATGTACATGTGCGACCAAACGGGCTGACCGTTCACCGTCTTCTGGACGCCATTTTCCATGACTGGAATAGCTGGACCATAAGGGAGCATGAAATCTTTTGTGATGCTGCTCTTGCCATTCTTAATGTTTGCCATCGTGTCAGTTTCGATGGCTTCGCTGTGCGACATTCCGTCGCCTAGCGGGATGGTTCCGTCTTGAATACCGCTCGTGAAGAACTCTGTCGAGTCGCCAAGTTTGTCAGCGATTTCTTGAGACTGCTTTCCGACAAGCATGGCGGTCTGATAATTCTGCATGTTCGCGCGAGTTACATCGAGCTTTCGCTGCTGGTCGGCCTTTGCTGTTGCGTCTTGCTGCTGATTGGCAGCTTGAATTTTCGCGCGCTGTTGCGCGGCTACTTGTGCGCCTGCTTGAGCCGAAGCCGCACCCTCACCCGCGCCCTTAGTTCCGCCTGCTAACCCACCGCGTAAAACTTCGAGTGCGATAGCTGCACCAATCATTGCAGGTGGTACGGGAACTTCCGTACGCTTTACATTTCCTTCTGTATCATAGGTCGTCGTGTAGCGCGGCCCGCCTGACAGTTCCTGCGCGGCACGATACATCCATGAGTGATGAGGCGCATCCGACGTTTTATTTAGATCGGCTATCGCGGCAATTTTCTGTGACGGCACTGCGGGATTGTTCACCAAGTTGGCAGGAATATTTGCGCCTGCCTTGGTATCCGCTTCCGGCTGATTTGAAGCAGGAGAAGGAACGTTGGTTTGAGCAGTAGGATCAGCAGTCGGATACATGCGCACATTGCCTGTTCCAACTGCAAGATTCGTCGCGTTCACATCTTGGGCAGGTGATACGGGAGTCGGCGGTACAGCGGTCGTTCCGATAGGATTAGTATTGTCTGTCATGATTTCTCCTGATTAACCGTTAGCTTGTCCAGCCACATCACCTGCGGCTCCCGCCAATGTTCCGCCGATACCGGGCAGACCTGACGCCATGTCTAATCCTGCGCCGAGGGCACCCATTG
>Ga0187874_10003121_pt1 | contig 11911 bp, 8 predicted proteins | sample June2016WEW_16_1_3_FD_132993 | JGI IMG/M metagenome (GOLD analysis project Ga0187874, IMG submission 132993) | Peatland microbial communities from SPRUCE experiment site at the Marcell Experimental Forest, Minnesota, USA - June2016WEW_16_150 | ecosystem: Environmental > Terrestrial > Soil >... | reverse complement strand
TGACCGGGGAGACGAGATCGGCGTCCAGGCGGGCGATGAGGGCATCCGCTTCCTGCTGGTATCGGGTAAGCCTATCGAAGAGCCGGTGGCGTGGTACGGCCCGATCGTCATGAACACGCAGGAGCAGCTACGCCAGGCGATGGCGGAGCTGCAAACCGGTGGGTTCATCAAGCATCGCTGAATCGCCGCTAGCCGATCTTTCGCAGTTAGGCACTTCTGAGCCGGTTAAGTGCTTTGGAATCAGTTGCGGCTATCGAAAGGTCTTCACCACAAACGGGCCGGCTAGCGGACGATCTGAACCTCGATTTCATTACTCTGTTTTTGCGCCGTGATGCGCGGTGGCGGCTGGCTCGGCAACTCCAGTCGCAGCTTCTCGATGAGCAGCTTGGTGTCGGAGGAAGGTTGTGTGTAGCGCGGCAGAATCAACCACCGTTGATCGACGGTCGGAATCCAGACGTCGATCATTTGGATTTCTGCCAACTTCTCCAGCACCGCCGTGGGCGTTAACCCCGGAGCGTGCGGTAGTAGGCGATGCTTGAGGGTGATCTGCAAGCAGTAGGCGAGAAAGGCGATCAGAATGTGCGCGTCGGCACGATGTTCCAATTGATGGTAAATGGGGCGTATGCCGAGGTCGCTTTTGAGCGAACGAAAAACCGATTCGATCTGCGTTAACTGCACGTAGCGCGCCCACAGGACGCTGGGATCTCCAGCGGTCAGGTTGGAGCGCAGCAAGTAGTGTCCGTCTCGCCATTCCGCTTCTTGGAGCTTTTTCTTGTCCACATGAAACTGGAATGTCTCCCGAGTTACCTCCTGGTCTTCCCCGGGCACTTGCACGTGCACGAACTGAAAAGCGCGGCCCGCTGCCGATTTCGCGGCACCCAAGCGCATCAGCAACTGGTCGCGGGAAGGAAGGCTTCGGCGCATGGCCCGCAGCTTTCTGAATAAGCGGGCCAGACGCTTGCGGCGCATGGCCGTCTCTTTGGCTTGTCTTCCTGCACTCTTGGCCAACACATAGAGTTCGCCTTCCTGCTCAAACAGTTTCACGTCCACCGACTCTCGCACCTTCTGCCAGGGCAGATCCAGCCACTTCTTTTCGTACTGTTGAATCTTGCCTTTCGGAGTTCCGACCAGATAGAAGATTTCGCGTGCCGGATCCCGCATCTCCCGCAAAATCTCTTCGCTCGGAATGCCGCGGTCCATCACCCACATCCGTTTTGCTTTTCCATAAGTCTTCTCGATCTTGTCCAGAAAACCGCGGAGCGTGGCGCGATCACTGGTATTGCCGTCCATCACTTCGTAGGCCAGCGGGAAACCATCCGTGGTGATCACCAAGGCAATCACCACCTGTAAACAGTCCGTCCGTTTATCGCGACTGTGACCATACTTGGCCTTGGGGTTCTGTTCCATCGCACCTTCAAAGTAGGTGCTGGTCAGGTCGTAGAGCAGCACTTCAAAGTCCGCGTGAAACAGATCGGCCCACTTCTGCCGCAGCCACTGAAACAGTTCCTGCTTATGTTCCAGCACTCGATCCAGACAGCGATACAAGCGATCTTTCTCGGCCACCGCAAAATCCGTTCCCAGCAGTACATCCATGGCCGTACTCAGATACCACTGTCGATGCACACGAAACTCGCTGCCCGGATCCAGCAGTCGATTCACCACCAGCAGTTGTAATACTTTTTCCCAAGCCACCTCTTCTCGCCTTCCCGCCAGGCGAGTGTCCCAAAACTCCTGTAAGCCCAATTGCCGCCACAACTCGCACCCCAACCAGCAACTCCCGAAGACCCGAGGCCGCCGCAGTTCCAGACTGCTTAGCTTCACTTGCACACTGTCCACGGCATCAGCCGGAATCTCGCGGTCGTCGGGAAACAAACTCAAGTTGGAATATTCTTGCTCCTTTTCATCGAATACCGACAGCGTCTTGCGCCAAGCCGCTTGCTGTTCGTCGTTGATCTCGCCGAGATAGACAACGGTTCGTTGCACCGTCTTGTTGGAAGCGAGGCGATGGTTTTCGACGATGCTGAAGTAACGATGATCCTTGCCGTCTTTTTTGCGGTGGATGCTGCGCAGAAACATGACAACCGCAGAGTGCCAGATCTCCGTCCCCAAAGGAAGGTACTTGGTCTTCACTCTGCCGTTTTTTCAAATGCCAACGATGAAAACGCAAGACTTAAGCACGAAAATCATCACAAAGAAACCGGAAAATGTCCGCAACTGCGAAAGTTGGGTTAGCATTCAAAATCCGTCAAACATAAGGAGTTACGAGCCGATTGTCGGTCGGGCTCGCAGAGCTGATCTACGCCTTCGGTGGGACTAAGGATGAACGAATCCAAGTTGCGGGGCAACTGGCGAGGCGAAGTTCGCTGACCAGGCGATCCTGGAAAGTGCGCCAGGCGCGCTCAATACGGCCCTTGGCTTGAGGAGAGTAAGCGGGGATCTGCTGGATGCCGAGCTGTTGCAGGGCCTGTCCCAGTTGAGTGGGAGCTTGTTTGCCGGCGAGTTGTTCGGCGAGGGTCCAGTGTGCGAGTCGGTGCGCTGAAAGATGGAGTGGCGGTCGTGGTAGAGGCTGAGGGGAATGCCGTGAGTGGTGATCATGGCGTGCAGAGCGCGCAGATAGCCGAGGGTATTTTCGGCCTCGATCTGGAAGTGAGCAACCAGCATCTGTCCGGTGGCGTCGTCCTGAAAGCCGATCAGAGTGAGCGTGGGGCCACGGCCTTGGAGCCAATCGTGGCGGCTGGCATCGGGTTGAGGACCATCATGCCGAAACGCGGGCGCGGCGGGAGCGATATTTACGGGGCCGGCGTTCCTGCCTCGAAGCTAGTTTGACAGCGCGCAGGATGCGGCGCACGGTCTCACGGCTGACGGTGAGGTTCTCTTCGCGGTGAAGTTTTTCCGCCAGAGGAGAATCGTTGAAGCCCTGATACTTGCCCCGAGCCAAGGTCAAGGTCAACTGCTTCTGGGGGAACAGAAACCGCCCAAGGCATGCCGCGTCCGCCATTGCCATGCTGCACCCAGTTCACCGAATCGGGCCGATAGCGGCGTTTGAGGCGCTGCACCTGGCGTTCACTCAGTTGCAGCAGGCGCATTTTCAATCACCTTCACCCGTTGGAACTCTTTCTGACTCATCGTCACCATCCTTGCAGGGTGCCAGAGTCTCGTTGCAGTTACGGGGTGACATTATCTTGGAGCACTTACATGCAGCCCGCAGGCCTGTTGACGCATCTTAATTTTGGCGCTTATCATCGTGGTTTGGCCTAGACCTTGCGAAGCGGCTGCGTGCCGCAGGATTTTATAAGTGAAATTATGGATAAGAAGAAGTTAGAAGCATTTAAGAAGCGGCTGGAGACGAGGCAGCAGGAATTGCGCCGTACTGTCTCCCGCACGCAGGCTGACGGCCGCTCCGCCGATGAAGATACGGCGCAGGACATCGCCGATCGCGCCGCCAGTTCCTACACCAAGGAATTCCTCTTCAGTCAAAGCAACAACGAGAGGCAACTCCTGCAGATGGTGGACAGAGCCCTGGCACGCATCCGTGAGGGGAGCTTCGGCGAGTGCATCCACTGCGGCAAAGAGATCAACGCCAAGCGGCTCGAGGCTGTGCCGTGGACCAGGCACTGCATTGAATGCCAGGAAAAAATGGAGCAGGGGTTGCTGGAAGAAACTTCCCGATAGCAACGGCGATTTGAGTGGTGTGTCACCTGACCTCCTAACAGTAAAGCCGAGGATTTGAGTACGGAGCGTTTTGACGTGCTCATTTTCATCCTGTTAAACTGTTGCTTCGCCATATTGTTCCACCCTCCATCGCAAACTAGAAGGGATCTTCGTGCGCGCACAGACTCGTCATCAACTTAAACAAGACGCATTCAGCCGGGCGACGATCGGGGCTGCCGAGAAGACCGCTCATTGGAGTGTGGAGCACCGCAACACTCTCGCCGGCGCCGGCATTGTCGTGGTAGTGATCATCGCGCTCGTGGCGGGGGGATGGTACTACTTGAGCGCGCAAAATGAGAAGGCGAGTCTCGAGACAACGCAGGCAGTAAGGACTCTTGAGGCCCAACTTCGCCCTGCGGGCGCGCCCGCGCAACCCGGAGTTCCGAGCTTTACCTCCGCCAAGGAACGCGCTGAAGTTGCCAGGAAACAATTCCAGGAAATCATCGACACGTATCCCCACACCCGCTCGGCGGATATGGCCCGCTACTTTTTGGGTGTGACGTTGACCACCGAAGGCGACAACGCTGCGGCGGAAACCAATTTCAAGGCCGTGGCGTCCACGGGCAATAAAGAGCTGTCATCGATCGCAAAGCTGGCCTTGGCTACTCTCTATGGCAACACCAATCGTGTAAAAAATGCGGAGTCTCTCTACCAGGAACTGATTAACAAACCGACAACGTCGGTAAGCAAAGTCACCGCGCAGTTGCAGTTGGCAGAGCTTTACCAGAGCAGCAACCAGCCTCTCGATGCCAAGCGCTTGTACGAGCTGATCAAGAAAGATAATCCCAGCACGGAAGCAGGAAAGCTGGCGACACAAAAGCTGGCGGAACTGAAGTAAGCCCCGGTCGCACCTCTCGCGTTCGTTTCTATTTCACTGTTTTTCTTTCCTGTGCATCCACTGTCATTCGCTTACTTTCGTAAGGCCAATGTGGACTTTTGCCGTGAGTTGGAGTCCAGGCTCAGGAAGAATCGAGAGGAACACATTTTCGTTCGTGAGCGAGGCCTGATGAAGTGCTTCCTGCCGTTTGGGTCCTTTGCATTCTGTTTTCTGTTCGTGATCTCTGGGTTCGGCCAGCAATCAGATTCCGGACAGAGCCTGGGTGATGTAGCGCGCAAACTCCGCAAGGACACCACCAATGAAGTGAAAATGACCGACGCGGACGCAAAGAAACTATTCGAGACGGTGGACAGGGTTTTCGCCTTTGCGGCTGAAGATACGGGCATGCCGAAGCACGCTGCCGTGAAGCGCCGACTCGTGAGCAAGGGCGATGTCGAGAACGACGCCACCCGCCAATTGGCGAAACAAGAATTCGCCCAGAGCTTCGCGCAGGAAGAGCTGAGCATGAAAAAGCTTGGCTTCCTGCCGCGGGATTTCAACCTGAAAGAATTCTTGGTGAGGTCTACCGGCCAGGAAATCGCAGCGTATTACGACCCGGAAACGAAGGTGATCTCGATGCTGAACTGGGTGCCTCCGGAGCAGCAAGAGCCGATCCTGGCCCACGAGTTGACCCACGCACTGCAAGACCAGAATTACAATTTGGCAAAATGGATGAAAGCTGCGCGAAAGCCTGAAGAAAATCATCCGAGCTCTACCTCGACAATTGACGGCGACAGCCAGATTGCGCGTAAGGCCGTGGTAGAAGGCCAAGCCATGGTGGTCTACCTGGATTACATACTCAAGCCTGCGGGGCGAAGCCTGGAAGACACCCCCGGGCTGATCTACCAGATGGAAGACCCAGCAGTGAAAGCGGTGACCGATTCCCAGCTCATGCACGATGCGCCCATGATCCTACGCGAAATGGGAACGTTTGCTTATCAAGGCGGCCTGATTTTTGAAGGCGAGCTCCTGCACAAGGGCGGAAAGAAGATGGCATTTGCGGGAGCGTTTGCGCGCCCCCCGCGGAACTCGCACGAAGTATTGCAGCCGGAAGCTTACATGCGCGGCGAAAACCTTCCCTCCGTGAACATTCCGGACATGCGGGAAGTTTTGAATAACGAGTACGACGTATACGACTCGGGTGGAATCGGTGAACTGGATGTGCGCGCATTATTGAAGCAGTACGGCGAGCGGAAGATTGCGAACGAAGTTTCTTCCGAGTGGAACGGCGGAGCATACACGACCTTCCACCGCAAGGACAAGGCGGTCGGCGAGGTTGCGACGGGCACGGGAGACCTGGCGTTGTTGTACGTTTCGCGCTGGAAGACGCCCCAAGTGGCCGAATGGTTTGCCGGCTTCTATGCCCGCGCCGTATCCCAGCGCTATCACAGCGCTACGGTGCAGGCAGTTCCAGCATGTTCGGGGACGAACTGTGCGGTGTCGATTGTCCAGATTGCGACCGAGGAAGGCCTGGTGATCGTGGAGCACCGGAAGGACAACAGTGTAGTCGTCTCGGAAAGCTTCGATGCAGCGACAGCGGCGAAGCTGCGCGCGGCGCTGCAGAATGCAACGACCGCGGTGCAAGCCGAAAGTCTGCCTCAGGAAGAGCTTGGATCAAGACTCCTCGAGCTTCCGGCCTTTCAAATTTTTGCTCAGCAGATCGGGGAACGGATCGCCGAGAGCATGAGCCGAGAGCCCGCCCGCTAGCCAGATTTCTGCGCAGTGATTTACCGCACACGTCCGAGCGACTGCGTAACGCTAAGCCAAGGGCAGGTTGCCTGGATTACTTTGTGGGCGGAATGTGATGCAATAAACCGAAAACCGTATCGAAAGGCGTTTCGCTGCCGAACTGTGGCATAGACCCTCACCGGACCAAACGCAAGCATAAACGGCAACTCCACGAACTCGCCTACAGGAACCTCCAGCTTCAGCATGGCTAAATGCCAGACTCGCTGAGGTCGACGGTACGGTCCTTCAGCACTCCCGCTGTTCGAGAATCAATTCTGACGTCAACGCCCAGCCTGAATCGGGGATGGCGCCGAGCGTCGGTCATACTTGAGTGAAGCCGGGTCCAGGCCGATTCTGGGATTCCATTTTTACTCCTCGAATCCCTGCTCAACGGGGCTGGCTCATGAGAGCAGCGCACGGTTGGCCTTCCGGTTTCGGCTGGCAAGGCTTATCTTTCCCACCGGCGGGATGGTGGCGAAGCTTTATCGTCGCGGGCTTTCGTACGCGCCCATTCCACTTTCCCGGCAGGTTCGATAGGATGTTGTCCAAACCACGCTTGGAAAAATATGGCAGAGATCACACTGCGCGTTAACGGAAGCGAGAAGCAGGTCAGCGTTCCCCCGGAGACCCCGCTGTTGTGGGTCTTGCGCGATACGTTGGAACTTACGGGGACAAAGTTTGGATGTGGCGCCGGGCTCTGCGGCGCGTGCACGGTTCAGGTGGAGGGCGAGGCGATTCGGTCCTGCTCGACTCCGGTGTCGCAGGTTGCAGGAAAAGCGATCACGACGATCGAAGGGCTGGGCGCGAACGGTTTGCATATTTTGCAGCAAGCGTGGATCGCCGAAGAAGTGCCGCAATGCGGCTATTGCCAGACTGGACAGATCATGACGGCAGCCGCGTTGCTGGCGAAAACGCCAAACCCCAGCGATGAGCAGATTACACAAGCCATGAGCGGAAATCTCTGCCGCTGCGGAACCTATGAACGGATTCGCAAGGCGATCCGCCGGGCTGCGGGCGCCCGCTCCGTGGCCGCGGGAGGCGCGCAATGACCACGACGAGCGTGACCAAAAAAGCTTCCGGCTTGAATCGGCGCGAGTTCGTCGTCGCCGGAGTTGCCGCTGGCGCCGGCCTGGTGGTCGGTTTCTATCTGCCGCATGGAAGGAAATCGCGGGCTTTCTCGCCGAATGCTTATGTGAGGATCACGGCAGATAACAAAATCACTATTGTCGTAGCGCGCTCGGAAATGGGGCAAGGCATTCGCACGGCATTGCCCATGATTCTCGCGGAGGAACTGGAAGCCGACTGGAAGCAGATTGAGATTGAACAGGCTGGAGCGAGCATACTGTACGGCGACCAGACGACGGGCGGCAGCGCGAGCGTACGAACCACCTGGGATCCCATGCGCAAGGCCGGCGCGGCCGCGCGGGAGATGCTGATTTCGGCGGCAGCCCTGACATGGACCGTACCACGATCCTCCTGCGCTGCGCAGAATGGCACCATTGTTCACGCGGCGTCCAAGCGGCAACTCAGCTACGGCGAGCTTGCGGAGAGGGCCGCCACGTTGCCGATTCCTACCGATGTCACGTTAAAGCAAAGTAAAGATTACAAGCTTGTGGGACAAAGGCTGGCGCGCGTGGACACGCCTTCGAAGGTGAAAGGCGAGGCGGTCTTCGGCATCGACTTTCGCATGCCGGGGATGAAATACGCCGTGCTGTCGCGCTGTCCGACCATCGGCGGGAAAGTCTTGAGCTTCGATGATAAAGAGTCGAAAAAGATTTCTGGTGTGAGCTACGTGGGCAAGATCAGCGATTCAGCCTTGGCCGTGGTGGCCGATAGTGTTTGGGGCGGAATGGAAGGGCGTCGCCTGCTGAATGTGAATTGGGATGACGGTCCGAATAAAGAATTGAATACGGCGATGGTGATCGCGTCCCTGAAGCGGGCCGCAGCAAAGAAAGGTGCGAGCTTATATTCGGTGGGCGACGTTTCGAAAGCCGGGGGTAGAAAAGTTTCGGCAGAGTATCAACTGCCCTTCATGGCCCACGCCCCGATGGAGCCGGGAAATTGCACCGCAAATTATCAAGGAGCCACCTGCGAGTTGTGGGCTCCGACGCAGGTGCCGCAAGATTGCCGCGACTCGGTGGCGCAGGCTATCGGCTTGGATCCTGACCAGGTGAAGGTGAATGTCACATTGATGGGCGGCGGCTTTGGGCGGCGGCTTGAGCACGATTATGCCGTGGAAGCGGCTCTGGTTTCGAAGGCGATTGGGGGTCCGGTAAAGGTTCTGTGGACCCGCGAGGATGATATGCGCTCTTCCACGTATCGTCCCGCGAGCCTCCATCAATTGAGTGCTGTGCTCGATAGCGCAGGCTGGCCCGTGGCATTCACGCACCGGATTATCGCGCCCTCGATCAGCGGACAAAAGGGCCAGCCCGGAGCGAATGGAATCGATCCGGATTTGCCGGACGAAGCGGCGTTTATCGACGGCTTGCCGAATGTTTCCTTGGAATATGTGCTCGCCGAAACGCCCGTGCCCCTAGGGTGGATGCGCTCGGTATATGCGCTGCAGGCGGGGTTTGCCAGCGAAAGTTTTATCGATGAACTGGCGACGGCGGCTGGGAAAAATCCTCTGGAATACCGGCTGCACATGTTGGCAAAGAATAAAGATCAGGACATTCCATTCTTCGCGACGACATGGAAAACCGCACGCATGCGTGGCGTTCTGCAACTGGCGGCGGATAAAGCGGCGTGGGGCAAGCCGCTACCTGCGGGACGTTTTCGCGGCATCGCCTGCTTCGGATGTTTTTCTTCTTACGTGGCTGAAGTGGTGGAAATCAGCATGGAAAACGATGTGCCGCGAGTTCATCGGGTGGTGGCCGCCGTGGATTGCGGGCAGGTCGTCAATCCGAGCATTCTGGAGCAACAGATTCCGGGCGGAGTGATTTACGCCCTTAGCAACGCTTTGCGCGCCAAGATCACGATTGAGAAGGGACACGTCGTGCAAGGGAATTTCGACGACTACGCGCCCGTGCGCATGGACGAAGCTCCGGTTGTGGAAGTCTATGCCGTGCCCAGTACAGAATCGCCGACAGGCATTGGCGAACCCTCCGTGCCGCCACTCGCACCAGCGCTTTGCAACGCGATCTATTCGGCGACGAAGAAGAGGATCAGGGCGCTGCCGATTTTGAGTTAACTGCTGGCATCGGCTGGCCCACCGTCAGCTTAAAGATTTTGATGTTGTTGCCGAACGACTCGAAGCGCAGGTCGCGGAACTCCGCAAACTGTCGTTGCAAGTCTTCGGGCAGATCCACACCCCATCCTGCCTGAGCAATCCAGACGGTAGCCCCCGGCTTGAGGCGGTAAGTCTCTATCAGACGGTTCCACGAGTTGAAAAAACGGTTGGCATCGAAGAGCGTGGCAGCCTTGTAACTCGCGGAGACGACTCGAACTCCGTCGCAGGAAAATCCCTCGAAATCCAGGGCGGGTGCCTCGAACGTGATCGGCTTCTGCCCGCACAAGTAATGACCCAGAACCAGTTCGCTTTCGTAATCGGTAAAGACCAGATCAGGAGGGCTGGCCTTCTGGTGCAAAAAGTCTATGGCTTCGTTCATGCGGGCACGGCTCTGGTCGTGGCGCTGAATGTAGGGTTGACGTTCTTTACCGAACAGCACGCACAGCACAAGCATAAGACCCGCAACAGCAACCGCACGAAGCCAGTTTTGACCCGCTAGCCGCGCAACCGCAACACTGACACCGGCCACGCCCGGGATGACGAGGAACGCCACGTGTCGCGTGCCGCCGTAGGGATAAACATGCGCCAGGCTGGCGATGCTGGCTACCACAAACGGGAATAACAAGAACATTCCCAAGCGGCGCGAGGAAGTTCGGTCGTACGGAAAGCTTTTCCCGCGCAAAAGCAGCGCGAGGCCCACCACAAACAGCAGCCCGGCGACATCGCCCACGGCAAGTTGCCCGAAAAAATATTGAAACACTCCGAAGGAGTGACCGACCAGGAACAGCAGAGGGCTATCGTGAGCGGGATCGAAATAGGAGCGGCGCAGAAAAAAGTCGCTCATCCAGCCTTGTAGAGCCGTTCTTGATTCGCCCACTCCCAGCTTCGAAATGTGCGTCTTATACAGAAAAATCGCGAGCGCCAGTGCCCCAAGCTGTCCGATTATCCAGACCAGCGCCAGGCGGGCGGGCGGCCGCTCCTGGAAAATTCTGAGCAGGGCATAAATACCGAGAGCCGCGGCGAACAGAAAGGCCGAGTAATGGGACAGCATCGCGAGGTAAAGGCACAGCGTGAGGGCCGCTATTTTGACTGTAGATTTTTTCGCGAAGGAATCATCGAGAAAGTACAGAGCGCCAGCGAGAAACGCCAGCAGCAAAGGATACTGTCGGATTTCCGCCGAAAGCAGGACGATCGGTGGAAGGAATGCTACGAATAGCAGACCGATGAAGCTGGCAAGACTTCCGGCAGCATTTCTTGACCATTTATAGAACATCCAACAAAAAGCCACGCTCGCCAGAATCAGAGGCAGTCGCAACCAGAGCTCCGATGTGCCGAAAGCGCGCCAGAAGTAAAGCAACAAAGTGAGCAGCGGAGGATGAGAAGCGGTGAGGCTCGCTCTGTAGGCCAGAGCTAGCGAGGGTTGATTGGCCAAGCGAAAATGCAGTGCCTCGTCAGGATTGAGGTACGTTCCGGAAGCCGCCCACAGCCGCGCCAGGAATCCTAGCAGGGTCACGGCAACTGCGGCTTGAGGGAAGCGACCGTGAAACCACTGATTCTTATTTTCCGTCAACGATCCCTATCCTCGCGGATTAAATCTTCAGTGTTGGCAAGGGCTTCGGCGCCCTCCGGCTGACCAGCTCGGAGCTCCGCCGTTGGTTCAATAGAAGTCACGGCGCCTTTTTCTTAGCTCTTCATGGGTGGGTATGGTGCACTTCAATGAGACAACTACCTACCCCGAGCAGTTTCGCCGAGCTCCTTTGGGCTAGGCCGCTCGAACCGAGTTTAGATCGCAAACTACGCCGCTCTTTCCGCCTTCTCTAGCCCCTATGACAGCCGAGGTTAAGAGATACGTCTTCCGGCGCTCCAGCGCCGCCACCACCCGTAGTTTAGCCGCCTTGACACTCCTTTCCCCCCGCCTTTATCCTTGATTCTTGATCCTTGCGGTACTTCGTCCTTTTTGACGTGCTTCCGCGGGCTTTTTGGGCGCGGCCACTGAACGCGTCGCGGAGGTTGCCGATGTTCTTCGAAATCAAAGACTTAGAACTTCATCCGATCGAGTTCGCGGAGAAGTTTGAGCCTGGCGCGATCGACCTGGGATCGGATTACCGCCAGATTTCGCCGGTGAGCAGCAGTGGTCGGGCGGATCTGGTCGAAGAGCATCACGGCAAGCACAAGATCATACAAGACATTCGCATTCAGGGTCGGTTGAGCACCACTCTGGAAATGAATTGCGCGCGTTGTCTGGAGCCGCTGACTCAGGACGTGAACCGCGAATTCGACCTGCTGTATCGTCCGCAAGGAGCTGACGCCGGGCGCGACGAGATGTCGGTTACCGACGCCGAGGCCGAGATCAGCTATTATGAAGG
>Ga0187874_10003117_pt1 | contig 11922 bp, 13 predicted proteins | sample June2016WEW_16_1_3_FD_132993 | JGI IMG/M metagenome (GOLD analysis project Ga0187874, IMG submission 132993) | Peatland microbial communities from SPRUCE experiment site at the Marcell Experimental Forest, Minnesota, USA - June2016WEW_16_150 | ecosystem: Environmental > Terrestrial > Soil >... | reverse complement strand
TCCTCGAGGACAAGGGGTCCACCAACGGGACCTTCCTCAACGACCAGGCCGTCACCGGCCCCGCCCGGCTGGCGCCCGGAGACCGCATCTCGGTGGGCACCCACGTGCTCAAGCTGGTGTCCATGGATCCCCTGGAGCGGGCGTTCTACGCGGTGCTCCTGGACCAGAGCACCCGGGATCCCCTCACCGGCCTGAGCAACCGCCGGTCGGCCCTGGAGGAGCTCCAGGGCTGGTTCGACCTGAGCCGGCGCCACCAGCGGCCCCTGTCGGTGATCATGTGCGACCTGGACCACTTCAAGGAGGTCAACGACACCCTCGGGCAGGGGGCCGGGGACCGGGTGCTGGAGGAGTTCGGGCAGCGGGTGAAGGACACCCTGCGGACCACCGACCTGGCAGGTCGCATCGGCGGGGAGGAGTTCCTGCTGATCCTGCCGGAAACCGACCTGGAAGGCGCCCTGCTGCTGGCCGAGCGCATGCGGACCGCGGCCGGAGGCGAGCCGTTCCAGATGGCGCTGGGGCCCCTCCAGGTCACCTGCAGCCTGGGCGTGGCCCAGCGCAACTCCGAGGACCGGGATGCGGGCACGCTCCTGGCCCGGGCCGACGGGGCGCTCTACTCGGCCAAGCGGGCCGGGCGCAACCAGGTGGTCTCGGATCCCTCCGCGTATTGACAGGTCAAGGGATAAAGCGTTGAATGGGGCGTCCCCTCCGACTTCCTCAGCGCATGTCGACCCAACGCCCCCTCTTCGAGGATTTCGTCGAATCCGAACCCCCGACCCTCAACGGTCCCGAGTTTGGCGAAGCCGGTGTGGACCCTCCTGGGCTGTGGGCCCTGATCCGCTACGTGGGCAACCCCATCGGCGAGGTGCTGCCCCTGGGCCCCCAGGGCCTGTCCCTGGGCCGGGCTTCGGAGAACCAGGTCCGCCTGCCCGAGCCGGAGATCAGCCGCTACCACGCCCGGCTGGAACTGATGAACCAGAAAGGGGTTGTTCCCCTCGTGCTGCTGTCGGACCTGGGCTCGACCAACGGCACCTTCGTGAACGGCCGGCTGGTCCACCCCAAGGACGGCCCGGTGGCGCTCCGGCCCGGGGACGTCATCCGGATGGGGACCCATGCGTTCAAGCTCAAGCACATGGACGAACTGGAGAAGAACTACCACGAGGCGGTGCTGGCCCAGGCCACCGTGGACCCGCTCACCATGCTGAGCAACCGTGGCTCGGTGCTGCGCTTCCTGGAGAAGCACACCGACCTGGCCCGGCGCTACAGGCGGCCCCTATCGATCATTCTCTGCGACATCGACCACTTCAAGGAGGTCAACGACCGCCACGGCCACGCCGCCGGGGACCTGGTGCTGCGCAGCTTCGGCGCGGTGGTGTGCGGCCGCCTGCGCTCCAGCGACCACGTGGGCCGCATCGGCGGGGAGGAGTTCCTGGTGGTCCTGCCTGAGACCGGCGGGGGCGAAGCCATGACCGTGGCCGAGGGTTTGCGCTCCACCCTGGCCGCGGAGCCGATGCCGGTCCCCAACGCGGAGGACCTGCGCATCACCTGCTGTTTCGGGGTGGTGGAGTACGGGGCCAACGACGTGGACGGGGGCTCCCTGCTGGCCCGGGCCGACATGGCGCTGTACCGGGCCAAGGCGCTGGGCAGGAACCGGGTGGAGTTCGACGGCCCGCTATGACCGTGCTCCTGCCCAAGCGGATCGGCGCGGTCCGGGTGCTGGAGCGCCTGGGGGAAGGCGGCATGGCCTTCGTCCACCGCGCCGAGGATCCCTTCCGTCCAGACCGCCCGCTGGCGGTGAAGTTCCTGCGCGCGGAAGCCGGCGCGGACTCGGAGCTGGTGCGGCGGTTCCTGCGCGAGGGGGAGGTGCTGCGCCGCCTGCGCCATCCCAACCTGGTGGAGGTGATGGATTTCGGACGGGTCGGGAGCACCCCCTACATCCTGATGGAGCTGCTGCCCGGGGGCACCATCAAGCAGTGCTACGGCGAGGCGCCGGCCCGCATCCTGCGCCGGCTGCAGCCCATCGCCGAGGCCCTGCAGGTGGCCCACGAGGCCGGGGTCATCCACCGGGACCTGAAGCCCTCCAACCTGCTGTTCGCTTCCGACGGCCAGCTGAAGGTCACCGATTTCGGGGTGTGCCTGTGGGAGGGCGGCGAAGGCACCCGGGTCACCCGGTCCCAGATGGTGGTGGGCACCCTCGGGTACATGGCCCCCGAACAGCACGGCGATCCGCGCAGCGTGGACGGCCGGTGCGACATCTACGCCCTGGGCGCGATCGTCTTTGAATTCACCACCGGGCGCCCCTACAGCCAGGTGCAGCTCCCCCCTGCGGCCGTCCGGCCCGGGTTCCCCCCGCGCCTGTCCCGGATCCTCATGCAGTCCCTGGCCCCCGATCCCGGCAAGCGCATCCCCTTCATGGCCGCCCTGGCGGAGGAGTGGGCCGGGTGGCTGGAGAGCGCCGAGGCCGCCGGGTGGGGCGAGGAGCCCCTGCCCGGGTTCAGCCCCATGGATGTCGAGCAGGAGACCGTGGACCGGCCCCGGTCCCCCCGCCGGGACGAACCCGAGCCCGCGGACCGGCGCCTGAGTCCTTACCTGGACGGGCTGCGCACCGGGGGAGTGGGCTCCCGGCGGGCCGCGGCCGACGGCCTGCAGACCGCCGTGCTTGCCGGCGACGAGCCCTACCTGCTGCAGGCCCTGGAACAGGCCCCCGAGGGCATGCGCTTCGCCCTGGCCACCGCCCTGGGCGCGGTGGGCACCGAGGCCGCCCTGCCGGCCCTGCTGGCCCTTCTGCCCGACCCGTTCGCCCAGCGGGAGGCGGCCGAGGCCGCCAGCCTCATCGCCGTGCGGACCGGCACCCGCGACCGGGTACTCGCCGCCTTCCAGGAGCCTGGGCTGGGGCCCCCCTGGCGGTGGGGGGCCCGGGCGCGGCTGGGGGATGAAGCCTGGGGCAGGGCCCTGGTCAAGGCCTGGGCGGAGCTTTCCCTGCCCCTGAGAATCCAAGGGCTGGAGGCGGGGAGGTTATTGCCGGAGGCGATTCGGACCCGCCTCAAGGACCGGCTGCGGACGGCGGCGGAACGGGCCGGAGGGCAAGTGCTGCGGGGATGGGCAAGTCTCTGAGAAGAATGGGACTGACGGTTACTGCTTTTCCCGGATCGGAAACTTTGAGGCTCCTTCAGGAACCACGCGCCCGATAGCGACCCGATGCTGCGTCCCCGCCCTTCCGGCCTTAACCCAGCAGCCCCCGAAAGACCGCAGGATCCCAACCCGGCACCTGGCCGGGTTCCAGGACCGCGTGGCTGCCCGCGTACAGTGCGCACCACAAGGCCCCCCGCACCTCTGCCCCTCCCAGCCCGGCTAGAGGCAGCTGCACCGCGGTGTCGTGGTCCCAGCCCAGCCGGCGGTTGAGCTGGGCCAGCCGGGCCAGCAGCTCCCCGTGGTCCAGGCCGCCGATGAACGGGGTGCTCTCCAGCAGGTCGTGCTCCCGGTCGTGGTAGGCCTGGCGCCCGGCGTCGTCGTTGAACCGGCTCCCCCCCAGCACCTCGCCCGGCGCCGGGGACCCGTCCGGGGCCCAGACCAAGCCGCAGCAGGCGCAGGCCATTTCGGCGGCCCAGTCCCAGGCATCCCCGCGGGCGCTGAAGATCCGCGTGCCCACCGGCGGCTCGAGGGCCATGAGGCCCAGGGCCACCCCCTCCACCCGGTTGCGCAGGGCCGGGTAGCGGAGGGTGCCCCAGCCCGGCGCGGTGAGGGCGGGCCACTCCTGCAGCCGGGCGGCACGCTGGAACAGGAGGGCCTGCAGGGTCACGGCCGGCCTACTCCATCATCTCGCTGATGCTGCGGCCGCCGTGGATGCGCAGGATGGCGTCGCCGAACATCGGCGCGGTGGAGAGGATCTTGAGGCTGGGGATGCTGGCCTGGAATTCCGGGCGGATGGGGATGGTGTCGGTCACCACCAGCTCGTCCAGCTCCGCCTCCCGCAGCTTCTGCAGGGCGCCGCCGGAGAACACCGCGTGGGTGGCGCCGACCCGGACCCGGCGCACGCCGAAGCTGCGCAGGATGCGGGCGGCCTCGCGGATGGAGCCGCCGGTGGCGATCTCGTCGTCGAAGATGATCACGTCCTTGCCCTCCACTTCGCCGATCAGGGCGGTGCTGTGGGCCTCCTCGCTGTCGTCGTAGCGCCGCTTGTCGATGATGGCCATGGGCAGGCCCAGCCGCTTGGCGAAGTACCCGGCGATCTTGCCGGCGCCGGCGTCGGTGGCCACCACCGTGGCGTTGGACAGGTCGGAATTGCGGAAATGGCTCACCAGGATCGGCGTGGCCAGGAGCTGGTCGGCCGGGATCCGGAAGAAGCCCAGGATCTGGGGCGCATGCAGGGTCATGGTGAGCACCCGCTCGGCGCCGGCGGTGTGCAGCAGGTCGGCCACCAGGCGCGCGGTGATGGAGATCCGCGCCTCGTCCTTCTTGTCGCTGCGGGCGTAGGGATAGTAGGGGAGCACCGCGGTGATGCGCGCCGCGCTGGCGAACTTCAGCGCGTCGATCATGATGAGCATCTCCAGCAGGTTGTCGCTCACCGGCGGGGCGCTGGTCTGGATCACGAACACGTCGGATTCCCGCACGTTCTCGTCGATCTTCACCTTGATGTTCTCGTTGGAGAAGCGCGTGATCCGGGCCTTTCCGAGCTGCATCCCCATGTGCGCGACGATTCCGGCCGCCAGGCCTGGATGGCTTGAACCCGAGAAGACCTTCATCTCACCGAACATTGCACCCCCATCACCCCAAGTCTACCTAACCCGGCGCGGGCTGGACATAACGAAGGCGGACAATTTGGACTCAAACTCAATATTTATAAGATTTGCTACACCCGTCCGCCACCCACGCGCTCGATGCGGGCGCCCAGATCCCGGAGCTTCAGCTCCAGGCCGGCGTAGCCCCGGTCCAGGTGGTAGATCCGGTCCACGGTGGTCTCGCCCTGGGCCACCAGCCCGGCGATGACCAGGGTGGCCGAGGCCCGCAGGTCGGTGGCCATGACCGTGCAGCCGGTGAGCGGGGAGGGACCCGCGACGATGGCGGTGCCGCCGTCGATGCGCAGGTTGGCGCCAAGGCGCTCCAGTTCCATGGCGTGCTGGAAGCGGTTCTCGAAGATGGTCTCGCGGATCACCGAGATGCCCGTGGCCTGGGTCATGACCGCCATGACCTGGGCCTGGAGATCGGTGGGGAAGCCCGGGTAGGGGGCGGTGAGGAGGTCCTTGGCCCTGAGCTTCTGGCCGCACTCCCGCTGGATCCTGAGGTGGATCCCCTCCGCCCCCTGGCGCTCGGTGAAGACGCAGCCGCAGCGTTCCAGCAGGTCGATGGCGGCCCGGAAGTGGTCCGGCAGCACCCGCTCCAGCACCACGTCGCCGCAGGCCGCGGCCACCGCGCAGAGGAAGGTGCCGGCCTCGATCCGGTCGGGGATGACCGCGTGGTCGCATCCCGAGAGCCGCTCTACCCCGCGGATGGTGAGGGTGGCCGTGCCGATCCCGTCGATCCGGGCCCCCATGGCGACGAGCATCGCGGCCAGGTCGCCCACCTCCGGCTCCATGGCCGCGTTGCGCAGGGTGGTGGTGCCGTCGGCCAGGGCCGCGGCCATGAGCACGTTCTCGGTGGCCCCGACGCTCACCTTCTCGAAGGCGTGGTCGATGGCCTTGAGCCGCCCGGACGAGACCCGCGCCTCCACGTAGCCCTTGTCGATGGTCATGGCCGCGCCCATGCGCTCCAGCGCCTCCAGGTGGAGGTTCACCGGCCGCGCGCCGATGGCGCAGCCTCCCGGCAGGGACACCGAGGCGCGGCCGAACCGGGCCAGGAGCGGACCCAGCACCAGGATGGACGCCCGCATGGTCTTGACCAGGTCGTAGGGGGCCTTCAGCTCGCCGTCCTCGAGCCCGGCCGCGGTGAGGACGGCCATCAGCTCGAACCCGTTCTCCTCCCGCTGGGTCTCGGCGGCACAGCCCAGGGCCTGGAGAACCCGCACCATGGTGCGGATGTCGGACACGCCCGGGAGGCGGCGCAGGCGGACCGGCTGCGGAGTCAGCAGGGCCGCGGCGATGCAAGGGAGGGCGGCGTTCTTCGCGCCGGACACGGCCACCCGGCCCTGCAAGGGGACCCCACCTTGTATGACTAATCTATCCATCGTCGCTCCGGAGCCAAGGTTCAAGCTTACCTTCAGGGCAGGATCCGGGCCAGCAGGCCCCCGCGCGGAACCGCGCCCCAGGCGCGGCTGTCGAGGCTATCGTCCAGGTTGTCTCCCAGCAGGAAATAGCCCGTTTCGGCGGGCTGGGTTTCGGCAGGCCGGGTTTCGGCGGGCCGGGGGCGGCCCGAGGCCGGATCGCCGTCCGCCAGCCTCCGGCCGTTGATGAAGAGCCGGCCGCCCCGGAACTCCACCCGGTCGCCCGGCAGTCCCGCCAGGCGCTTCACCACGACTCCGGCCGGAGTCCGCACCAGCCAGACCTGGCCGAAGGCGGGCGGCCCGGCGCACCAGGAGCGCAGGGCCAGGCGCACGGCGCCGGAGTGCAGGCCCGGCTCCATGCTCCGGCCGTGGATCCGCACCGGGTGCAGGAAGACCAGGGGCGCCAAGGCCAGGGCAAGGGCGCCCCCCAGGAGGCGGAGCCCGGCGCCCTCGCTCACAGGCGCAGGCTCAGGCGGCGTCCGCGGCCGTCGGTGAGGGCCACCTCGGCGAGCCGGGCGGGGGCGGGCACCGCCGGGGCCAGCTCGTCCGCCAGCTTGCGGGCCAAGTCCAGGGGGTCCTTGAGGCCCAGGTCGGGCAGGAGCCGGCCCTGGAGCGGCTGCAGGATGGCGTCCAGGGCCGCCTCCAGGTCGCGGAAATCCACCACCACGTCGAAAGGGCCGAGGCCAAGCCGGGCGGCGATGACCTCCACAGTGAAGTCGTGCCCCTCCCACCCGCCGGTGGCGGACCGGTACACCACCGACAGGGGCCTCTGCACGGCGGCCTCGAAGCGGAGCTGGGGGGAGGGGGTGGGGGCATCCATGACCCGATTCTGCCACCGCCCGAGGTAAACTGGCTGTTACCGCTTTGGGAGCCGTCATGCCCGACTACTCGACCCAGTCCGCCCGTCCCGGCGTGGAACGGGAGGAACTGGAATTCGACGTCCTGTTCGTGGGGGCCGGCCCCAGCAACCTGGCCGGTCTCTGGCGTCTTCTGGACCTGATCGAGGCCCACAACGCCAAGCCCGGGACGCGCAGGCTGGAAGGGCTCACCATCGGGCTGATCGAGAAGGGCGACGAGATCGGCGACCACGCCTTCTCCGGGGCGGTGCTGGACCCGGCGGCGCTGCGGGAGCTCTGCCCGGACTACCGGGAGCGGGGGTTCCCGTCCGAGGGCGAAGTGCGGGAGGAGGAGATCTGGCTGTTCACCGAGCGGGGCGGCCTCGAGGCCCCCCTGCCCCCGCCGTTCCTGCGCAACCACGGGTTCCCGGTGGTGTCCCTGTCCCGCATGGTCCGGTGGATGGCGGCCGAGATCGAGCAGCGTGCGGTGCCCGGGGTGGACGTGATGCTCCTGCCCGGGTTCGCCGGCATCCGCGTGCTCTGGGAGGACGGCCGGGTGGCCGGGGTCCAGACCGCGGACCGGGGGGTCAACGCCGACGGCACGCCCAAGTCCAATTTCGAGCCCGGGAACCACCTCAAGGCCAAGGTGACCGTGTTCGGGGAGGGGCCCCGCGGCCATCTGGCGCGGGAACTGGAGCAGGTGCTCCACCTCCAGGCCGGAGCGGTCAATCCCCAGGTGTACGAGACCGGGGCCAAGGAGATCTGGGAGATCCCCGAAGGCCGGGTTCCCGACGGCTTCGTGCTGCACAGCACCGGCTGGCCCCAGGCCGACGGCGAGTCGGGCGGCTCCTTCGTCTACAAGATGTCCGGCAACCGGCTGGCGGTGGGCTACGTGGTCAGCCTGGACACCCGCGACCCCTTCGCCGACGCCCACCTGGCCCTGCAGAAGTTCAAGACCCATCCCCGCATCCGGCCCATGCTGGAGGGCGGGAAGATGGTCCAGTACGGCGGCAAGGCCCTGGCCATCGGCGGGTGGTACTCCATGCCCCGCCTGGCCTTCGCCGGCGGGATGCTGGTGGTCGACGCCGCCCAGATGGTCAACGCGGCCCGCCTCAAGGGCATCCACCTGGGCATGAAGGGCGGGATGTGCGCCGCCGGGACCATCCTGGTCGCGCTGCTGGAGGAGGACTTCGGCGAGGCTTCGCTGATGCGCTACTCCCGGGACTACCTGGCCTCCTGGGCCGGGCGGGAGCTGCGCCAGACCCGGAACTTCCACCAGATCATCGCCCACGGCCTGACCCTGCCGGCGGCGGTGAGGCTGGGCATCAGCCTGGTGGCCGGCGGCTGGACCCCCGGGGACCCCCTGCGGGGCGAGGCGGACGCGGCCCGCACCGCCACCACCGAGGCGCACTACGGCAAGGCGGCGCTCAAGCGCGACGACCTGGACTGGGGCGTCAAGTTCGATGGCCGGTACCTCATCTCCAAGCTGGACGACGTGTTCGCCTCCGGCACCATGCACGACGAGCACCAGCCCGGGCACCTGAAGATCGTCAAGGGGGACGACGTCTGCGTCTCCTGCTGGAACACCAAGGGCAGCCCCTGCACGGTGTTCTGCCCGGCCCAGGTGTACGAGATGCACCCGGACCCGGAAGGGCGGGTGCAGAAGGTGGCCATCGCCTACGCCAACTGCGTGCATTGCAAGACTTGCGACATCAAGTGCCCGGAGGAGAACGTGATCTGGACTCCCCCCGAAGGCGGGGGCGGGCCCAAGTACACCCTGTGCTGACACAACCCTGGGAGTGTGACTATGTATTATTCGGCCCCGCGACGACGTCCAGACCCCCGGATATCGAGCGCAAGGCCCGCAGGGCGATGCGGGACATCGTCCAAGGGCCTTGCACACGAGAGACGGGGGTCTGGGCGCCGTCCCTTCGGGCTGGTGGCAGCGGGCCCATCAATCCTGCGTCACACTCGTCGGCCGATGTCCCGCATCGGCTCTCCTCGCGTTCCTTGTCTTGACGGGCCCGGTGCCACCAGCGCGGGGCCGAATAATACATAGTCACACTCCTGGGGAACCCGATCCATGCTCGATCCACGCCTGCTCGAAATCCTCTGCTGTCCCGCCGACCACGGCGGCGCCCCCTGCCGGGGCGACCTTGAAGAACGGCCGGACGGCCTGCGCTGCCGCACCTGCGGGCGGATCTATCCGGTGGAGGACGGCATCCCGGTGATGCTGCAGGACCGCGCCCGGCAGGAGCAGCCATGAGACTGGACCGGTCGCAGGCGGAACGCCTGCTGGGCAGGATCGAGGGCACCCGGGTGGCCGTCCTGGGCGACCTGATGCTGGACGAGTACCTCTTCGGCAATGTGGACCGGATCTCTCCCGAGGCCCCGGTGCCCATCGTCCGGGTGGTCCGGGAGCGGGCGGTGCTGGGCGGCGCCGCCAACGTGGCGGCGAACCTCAAGTCCATCGGGGCGGAGCCCATCCTGGTGGGCACCCTGAAGCAGGACATCGCCGGCGGCCGGCTGCAGGCCCTGCTGACGGCCCTGGAGATCGGGGGGGATCGCCTGGTGCTGGACCCGTCCCGCCCCACCATCATCAAGACCCGGGTCATCGGCCAGCAGCAGCAGATGATCCGCATCGACCGGGAGGAACTGGGGGGGCTGGACGAGCCGGCGGTGGACCGGCTCCGCGCCAGCCTGGGCAAGGCCCTGGAGAGGGCCACGGCGCTGATCGTCTCCGACTACGCCAAGGGCGCCGTCAGCGAGCCGGTGATGGAGCGGGTCCGGGACCTGTGCCGGGCGCGGGGTGTGCCCTGGATCGTCGATCCCAAGCCCAGCCACGCCGCGCTCTACCGCGGAGCGCCGCTGATGACGCCCAACACCAAGGAACTGGGCGAGCTCACCGGGATGCCCGCCAGGGGCGACGCGGACCTGGCCGCGGCCGGCCAGGCCCTGATGGAGAAGCTCGGGCTCCAGGGCCTGCTGGTCACCCGCAGCGAGAAGGGCATGGCCCTGTTCGCCCCGGACGACCAGCACCGGGCCCCCTGGTTCATCCCCACCGAGGCCCGGGAAGTCTACGACGTGAGCGGTGCCGGCGACACCGTGATCGCGGTGTTCAGCGCCGCCGTCTCGGCCGGGGCCGACTGGAAGGAGTCGGCCATGCTCGCCAACGCGGCGGCGGGAGTGGTGGTGGGCAAGATGGGCACGGCCACCGCCAGCCCGGAAGAGATCCTGCGCCGGTACCAGGACCAGGAGGCGCTCTGACTCGCTCCTAGCAGCCGTCGCAGGCGAAGCCTGCGACGGCTGCTAGTCGGTCAGCTCCACCGACAGGAAGAAGTGGTCCCCCCGGGGAATCCGCTCCACCACCTGGTGGAAGCTCAGGTCGAAGGTCTCGGTGTCGCCGGCCCGGATGCCGCCGATCTTGGGGCCGCCGGTGGCCACGCCCAGCAGGCGGTTGTCCGAGTCGAACACGGCCACGGCGAACCCGGGGGTGCGGGTGGCGTTGGAGGTGTTGGTGACCTCCACCTCCGCCCGGGTGCCGAAATCGGCCCCTTTGAATAGGGCCACGGTGCGCTTGTCGAAGAAGATGGAGTTGATCTTGAGGCCGTCGACGCTGTCGCCCAGGGCCATCTTCTGGTTCCAGCGGAAAGCGAACCGCTTGCTCAGGAAACTGAGGGGCTTGAGATCCTGGCCGGCGGCGGCGGGCGCCGGAGCCGGTGTCTGGGCCGGGGGCGCCGGAGCCGGTGTCTGGGCCGCGGGCGCGGCCTGGGCGGGGGCCGGCGTACCGGGCCCCTCCTGGGCCAGGAGGAAGAGGGCGGGAAGGATGATGCCGAGCATGGGCCTCCTCAGTTGCGGCCGAACAGTCCGCCGAACAGGCCCCGCTTGACCGGCGCGGGCTCGGGGGCGGGCCGGGCGGGTTCCTCGGCCTGCGGCGTCCGGGCCTTGCGCAGGCGGTCGAAGACCGGGCGCAGGGCCGGGACCTTGCTCGCTTCGATCCAGTGGTCACTGTACTGGCGGGCGACCATGTGATATTCATGAACACGCCCCTGCTCGATCCAGGCGGTCATCTGTTCGAGGGTGACGTTGTTGCAGGTCTCCTGCTCCAGCTGGATCTTGAGCAGTTCCTGGGCCGGGGCCGAGTCGGGGCCTGCCGGCGGGATGGACGGTTCCACCGGCCTGGGCGCGGGGCGCGGCGGTTCCGGCGCCTTGGAGGGCGGGGCCATGGTGGTCATGGCGAGCCTGAGCTCCTCGGAGGTCAGCTTCACGGTGGAGGCCAGGTCGGGCGCGGGCGCCGGCTGCGGGGGCTCCGCCTGGGGCGGGGCCGGGGCGGGCTGGAGAAGGGGGGCTTCGGCGCCCGGGTGGCCGCCCAGGGTCGATTCCAGGGCGTTGAGGGTGGCCTCCACGTCCATGGCGCCGCGGCTGGCCATCCGCGCCGGGACCTGGGCGGCGGGGGCCTGTCCCAGCAGCTTCTCGATGGCGTCCTTGGCGGAAAGGTAGCCGGCGCCTCCGGCCAGGGCCGCCTCCTCGGCGGAAGGGACGGCTTCCAGGGCCGGGACGGGGAGGTGGAGGGTTTCGCTGGCCGGCTCCTGCAGGTCATCGAAGGAGAAGGACGGCACATCGACGGCAGGTGCAGGGGCCGGCGCCAGCAGCCGGGCCACGGTCTCCTCGATTCCGAACACGGAGGAGCAGCGGAAGCACTTGGCCCGCCGGATCCCGGGACGGACCCGCGCGGGGGCGAGGACGAACGGAGTGGAGCAGCCAGGACATCGAAGGATTTCGACCACGGTCATCTCCAGGAGGTTCCCCAAAAGGATAGGCGCATTTGCCGGAAACGGCAGCAACAACCGGTCCGGGGGCCCGGCGTCCTTGCGGAGCGGCTATGCTGGGCGG
>Ga0187874_10003110_pt1 | contig 11936 bp, 7 predicted proteins | sample June2016WEW_16_1_3_FD_132993 | JGI IMG/M metagenome (GOLD analysis project Ga0187874, IMG submission 132993) | Peatland microbial communities from SPRUCE experiment site at the Marcell Experimental Forest, Minnesota, USA - June2016WEW_16_150 | ecosystem: Environmental > Terrestrial > Soil >... | reverse complement strand
GCCAACCAGCCTGACCCGACCTTTCCCCAGTCACCTGGGATTATCCTGAAACGGACAACTCAATCTTTCGATCTTTACCGCCCGCTTCGTTCTTTCAATGAACTGTGAACAGCATAACTCAAATCCCCAAACCGGCAACGAATTGATATGCACAGTTTGTTCACCGAAAACGACCCGTGAACAACTTGCGAACAACTCGATTCAGCCAATGGAATCAGACTGTTCGCTCAATTTGAACGAGGAATTATTCACCGGATTTTCGCCGGAAATTCCGCGCGGTGAAGAAGTTTGTGTTTTGAAGAATTTAAAAATATGCGCAAAAACAAAAAAGGCCGCCCGTTCGGATGGCCTTTTGATTTCTCGAAAGATTTGCGCTCAAGTCACAGGTTTGGACTTCGCGGCTTTTTTCATTTTCGCCGCCACCTTTTTGCGTTTGATGTAGCTTTTCCGGCGTTTTCGATTTTCAACTTTGTTGGATTGTTTGCCCATAAGTGTCTTTACTTTGTTCGCGGGTTGCGGTTTTGTGAGCGCCACTATGAAAGTTTTGGCGCGACGATTCAACACCTATTTGGCGCTGGCATTCCTGCTGGGACTGGCTTGCGGCTGCCAGACCATCAAGAAAACTCCAACCGCCGCCCTCCGGGTGCACCTCGAGGTGAGTCCCGACCCCGGCGGCACGAGCCAGAACATTTCCATGCTTCGCTCCGACCCCGTGCTCGTCACCATCAAACGCGAACCGATCTTGACGGAAGCCAATATCGTCACGGCCAAGGTCATTGACGCGCGCGGCGGTTTTGCCATCGAAATTAAATTCGATGAAAACGGCACCTGGTTGCTCGAACAATATTCCGCCGCCAATCCCGGCCGCCATTTTGTCATCTTCGGTCAATGGAGCGAAAAATTCGTCGCTGGCCGCTGGCTGGCCGCGCCGATCATTACGCATCGCATTGCCGACGGCGTGCTGGCGTTCACGCCCGACTGCTCGCGCGAGGAGGCCGATCAACTTGTGCTCGGTCTCAACAACTTCGTGAAAAGCGCTCACAAAGGCTTGTTCAAATGATTTTTTCCGTTGCCGGCCGCGTAATGTTTTCCACCGTTGCGTTGTCCCTGGGGTTTGGCGCCGGCGTTTTCGCGCAACAACCGTTCCAATTTCCCACCGCCAATCACGCCTTGTATGAAATTGGAGACGAACTGAAATTCTTTGCCCCGACCGCGCCGGACAAACCGTGGACGACCGGCAGTTTCGGGTGCGTGCGCGACCAGGGCCGGCAAATGCACGAGGGACTCGACATCCGCTGCCTTCAGCGCAGCCGGCACGGCGAGCCGACCGATCCCGTCATGGCCACCGCCGATGGCACGGTGGTTTATTTCAGCACCAGGCCGGCGCTGTCGAATTACGGCAAATACGTCGTCGTCCGGCACATCATCGAAGGCATTGAAATTTATTCGCTCTACGCGCATCTGAGCGAAATCCAGCCCGGCCTCGCCGTCGGCAAACCGGTCAAGGCCGGCGAAGTCATCGCCACCATGGGCCGGACATCCAACACCGGCGAAACCATCACCAAGGACCGGGCGCACGTGCATTTTGAATTGAACGTGTTCGTCAACGAGGGCTTTGCCAGCTGGTATGAACAAACCTTTCCCAAACAGCGCAACGACCACGGCATCTGGAACGGACAGAACCTCAACGGCCTCGACGTGCGCGAAATTCTGCTCGCCGAACACAACCCCGCCGCCAAATTCAGCCTGCTGAATTTCATCCGCGGCCAGACCGAGCTTTGCCGCGTGCTGGTGCGTTCGACGAATTTTCACTACCTGAAACGGTATCCGATGCTGGTCCTGCCCAATCCCATCGCCCAAAAAGAGGGCGTCGCGGGCTATGAAATCGCCCTGAATTACAATTGCGTCGCGTTCGCGCTGATGCCACGCGCCGCCTCGGAAATCCACGGCGAAGGCCGGTTCCAACTGCTTTCCGTCAACGAAAACGAGGAAAAGGCCAATCCCTGCCGGCATCTGGTGGTCCGGCGTGGCAGCCGCTGGCAATTGACCGACACCGGCATCCGTGAACTGGAAATGCTGACGTATTGAATCCGCCCCGGGCCAGCCCGCAAGCCATCGCTCCGCGCGCAGAAGCCGGCGATCCCATCCCGGGGCGGCGGAAAACGCCCCCCCCGGCACTCGTCAAACTTCGGCGAGCGCGCGGTTTATCCGTTCAATGGCCTCGTTAATTTCACTTCGGCTCTTGAACCCGATGACGACGGCGTCAATTTCCTTGCAGGCCATCGCAAAGCGGATGGATTTTTCCCGGTCGGCCGGGTCGGTGAATCTGCCATTGCCAATGATCTTCATGCCAATCACGCCGCGGCCCTTCGCGTGCGTCGTTTTGATCTCCTGCATCACCGGCGAGATGTCGTGATGGATACTGCCGTTCCAGTCTGCCACTTCGCCATCCGTATAACTGCCCTGCGGGTTCACGCGCACCAAGTGCACCTCGGTCCAATCGCTGGCGGTGGCGGCGCGCAATGCGGGCAGCGAATGGCAGGAAACGCCCTTGGCCCGGATCCATTTCTTTTCCTTGGCCTCGTTGAAGGCGTCCATGACGCGCTTCCATTCGTCAGTCCAGGCGTCCCGCGTCATGCAATGGACGAGCATGCTGTCAATGTAGTCCGTATTGAACGTCTTGCGGTGGTGGTCAATCACGGCCAGCGCGTCTTCCGGCTTGCCGTGGATTTTGGATTGAATAAAAAGTTTTTCGCGCGGCAGTCCCTTGATGGCGTCGCCAATCCAGGTGAACGTTAAGTAGGTCTGGGAGGTGTCAAAACAAGTGATACCCTGATCGTAGGCATAATGGATGAGTTTGTTGAAGTCATCCTTGCCGAGGGCGGTCTGGATGTGGCCATTGTCGCTGCCGGTGCCAAAGCCCAGCCGGCTGAGTTTGATGCCGGTCTTGCCCAGCGTCACCTGGTCCATCGCGGTGCGTTTGCCGGCGGGAGCGGCGGCGGCGCGGACGCTGGACAGCACCCACGGCGACAGCAACGCGGTGCCGGCCAGTACGACGGAAGTCCGAATAAACTGGCGGCGATCAAATCCGTGGCGTTTCATGTGTGAATTCTTCATGGATGAATCCATTCAAAGGATGGCCGGCGATAAATTTTTACAGGTCGTGCGGTAAAACGCCGCCGGCTGGCCATCTGACCGTTTCGTGACATCAGGTTTACTATTAACACCGGCAACCTGAACCGCAACAATGATTTGCATTATGTTTGGGGCGCGTTTTGCGGGGCGGTTGCCCGAAGGCTCGGAGCGCGGACCGCTGAGTCCGCGCGATCCATTTTGCCGGGGTTTTGGAGGTCTTCAAGGGTGTTCGCAACGCGCGGACATAGCTGTCCGCGCTCCTGTTCGATTTGGGCAACACGCCCGCCGGTTGCGCCCATCCATCCGACGGAGCGGCACGGCAAGCGTTTGATCCCGGGACCTGAATCCGGACGTTGCCTGACGATGCGCTTGGTTTCCCGTCCCGCGCCGGTTAAGTTGCGGGGGTGTTGAAGGACATCAAGTCACTGACCCGCGACGAACTGGAAGCCCGGTTTAAATCCTGGGAACAGCCGGTTTATCGCGTCACACAATTGCTTGAATGGCTTTATCCCCGCCGCGTCACCGAATGGGAGGCCATGACAAATCTGCCCAAGCCGTTGCGTGAAAAATTGCGGCAGACGTATTCATTGCAAACGCTGGAACTGGTTCGCAAACAAGGTTCGCGCGATTCCACGCAGAAATTTCTCTGGCGGCTCCACGACCATTTGCTCATCGAAAGCGTTCTGATTCCCGCCAACCCCGCGCTTTACGGCGACGCGAGCGACCGCCATACGCTCTGCGTCTCCACCCAGGTCGGCTGCGCCTACGGCTGCAAATTTTGCGCGAGCGGCCTCGACGGCTGGAAACGCAACCTGACGCCGGATGAAATCGTGGAGCAGTTCCTGGCCGTTGAACGATGGCATGATTCGTCCTCGTCCTCGAACCCAACTGAAGAACCGATTACGAGAACGAGGACGACGACGAGGACGAATGAAAGATTGATAGACAATCTTGTCATCATGGGTATGGGCGAACCGCTGGCGAATTACGACAACCTGCTCCAGGCGTTGCGCATTTTGAATGCGCCGTGGGGCGGCGGCATTGGCGCACGGAAAATTACGATTTCGACCAGCGGCCTCGCGCCGCAGATTCGCAGGCTGGCGGACGAACCGTTGCAATTTCGCCTCGCGATTTCGCTGCATGGCGCAACCGACAAGGTGCGCAACAAAATCATGCCGGTGAACCGCAAGTATCCGCTCAAGGAACTGGTCGCGGCGTGCGAGCATTACCAGGGACAAAAAGGCCGGATGCTCACATTCGAGTATATTTTGATCGCCGGGGTGAACGATTCGGTCGGGCAGGCCAAACCGCTGGCCGCGCTCGCGCGCAGACTTTTTGCGAAGGTGAACCTGATTCCTTGCAACAAAGTCGAGGGCCTGCCGTGGGAACGCCCGGACGAGGAAACCCAGGAAAAATTTCTCGCCGCACTGGAAAAGCAAAAGGTTATCGCCACCTTGCGCCGCGAGAAGGGCCACGACATTGATGCCGCGTGCGGCCAGTTGCGCTTGAAAACAGAGAAGGAATCAAGCAACGCCGTCAGTTAATTTGGTGTGTCCGAAGGTTTGAGTTTATAAACAATGATATATCGTCCCCTGAAAGTGTGATAATTCCTGGCCGCGCCATCCCAGAAGTATTCAGATTTACCATTCGGGCCTTCGTCAACGACACCGGCTTGTTCGTAAAACTGTCCGGAGTACCGGTCAAACCAGTGGAAAATCGTGCGATCTGAATTTGGATTAAAGATCCAGGAAAGTTCATGAGACACATACACCATATATTCCGGTCTATTTGATTCGACTTCCCGCATCATCTCATGCTGCATCCTCAGCGCGTCCGGCTGCACTTCCATCAAAGCATAGGTGTAAATGTAGCCGGTGGCTGAATGTCTTTGCGCGTAGAAATAAATTTCAGGCTCGGAACCGATGACGGCGATTCGCGCATTTTTTTCGGAATGTTCCCGTATGTATTGAGCGACGGCGCGTGATTCAACAACCGGATTCCACATATAAAGATTTTGGGCTGTCACATCGGGCGGCCATCGGAAAAAATATTGTTCCTGATAGAAAACAAACCAGCTCAAAACCGTGGCAAACAAGATGATGGGAATGCTTTTGAACACATTCTCGACCAACCCAAATCGCAAGGCCTTTTGCAGGGAAGCGATGCCCACGCCGATGGCGATGGCAATGGTCGGAAGAACCAAAATGAAGTAATGCGGACGAAAGTAAAGACCCGCCGCGGTGCCGAGGAATGAAAAAATTCCAAAGAAAATCACGAAGAAAATTTGATGTCGAATGCCCTGGTTAAAAAAGGCCAGCGGCAATCCCAAAATTAATATCATCCAAAATCCCAGAAACTGGTCGAAAGTATATCTTAGATAAGATTCGAGGCATTGAATTCCCACTGACAAAGGCATGGTCGTCACATAAGACCAGGCGTAGGTAAAAGTCCAAAACCAGAATTTGTAAAAAACGCCGGCCAGCGCCAGATAAAAACACGTTAAAACAAACGGCAAAACCATTCCCAGTCCAAACACCAAACCGGTTCCGGCAAAATCGCGTGTAAAAATGGACCGGTTCCGCACTGCCAGCCAAAGCAGAAAAATCGAACCGAACAGGCCAAAGCATATTCCCTGCTGCTTCATCAAAAATGCCAGCCCATAAAGCAATCCGCTGAAGAAAAATGCGCTTCGTTCTTTCGATTCGGCGGCTTTCCACAACAGCCACGTCGCCGGCACTGCAAATAAAACCACAAAATGCGCCGCATGAGCCGCCAGCCCCGCAACCGCCGGGCTTACCGACATGACACCGTAACTGGCACAGGCCACCCAACCGGCTGTCACCCCAAACAGTTTTCGTCCCAACAAAAACACAAAAACAATCGTGAGGCTGTTTGCCGCCAGCAACGTCAGATGGACTCCCGCAATCGTTTGCCCGAAAACCGCCATGCCCAGCGCGTAGGCATAATAAGTCCCCGGCAGCTTCATGTTATACGCCAGTTCGTAGGGTGGAATTCCTTGCAAAATCAGTTGTCCCGCATAGGCGTATTCTCCTTCGTCACGCTCCAACGGCATGTCCCGCAGTCGAACCCGGATGAAACCCACAAACAAAAGCACCAACAGAACCATGAGCCAGGGCCAAAACCGGACCACCGAATGTCGGGAAGATGATGCGATTGGCACTGAATGGTTATCCATCTGCAAAGTGGAATATCACAAAGGAAAATCTTTTCCAAAGTTTTTTGAAACCAATGACCGGATTTGGTTCAAAAAATCCGTGTTTCATCCCGCTTTCGCCAGTCATACATTCGCTGACCATCGGCGGACGATTTCCCCTCGCCCTGCCCCAGCGGGGAGAGGGTGGCGCGAAGCGGCGGGTGAGGGGCTCGGACATTTTGGTTGCGAAAAAGCTTGCCGACGCTGCCGGTTCAGGAGCATAACTTAAGAAACCCTGTCAGAGTTATGCAAACGGCTTCTTGCAAAAAAATCGGCGGCATATCATTCCTGATTTTCTTAAGTGCGTTCTGCTTCCTGCCGGCCATCGGCGCGCATGGCCAGGTTGTCGGTTGGGGTGACAACTATTACGGCGAGGCGACGCCGCCGGCAGATCTCACGAATGCAGTGGCAATTTCGGTAGGTTTGGATGTGAGCTTGGGGCTCCGCTCAGACGGCACAGTTACCGCTTGGGGCGACGGCAGCTTTTACGAAAACACCGTGCCGGCGGACGCAACCAACGTTGTCGCCATTGGCTCGGGCTGGTTTTACCATCTGGTATTGAAGGCAGACGGAACCGTTGTTCAGTGGGGGAACCAAAGCTACCAACAATTTTACGGTTATCCGCCGGCGGACACCAATTTGCTGTCCATCGCCACTTGGGGCTACCATGCGCTGGGATTGAAATCGGATGGGACGGTCATCGCCTGGGGCAACAACGGCGCTGGCCAGGCAACCGTTCCGGCTGGCTTGAGTAACGTCATCGCTATCGCCACTGGTGAAACGCATAGTCTCGCATTGAAAGGCGACGGCACGGTCGTTTGCTGGGGTGACAACTCGGCCGGTCAATGCAACGTGCCCGCCGGGTTGAGCAATGTAGTGGCGATAGCCGGGGGTGGGTGGGGATATAAGAGCAGCGTAGCGCTCAAGAGCGATGGCACTGTCGCGGCGTGGGGCAACAACTCTCCCGGCCAATTGAATGTTTCGCCTTGTTTGACCAACATCGTCGCCATTACCTACAACCTCGCGCTACGGTCGGACGGCGCGATATTAACCTGGCCGAACCAGTGTGATCCATTGACGAACGCAAGCAGCGTGATGGCATTGGCGTCCGGCCCGAGCCACACGCTGGCGATTGTCGGTGCGCAAGCGCCGCAAATTTTTCAGGAGCCGGTCGGCTTGACCGTGCTGGCCGAAGGCACGGCGCTGTTCAAAGTCAGCGCGCTCGGGTCCGTGCCGTTGAGCTACCAATGGCAGTTGAACGGAACGAATGTGCCCGGCGCCACGGCTTCGACCTTGCTGCTCACTGACGTTCAACCCGCGCAAGCCGGACAATATTCCGTGATTGTGAGCAACAGCCTCGGCGCGGTCACCAGTTCCAACGCCCTGCTGAACGTGCTGGCAGAATTCATCACAAGCCAGCCGACGAATCAAACGGTCTATGGCGGCGACAATGCAACGCTCGCTGTGGCGGCACAAGGTGCGGGACTCAATTATCAGTGGCAATTTTCCGGCACCAATCTTCCCGGCCAGACCAATTCGCAACTCATCATTAACATTGCCACCACCAACAACGCCGGCAGCTACTCCGTCATTGTCAGCAACAGCTACGATTGGGTGGCAAGCTCGAATGCGACGCTCACCGTCGTTCCGATTGCCTTTGCCACCCAGCCGACAAACCTGAACCTTTATGTTGGCGATTCGGCAACTTTTTCAGTCGCTGCGGTGAAAAATGGCCCGTTCACCTATCAATGGCGGTTTGGTGGGACGGATATTTCGGGCGCAACCAATGCTTCGTTGACGCTGAACAATCTGACCAACTTGAACACGGGAAATTATTCCGTGTTCGTCACCAACCCCTATGGTTCCTTGGAAACTTCCCCGGCTAGCCTCAACGTCGTGAACAGCAAACCCATCATTTTCACCCAGCCCGCAAGCCAGGGCGCTTATCCGGGCAGCAGCGTTTCATTCCAGGTTGTGGCCGACGGCACCAAACCGTTGTCTTACCAGTGGCTGTTCAATGGAACGAACATATTAAACGCAACCAATTCGACACTGATCCTGACGAATCTCGCCTACGCCAATAGCGGCAGCTATTCGGTGCGCGTGAGCAACGCCGTTGACAGCGTGTTGAGTTCAAAAGCAACGCTGACGCTTCTGTCAGTCGTAACGTGGGGACAAACCAACTCTTACGGCCTGGCAAACATCCCGCTGGACTTGACGAATGTTATCGCCATCGCCGCCGGTAATAACCATAGCGTGGCGCTCAAGTCAACCGGAAAGGTCGCCGTCTGGGGCGACAACACTTATGGCCAGACGAATGTCCCGGCGAATTTGAGCAACGTCGTGGCGATTGCCGCCGCTTCGTATCACACCTTGGCGCTGAAATCGAACGGTATCGTGGTTTCATGGGGCGACATGACCAGCGTTCCCGCCAGCTTGACGAATGTGGCGGCGGTGGCGGCTGGCGACAATTTCAATCTCGCATTAAAATCGGACGGCACGGTCGTCGCATGGGGAGCCAGTGGTAGCGCGACCAACGTTCCCGCCGGTCTCGTGAATGTGGTAGCCATCGGCGCGGGCGGAAGCTTTGGCGCGACGGCGCGGGGCGACGGAACATTCACGGAATGGGCCTATAATTCAGCACCTTCAACTCCTACCGGCATGACGAACGTGGTGGCGATCGGCGCGTGCGAATTTCCTTTGGTGGCGCTCCGAGCCAACGGAACGGTGGCAGCTTCCGGCGTTGGTGCGCCGCCGGCGAGTTTGACCAATGCCGTGGCTGTGTCTGCGAACCGATATAATGCCATGGCATTGAGAGCTGATGGAACGGTGACCAATTGGCCAACCGGAGGACCCGTCACGCCGGCGAATCTCACAAACGTATCGGCCATCGCCTCCGGCCAGTATATTTGCCTCGCAATCACCGGCGGCGGCGCACCGTTTGTCGCGGTTGCCCTCGTCAACCGCACTGTCGCTCCGGGCGCGACTGCATTTTTTTACGCCCCGGCAACCGGTGCCTGGCCGATGGCTTATCAATGGCAATGCAACGGCACGAATGTTCCCGGCGCGACAAATTTGATTCTCGCTTTGACCAACGCGCTGCCCGGCGCTTCCGGAAGCTATTCCGTTGTTGTCACAAATGATTTTGGTTCCATCACCAGTTCGGTCGCCGTTCTGACCGTCCCGGATTTTTCCAGCGCGCTGGACACAACCGGGCTGGTCTGGACGACGACGGGCAGCGCGCCGTGGTTCATGGAGACAAACGTGACGGAGTACGGCCTGTCCGCGCTGCAAAGCGGCGCCATCACCAACAACCAGACCACCACTGTGCAGACCACTGTGACCGGGCCGGGCACGCTGACGTTCTGGTGGAAACTGGTGTCGTCGTCGTCGGATGCGGCGCTGCTGTTCAAGATTGGAAATTCCGTGCAGGCGAGCCTCTATGGCTCGGGCAATCCGACCCTGAATACAAACTGGCAGCAGCAAACTTTCTATCTTGCCGCCGGCACGCAGACGTTGCAGTGGATTTTTTCAAAAGACGGCAACAATTCCGCCGCTGGTTCCGCCTTTCTGGACGAGGTGACTTTTACTGCCGGGGCGACCGCGCCGATTTTCTCGTCACTTCCCGTCAGCCAGTCGCAGGCGCCCGACTTGAGCGTGACCCTTTCCGGCGCGGCGACCGGCACCCCACCCTTGAGTTATCAGTGGCTGGGGAACGGCACGAATATTTCCGGTGCAACCGGAACTTCCCTGACCATCACGAACCTCCAGACGTCCAACATCGGCACTTACAGCCTAGTCGTGAGCAACGTTGAGGGAACCACGAATGCCGACGCCACGATTGAACTTGGACAGGTCGCCGCCTGGGGTGACAATGGCTACGGCCAAATCACCGTGCCAACCGGCATGACGAACATCATCGCTGTCGCCGCCGGTTATTTGCACAGCCTTGCATTGCGAGCGGACGGGACCGTTGTTGCCTGGGGCGACAACAGCGCCGGAGAATCAAGCATTCCGCCCAGTGTCACCAACGTGGTTTCGATCAGCGCAGGCTATAATTTTTCCGCAGTCTTGAAAGCCGACGGCGAGGTAATCGTCTGGGGATATGATGCCGAGGGCCAGACGAATATGCCTTCCGGGCTGACCAACGTCGTGGCGATAGCCACGGGTTGGTATCAAACGTTGGCACTGCTGTCCGATGGGACGATAGTCACTTGGGGCTACGTCGGGACCAACGTGCCTGCGGGACTGTCGAACGTCGTGGCGGTTGCCGGCGGCGCATTTCACAATCTGGCCTTGACCGCGGATGGAACCGTCGTCGGTTGGGGCTCGGATAATTACGGGGTCCTGGACTTTCCCGCCGGCTTGACGAACATCATTGGGATTGCCGCCGGATATTTCAACTGCTCGGCCATCCGCGCCGATGGTTCGATGATCACTTGGGGCGACACAAGCTACGGCCAGACCAACATTCCCAACGCGCTGACCAATGTCCTGAGCATCGGCAAAGGCGTCCAACACAACCTCGCCGTCACCACCAGCGGCGTCATCATGCCCGCCGACACCAACCTCACCGTCCCGGCGCTCTGGACAAATGGCGTGATGGCCTCCAGTGGCTTATATCACAGCCTTGCATTGCTTGGAAACGCGCCGCCACTGCTGCAAGCGCCTGCATCAAATGTGGCTTCAAGTGCCAACAGTTTCTGCTTTTCACTCCCAACTCAAAGTGGACGTGTTTACGCGCTGGAATACAAAAATACACTCTCGGACACCAATTGGACGACCCTGTCGCTCACTGGCGGTAATGGCAATGTTCTGACGCTGACCGATTCTTCGGCCACAAACTCGCAACGGTTCTATCGCGTCCGGCGTTGGTGAGAATCAACTCTTCAGCTTCTGCTCCAATATTTCGCCGACAAGGTTTGCGAGTCTCTGAAATATGGGCGTCGTGGAACTCCGCCCTCCGAAAAATCCGTGTTTCATCCGTATTCATCTGTAGCTAAACTGGGGACGTGATTGCTTTGCTTGATTACGGCTCCGGCAACCTGCGCAGCGTCCACAAGGCCCTGCTCAAGGTCGGCGCGGACGTGCGCATCGCACAGCGACCGGGTGAAATCGGTGATGCGCGGGCGATGGTGCTGCCCGGCGTCGGCGCGTTCGACGATTGCATCAACGCCCTGCGCAAACAGGAACTGCTCGAAGCCGCGCGCGAATTCATCAAATCCGGCAAACCGTTCCTCGGCATCTGCGTCGGCTACCAGGCGTTGTTTGAGAAGAGCGAGGAATTCAACAGTTGCGCCGCCGGCCTCGGAATTTTCAAAGGCAAGGTCGTCCGCTTCTCCGAAAAGCATGGCCTGAAAATTCCGCAGATTGGCTGGAACCAGCTTGAGATTGCTAAACCGGATTGTCCTCTGTTTCGCGGCGTGGCCGATGGCAGCTACGTTTATTTCGTCCACAGCTTTTATCCGCAGCCGGCGGATACGAGCATCGTCGCCACGCGAACGGATTACGGCGACAAATTCGCGTCATCGGTCTGGCGCGACAATGTTTTCGCCACGCAATTTCACCCGGAAAAAAGCCAGAAAGT
>Ga0187874_10003108_pt1 | contig 11938 bp, 7 predicted proteins | sample June2016WEW_16_1_3_FD_132993 | JGI IMG/M metagenome (GOLD analysis project Ga0187874, IMG submission 132993) | Peatland microbial communities from SPRUCE experiment site at the Marcell Experimental Forest, Minnesota, USA - June2016WEW_16_150 | ecosystem: Environmental > Terrestrial > Soil >... | reverse complement strand
GTCCGGGCGCACCACGACAACGCCTTTGAGCGTAGGAAAGAGCAGCCGGCCATCGCGCGTCTGGCAGCCTGAAGGTTGAAAAGCGCAGGTGCAGGAACTGCTCAACATCCCGTCGGTCTGATCATAGGTGACGCAGGAAAAGCCCTCCGTCTGGCCTCGCACGAAAGCTTCCAGGGCCGATTTTGCCACCGAAAAAACTCCGTGGGGCGAATCCAACCAGAGGCGCTGGCTGGCATCCTCGGTAATGTGACAAACCGTGGTGTCAGGCAGGCCGTCCCGCGCCGTGAAATTGGCCAACTGGCCCTCCCGCAAGCGCGTCAATCCGCCGTCCGCCGTGCCGATCCACAACGTGTCGTCGCGATCCACAAAAAGGGACCAGGCCAGGTTGCTGGGCAGGCCGTTGGCGGTTGTGTAAGAGGTAAACTTCCCCTGGCTCAGGCAGAACAGGCCCGCGCCCTTGGTGCCCAGCCAGAGCCGCTCCTTCTTGTCCGAAGCGATCGCTACCACCTCGCAATCGTCCGAGGCCCACGGCATGGCAATCCGCGTCAGCTGTCCATTGGCATAGCACGCCAGGCCGCTCCAATGCCCGAACCAGAGCCGCCCCTGCCGGTCTTCGTGGATCGCATCCACCCGGTCGGAAATCTGCGTTCTGTCAAACATGGGCTTGAAACGGCCGTCGTGAAACTGATACACGCCGTGCGAGGATGTGCCGACCCATAAATTGGATTGACTGTCCTCGAACAACGACCAGATGTCCGTCAGCGGCAGGTCGCTGGCGCCATAACGGGTCATGTTGGTTCCCCGGAATCGGTAAACGCCGCCGAAACTGCTGCCCACCCAAATGCATCCCTGGTGATCTTCGCAGATGGAATAGACCGGCGTGGTCAAGGCCAGCCCGCCCAACATGCTGAAGCGGCGCGGCCGAAGCTGCGCCAGCCCTCCGTCAACGAGTCCCAACCACTGGTTGCCCTCACGGTCTGTCAACTGGCAGGAAACCGTCGTGCCGGGCAGTCCCTCAGCCGAGTCGATCCTCGTCACCGTTCCGTCCTGCGAAACGGTGATGTAGCCTTCGGGAAAACGGCCCAGGCAGAGATTTCCCCAACGGTCTTCGCCCAGTGGTGCGAGCGAGGTTTGCACGCCGCCCACCTGGCTGGTCGCGTTCATCCAGCGTCCGGCCTTGAATTTCCGCTGCCAGTGATTGGCGCCGCACACCCACAATGCGCCGTCGCGGCAGGCTGCCAGGTCCTTGATACTGACGTTGGTTCCAAATTCCGGCAGTTGGACCGGTTCAAATCGATCTCCTCGCAAGACGGCCAGCCCGCGCGAGGCGCCCAGCCAGATTTGACCAGCCGCATCCCGGGCCAGGGCGTGAATCTGCCCGCCGCTCAGGGCCTCCGGCAGCGCCACAGGCTCCAGCCGGCCCGAATCAAAACAGAGCAATCGTCCCGCCTCGTCGGCCCGGCTAACCATCCAGATCCGGCCCCGCGTATCTTGGCACACATGGTCCGGAGAAACCGGATAGAAGGCGCGGTTGGTGCAAAGGGCGGTCAAGTTTCCGCGGGACCAACGCCAGATGGCGCCGGATCGCGCCACAAACAAGGTGTCACCCGCCGCCTCTGTCAACGAAGTCACGATCTCATCCTGTTCGTTCCCGGAACCAAGCAACTGCTCGAATCGGCCGGCCCGAAGCGCGACTAAACCGCCCCCGCGCTCGGTGGCGATGAACAGCGTGTCATCGGGTCCTTGGAACAGTCCGCCAATCCGGCTGCGGGGCAGCTCCGGACAATTCTGGGGCGTAAACACTTTGAAGCGCACCCCATCAAAGCGGGCCAACCCGGCCAGAGTGCCGACCCAGATGTAACCGTCGGCGGTTTGCGCCAGCGCCGTGACCGAGAGGTGCGGCAATCCGTCGGGCATGGACCAGGCCTTGATCATGAATTGGGACGGTGTCGGCGAGAGGGCGTTCTGCGCCTCAAGGCGCACGCCCATGCAACAACAAATCCAGACCGCCAGAACCGAGGCGCGCCATGGAACCAACGCCTGCGATCCCGGCGGTGTCACGGCAGTTTTCATTGTGATTCTCTATCCTGCCTTCTTCCCGCCCTGGCAGCAAGTCCATTCCAGCTACATCATTGTGCAGGTAGCCAAGACCGCATCCTTTGTGGCAATCTCTCTCTCACAAAAATCAAATCGGTGTCGCGACGGGGCGTGCGGTTTCGGAATCAGCGGCGCCCAGTTCAGCTTGCGAGTATGAAAATGAAAAGAGATTTGCGGTGGCGGGCGTTTACGCTCATCGAACTGTTGGTGGTGATCGCCATCATCGCCATCCTGGCCTCGCTGCTTTTGCCGGCTCTGTCGAGCGCGAAACTGAAGGCCCAAAATACCCGGTGTGTCAGCAACCTGAGGCAAATGGGCTTGGCCCATGCCATGTATCTGGGCGATTTCCGAGGCAAGTCATTCCAGTACAGCGAAGACGAGAATCTGTGGATGAATACGTTGCTGACGTATTACGCCAAAGTCAACTCCGCCCGGGTCTGTCCCCTGGCCAGCACTCCCACGACTCGCACCATCCTTAGCCCGCAATACACTTTTGGCGCCGCCGATCAAATGTGGCAATGGTATCCGTTCAAGACCAATTTCACCGGCAGCTATGGTTACAACGGCTGGCTCTATACCGGCAATTATTCCGTTGCCGATGTGATTGTAGGCGCGTCCGACGATTGGAAGTACGATTCGGAGGCCAGCGTCAACCTGCCCTCAACCACGCCGCTCTTTGCGGACGCGGTCTGGGTTGATGGCTGGCCGGAGGAAACCGACGGCCCCGCCAAAGACTTATACAACGGAAGCGATAACACATTTATGGGACGATACACTGTGGCGCGGCATCTCGGGCTTGCGCCCGGCGCGGCGCCCAGGAACATCACATCAAGCCCCCAACTCACCGGGGGAATTGACATCGCGTACATGGACGGCCATGCCAATCCACAAAAATTGCAAAATCTGTGGAGCATCAATTGGCACAAGAACTGGGTGACTCCCGCCACGATTCCGCCGCCGCAGTAACAACCCCTTTCTCCTTATCCTAAATGCAAACCGTGGCTCCACAAATTGTCCGTCGCGTGGCCCGGATGCTTATCGGGGTCCTGTCGCTGGCCGCGGCCATCGGCGCGGCGGGGACTACTAATTCCTACATGCTGGCGCCCTCGGCCACGCCGACGAACAACCCGCTCAAAGGGTTCATGCCTTATACCGGCAGCTACAGCACCTTCCCTTACAGCATGGAGTGGAGCTACCTGCCGCTGCGCTCGTTGATGACCGGGTCAACGAACTTCAACTGGGCCAGCCTGGATGCCCTGCTCGGCAGCGACGCTGGCCGCGGACACCAAACGGTCTTTCGCGTCTATCTGGATTATCCCACCCTCCCGACTGGCATACCGCAGTACCTTCTGGACGCCGGACTGGCAACATATAGTTACACAGACTACGGCAATAACGGCGTGAGCGTCTGCCCGGACTATAGCAACGCCCTTTTGCAACAGGCGTTGACCAATTTTATCGGAGCGTTAGGGGCGCGTTACGACGGCGATCCTCGCATCGGCTTCATCACGGTTGGTTTGCTCGGCTTTTGGGGCGAATGGCATACTTATCCGCACACCAACTGGTTTGCCTCGACGGCGGTCCAGGACGAAGTCCTGAACGCGTACGGTGCGGCCTTTTCCAAGACCAAGCTTCTGGTGCGCTGGCCCTCGGGCACCAACCCGTTGGCGAGGTTGATCGGCTACCATGATGATTCGTTCGCCTATCAAACCATTGATCCGCCAGGCTGGATGTTCCTGGGATTGTTGAAGGCGGCGGGTGAAACGAACAAGTGGCTCACCCAGCCCATTGGGGGCGAGGTTTATCCCCCCAACCAACCCTGCATGTGGGACCTGACGCAGACGAACTGCGTGCCAACCGGACAGGATTTTACCAATTGTGTCGCCCTCACCCATGCTTCGTGGATGTTGAACCAGTCTGTCTTCGACCCTGGTTTCTCCGGGGCGCAACAGGCCCTGGCCCTGGCTGGAAGCTGCCTTTTGGGCTATAGCCTCTATGTCTCCAACGCCACGGTGGTGGACGCGTCCGTATCGGGACCGCTCAACGTCAGTGTGCAAGTCTGGAACACGGGAGTGGCGCCATTCTACTACGACTGGCCCGTGCAATTGGGCGCGCTGGCCTCCAGCAACGCTCTTGTCAAGACTTGGACGACAACTTGGAAGCTCTCGTCTCTTCTCCCGACACAGACCAGCACGCTCTGGATTTGGAGCCAGACCAATCACGGCCTGGCCACTGGCCAATACAAATTGTTGTTGGCCGTGCAAAATCCACTGACCAACGGAGTGCCATTGCGCTTCGCCAATGCCGCCCAAGACGCCATCCTGCCCGGCTGGCTGACTTTGGGAGGGTTTTCGGTTGTCTCCGCTCCCGCCCGGCCCTCGCTGAACGGAGCTATTTCCCCGACAGGTTTCGACCTCAACGTCAACAACGCGACCCCTGGCATTTGGACCGTAGAGGAATCCTCCGATTTTATGGAATGGATTCCCTTCCTGGAAACGAATACCAGCACATCGCAATGGAGTGTCACCGACGGAGCTTCCGCGGCGGCGCGATTTTACCGAGTGGTCGGTTCGCAGTAAACTCCCGTCAAAGAATCAAACCCCAATGAACACAGTATGAAAGCACAAAATATGAGACCCAAATCTACTCCTCAACAATGGCTTCTCTTCGCCGCCGCCGGCCTGGCGCTGCTCGGTCCGGTTCGCGTCGCCGTGGCCGACGACTTGATCGTCAACAGTTTCGACACCGGCATCAGCGGCATCGACTGGCAAAACTTCAGAAGCTACGCCTATAGCTACGCTGAAGTCTGGGATCCTAATCAGGATTCAGAAGGCAACACTAACAGCGGCTCCATGTACCTGACGGTGAACTGGCCGCTCATGACCGACCCCAATTGGAACCAGAGTTGGAATGACGTTCAATTAGCCTTTTCCACCGGCGGGACTTTCAACTCCTCGGATTACATAGCTTTCGACGTGGATATAAAGGTCGATGTCGCCCATTCGTTCCCCGCGCTGGATGGAAGCTACGGCGCCATCGAGTTGATTGTCAACAATCCGTGGCAAAACGTGGTGGGCTGGGCTCCGCTGGCCGCCACCAACGGCTGGCAGCACTTTACCGGCTACTTCTCGGGCATCCCGGCCGGCACTTATAGCGAAGCGGTCATCGGCTTTATCTCCAACGGCAGCGGAACCTACACCAATACTGTCAATTATTGGATTGATAATATTGTGTTCACGGCGCCGGCCACCGTTCACACCAATCGGCCAAGCCTCTCCATTTCACCGGCGCCTCCGGCGGGTTTGACGTGCATCGCCAGCCAGCCGGGCGGCACCTGGCAGCGCCAGATGATCGCGAGCGTCAGCAATAATTATTCCTGGAACACCGCCACGGCCGTCTCCAACACCACGACCTATTCCATGACCATCGCGGCTTGTCCCGGCGCCAATTACGCTGGATTTCAAACCCAATTCTACCTTGTGCCCCAGGCGGGAATGATCGGCCCCGTGATTGACGATAGCATTGATTGGGATTCGGGGGACGTGGTGGAATTCTATGTCAGCGTGACGACAAACAACTCGGCCATCGGCCAATTCGGATACAAGGTCAACGATCCCTCCGACGGAACCTTGGTTTCAGTGGTGACGGTAACCAATAGTTCCGGCCCCGTGGGAAAGTGGAGCCTGAGCTTTAACAACAATACCAACGTCACCATTACCTCGCCGAACGGAACGAGCACAAACTTCAGCATGCCCGCCGCGGACGCGGCGCTTTTTGCGGACCCGCTCTACGCCTATTTCGGATCGGAGCCGACCGCCAATGGGAACATCGGGCAGTCTTCCACACTCAGCCGCGTCACCATCGCCGGCTCGGCCGGTGGCATCGACGATAAATTCACCGTGCTTGACTCCAATACTTGGGCGCTCAATGCGGCCGACGTCAACGGTATCTTGATCACCCCGGCGGATGGGAAATACTCGGTCACCTGGTCGCTGCCGGACGCGGGCTACACCAATCTGTACGCGACGGACAATCTGAAGAACAGTCTTGGAAGCTTCCAGTGGTTGAGCCTGCCATCCGCCGCGACAGGCTGGTTGAGCGTGGCCGGCACCGAACGCATGACCCTCATCAGCCAGTCCGCCCTCGAAGCGGCCTTTGGTTACGCGCCCACGAATTGTTTCTTTGCCCTGTTTCATCAGTAGTTGAGTTGGCTGGGGCGCCGGCCCGGCCGGCGCCCACCCCCATTCCAAATGAAAGACTGGCTGTCTCCACTGCTGGCCTTGGCGCTCCTGCCGTCCCCGGCCCCGGCCGATCCCTTGCCGGCCACCCAGACGAGTTGCGTCGAGGTAGCCGTTTCGCCGCAGGCCTGCTGGTGGGCAGGGATCATTGATCAAGGTTCCCAGATGCCGCTGGCCTGCGGTTACCAGGCAGACCTGAGCGGCGACACCTACGGAAACCAAGGGCAACCCTTGCTCTTGTCCAGCGAGGGCGACGTCATCTGGTCTGAAGACGCCATAGCCATTCGGTTGTCCCCGAATGGGCTGGTCGTCCAATCCAAGGGCGGCCGGGTCAACAGAGCCAAGGCCGGCTCATCCTTGCGCGACGCGTTTCGCTACGCCAGCCGGACCTATTTTCCCCCGGCTGGCAAGGCGCCCGACGAACTGTTATTTCTGGCGCCCCAATACAACACCTGGATAGAACTGATGTACAATCAAAACCAGGCCGACATCTTGAAATACGTCCAAGGCCTTGAGATGAACGGGTTTCCTCCCGGAGTTCTGATGGTTGACGACAACTGGCAGCAGAACTACGGGCAATGGGATTTTAAAAGAGAAAAGTTTCCCGACCCCAAGGGAATGATCAACACCCTGCATGCGCGTGGCTTCAAGGTGATGCTGTGGGTTTGCCCTTTCGTCGCCACCAATTCCGACGCTTACCCAGACCTGGCCAGGCGCAACCTCCTCTTGAAGGACCCTTCCGGCGCCGCTGCCTCCATCAAGTGGTGGAATGGCTACAGCGCCTTGCTCGACTTTTCGAACCCGCAGGCGGTGGCCTGGTTTTGTGCGCGCCTGGACTATCTGCAATCGGCCTATCAAGTCGATGGCTTCAAATTCGATGGTGGCGACAGCTCTTTCTACAAGGGTGTGATCGCTTCCAGGCTCATCTCGCCAAATACTCAATCCGAGCTTTATGGGAAGATTGGCCTCCAATACCCACTGAACGAATATCGCGCCATGTGGAAAATGGGCGGACAGCCCCTGGCCGAGCGCCTGCGCGACAAGGCCCACTCCTGGACCGATCTGCGCAAGCTCGTTCCCAACATGATCCTGGCGGGGTTGATGGGCTACCCTTTCTCCTGCCCTGACATGATCGGCGGCGGCGAATACCAATCGTTTCAATCGGCATCTACCATAGACCAGGAATTGGTGGTGCGTTCCGCCCAATGCCACGCCCTCATGCCGATGATGCAATTCTCGGTGGCCCCGTGGCGCGTCCTCGACCCGCCGCACCTCAAAGCGGTCCTCAAAGCCATTCAGGTCCGCCAGGCGCACATCGACTATATTCTCCGCCTGGTGCGTCAATCGGCTTCGACCGGCGAGCCTGCGGTTCGGCCGATGGAGTATGTTTTCCCGCATCAAGGCTACGAACGGGTCAACGATCAGTTCTTTATGGGCGATCAGATCCTCGTCGCGCCGGTCTTGGAAAAAGGCGCCCGCTCGCGTGAGGTGATCCTTCCCGCCGGCCAATGGAAGGCTTTCGACGGAAAGCACTACGCAGGCCCCGGCAAGTTCTCATTGCCGGTCGATTATGGCGATCTTTGCTATTTCGAGAAGGTCGATTGATCAGCGCTTGCGCAGGATTTTTGGGGTTTTCGCTACCGGGCGTTGGCAAAAACTCCATCCCTTCTGAAAACGCTAGGCTTCCAAGACATTTCCCGGAATCCTCTGCCGCATGATCTGTTGGCTAATTCTTCTGATCCGTCTGGGCGTGGCCGGACTGAAATCCCGCCGGAACTTATTGCTGGAGAACCTGGCTCTGCGCCACCAACTGCTGGTCCTGCGCCGGAGTTCCAACCGACCACGGCTTACTCCAATCGACCGGGCCCTGTGGGCGCGGCTCTCGCAGGCTTGGGATGGTTGGAAAACCCGGCTCTGCCCGGCTCAACCCGGCACCGTCATCCGATGGCATCGAGCAGGGTTTCAGCTCTTCTGGCGATGGAAAAGCCGTCCGCGAAAAACCGGTCGGAAAATCGTCGCCCCTGCCATCATCACTTTGATTCGGGAAATAAATCGCGCCAATCCATTATGGGGTGCTCCCAGAATTTACGGCGAGTTGCTCAAGCTCGGCATCAACCTGGCGCAACGAACCGTCGCCAACTATATGGTCCCACGCACCCGGCGTCCCTCTCCTCACAACTGGAAAGCTTTCCTGCGCAATCACTGTGGCAACATGGTTTCGGTCGCTTTCCTCACCGTTCCCACCATCCACTTTAAGGTGCTCTACGTTTTCCTGGTCCTTTGCCATCATCGCCGACGGGTGCTGCATTTCAATGTTGTGGAGAGTCCTTCGGCGGTTTGGACGGCCCAACAACTCCGAGAAGCTTTCGCATTTACCTCGCCGCCGAAGTACCTGTTGCGCGACCGCAATGGCATTTACGGCTTGGAATTCCAGAACCGTGCCCGAGTTTTGGGCCTGGAGGAAGTCCGCATTGCGCCTCGATCGCCCTGGCAGTCGCCTTTCATCGAAAAGACTTGGCTCGGCGCCGTCGAAAACCTCGCTACGGACGATGATTTTGCGCGAGCCGCAAGCAATCTCAGGGCGAACGCAGAAATCCAGGTGTTCGACATTTTGTCTTCGGCATTGCGAAAGTATGTCCAGGAGAACAACGGGCAATTTCCCACTGATCTTTCGCAACTCAATCCGTATTTCTCATCACCGATTGATGGTGCGATCCTGCAGCGTTACGAAATCCTGCCCGCGAGCAGCCTGGTCAGCGAGTTGCAGCCCGGTGGCGATTGGGTGATCACCCAGAGAGCCGCGGCAAATCCAGCGCTGGATTCGCGCATGGCCTATGGCCTGACCAACATGCGCCTGGCCGATGAAAGAGTCACCAACCGGTGGACGTTGGCCCATTAATTATTTCCAATGTCCCAACCTTTCCGCCTATGACAAAATTGAGAATTATTTCCCTCGCCAGCATCGCCCTCGCCGGAGTGGCGGCAGCGCTGGTTATTCAGTATAAATCCCAGGTGAAATTCCGCGAGCGCGACGCCTTGATGCGGCAGCAAGACCAACAACTGGCCGCATTGACTGCGGAACACCAACGTCTCTCAAATCTGGTCGCCCAAGCCCAGAGCGCGCCTCCGGAGGACCACACGGCTGAACTGGCGAAACTTCGCCGTGCGGCCGAGGCGCTTAAAAAGCAAACGAATGACCTTGGCCGGCAATGGGGAAAGAGCCATGAGTCGCGGCCATCGCAGCCCGCATCGAGTCCGGCCTCACACACGCCGGAATATTACGAACAATTGCACCAAATGGCGGGCAGTAAACCAACGGAAGCGCGGGATCTTGCGGGGGCATTTCAAAACTATGCTATGGATCATCAGAACCAATCCCCTTCGAACCTCGATCAACTTGCTCCTTACCTGGCCAAAGAAAACAGGACGTTGTCTGGAAGCAATCAATTTGAGATTGTTTACTCTGGATCATTGGACAACTTACAGGGCATTCCGTGGGGATCAGTGGCTGTGGTTCGTGAGCAACAGCCCTGGCCAGGCCCGGACGGAAGAATGATGAGAGTGTATGGCATGATGGGCGGAATCGGACAAATAGTCGGATCCGATGACAACCTCCAGTCTTGGGAAGCGAAACACGTCATTTCGTCGCCGACGGTCGGTCAATCCGGGCAATAAAAAAAATCCTCTCGTGCGCCGTTAACCGCGCGTCATGAATTCGAGGGCCTTTCAATTGGGCCGCCGTGGCCAATCAGATGAAGATCTCATCGCGGATACGGTCCCAATTCCAATCCTCAAGAAAACAGCAAACGGGGCCGATGCTCAGCGGGAAACTGGCGGGGGCTTAAGCGGTTTTTCCGGCCGTTCGCGGCAGGGTAGAAGCGCTAAGGCGCCTGCAAACGGTAGTAGCGCGAGGTGGAGGGTGCCGCGGCACTATCGACAAGCTGGCAACTGCCGGCGGCGACGGCATTAGTGGCCGCGAGGTTCGACCAGGTGACAAGATCGGTCGAGGATTGGAGGGTGTAGGTTGTGCCGGCGACGGCACTGAATTGAACGAAAAATCCGCCGCCGCTTTGCGGTCCGTAGTTTGTGATGTTGAAGCCGGTGGTGAACGAGAAATCGCCGCCGTAGCTAGTCGCGGCTGAATTGGCCGCCACACAGCGAAAATGATAGAGCGTTTGTGGGGCCAAGCCTGCAACGGAAATGGAGACCGGAGCCAATGCGGAGCCTTCGCCAATATCGAGCGGCGGAATGGTGGCGCCATAGTTTGTGGTTGTGCCGTACTGAAAGAATACGGTTGTGGGAAGTCCGTTCGGCCTGGCCGATCCGGACAACGTTGCGGTGGTGGCGGCCACGGCGGCGGCGGGCAAAGTTGAGACCTGGGGACCGGGCCAGGGCAGCGCGGTCCCATTCGGGCCTGCGGTGTAATCTTGCGCGACGTCCGAGTCCTGCAGCAGACCGCGGTAAATGCGGAATTCGTCGTAGCGGCCGCCAAAATAGTTATCTCCCAGGTATTGCGATCTTCCCAGCCAGTCGTTGGTATCGACGATTGCGGACAGGAAGATCGAAGCCGTGGCGGAAGCGACCGGCTGGCCGTTGAGGTAAAACTTCGCGACTCCGCGAACGGGGCTGTAAGTGACCGCCACGTACGAGGTGACGTTGAGCGGGAGGATATTCGTCCAATTCAATCGCGGTGATTCAGCACCTTCGTAATAGGTGCTGATGGTGGCGCGCGCCACGTGGTTGGTGCCGGGAAGGTAGGTATTGGCCTCGGTCGTGAGGAAGAAGTAAGTAGGCCCATCCCCAAAGTCGAAGATCCTTTGCCACGGCCAGAGAGATCGGAGCGTCCATGTCACCCAAGCTTCGATCGACACTTCACTCAAACCGGAGATGATACCGTCGGGCAATGCCACATAAGCGCCTGACTGGAAAGAAAATGTGGTGCCGGGAAGCGATAGCTCGCCTTTGCCGGTAAAGCCCTTCGGAGGAGGAAACGATCCCAAAAGCCGGCCATGCGACTGGCCCACCGAATCATGGACGATCCAATCATTGGCCGCCTCGCCAAAACTATATCGATGAATGAGCGTCACGTCTTCGGGCGCGCTGACCAGGAGAGCAACGGTGTTGGAAAAGCCCAGGTAGCTGGCCGTAACGTTTGCTGTTCCCAGCCCAACGGTTTGCAATCGCTGGTCAGGCGCAATGGCCACCGCATTTGTGTTGTCCGAGGAGAGCATCAACTCGGGTTGCGTGCTCACATCCACATTCGTGGCGTTCGCGAAATCGGCAAAGACCGCGGTCCGGAAGATGGCCCCCGGCCCGGTCGGGGACGTGAGGAGGAGGCGCACGTCCTGAAGGGCGCCGGGATCGGTCAGAGCGTGATCGGCCCCGAGGCTGTCAGTCAAAGCAACCTCCAGCGGCGTGAGCGCGCCTTGATAGGTTCGGAAAGCCAGGATGTTTCCTCTAAAACTCGAAGAGGTCGAAACGGCGCCCATGCTTCCCAGCCGGTTTGTTGTGGTCGAGCCGATCATGGCCGGAGTCAAGGTGAAATTGGTGTTTTCGGCGGCCAGGCAGCCGTTGACGTAGAGCCGCGCGGTATTCGAGCTGCT
>Ga0187874_10003107_pt1 | contig 11941 bp, 8 predicted proteins | sample June2016WEW_16_1_3_FD_132993 | JGI IMG/M metagenome (GOLD analysis project Ga0187874, IMG submission 132993) | Peatland microbial communities from SPRUCE experiment site at the Marcell Experimental Forest, Minnesota, USA - June2016WEW_16_150 | ecosystem: Environmental > Terrestrial > Soil >... | reverse complement strand
GTTCCCAACCCGGAGGCAATAAATCCAGTAGCAACTTCCAGTCCTCGTCGAGAGGTTGCATGGCCAAAGTGTAGCGCAAATATTAACATTCATCAATGCTTAAGTTAGCGCTTATGGGCCAGGGGGCCGGTCCCACTTGGCGCGGCTTCGCCAGAATGTCCAAGCTCCAGGGGCAGGGCGCGGGGCGGAAAACGACGTTGTGGAGAATATCCACAAGATTCTTGGGAGATCCTACATCTCAAATTGCTTTTACCTTGCTTCGCGTGCCCGGCAAGCGTAGGATGACTCCACCGGGTTGCTCAAAAAGGAAATTCTGGGACATTCGAGGGGGATCGTTATGATACGGGCTTTGGCTGGTTTTCTGGTCTGTGGCGGGATGCTTTGGGCGGCTGCCGGTGATCCGATTCGAGGTATTGACATCCGCATTACGAAGCGTCCCAAGCACCCCGCGGACGGTTTCGTTGTCAATACCAATTCCGACGGTAGCGGCCGGCTCCGCTTCGATATCCCCGCTGCCGGCGACTACACCATCGTGGCCTCGCAAAGCAACGCTCCAGCCACAGCCGTTGCCCTAACCCTGAAGGGGTTCTTCACTTCCACCGGAACGGCTGCGGCGGGACCATTGGTCACGGGAGCGAACCTGAACGGCACTTTTCTGATAGCCGCTGGTTCAACCGGTCCCGGACAGGAACAGATTTTTTCCGTGGACATCACGGTCAGCGGGGCGGTCCATTTTGCCGGTCAATTCTACGAAGACTCGCCCGTGACCACCAATACGAACCACTTGATGTTCTACGCGGTCGCGGGCGGGGCTGCGCCGCTCGCGCAGCCGGTTTGGATCCTGAATAACAGCACGGGCGCCGTGTCATATAGCGCTTCGGTTCAGACCCTGGGAAGCCAGTGGACGGTGAATCTTTCTCCGGCTTCGGGGAGTGTTAGCGCGGCCTCGTCCGCGGGTGTCATGGTGCAGCCCGTGGTGACAGGCCTGGCAGCCGGGACGTACCACGCCTTGCTCACGATCACCGGGCAGACGCCTGGGGCATCAGGTCCCGCTCCTCAGGATGCCCGGGTCAACAACGAATTGGAGGACACTTTCGCAGCGACGCTGGTGGTACACGCGCCCGGCGCGTCAGGAGCGACGGACGGGAGCATCGGAACCGATCATGTGATGATCGCAACCTATCCGCCATCCGGCGGCGCGCTGACGCCGGCGACGTTCACGGTGACCAACCAGGACGCTTTCCCCCAGACCTACACGTTTAAGGTGGACCCGGCCAGCGGCTCCGCCAGCGCCGCGACCATCGTGCCGGCGCAATTCACGCTGCAACCGGGACAGAGCCAGGCCGTTCAGGCCGCTTCCGCGACATCGCTTGGTTACCTGATCACAGCGTCAAGCGGCGCGGTGGCGCACGTATGGAACGTGGCGCTGGGCGCGAACGCAGGGGGAAGCTGCACACCCACGGGGTTGCTGCCGGTGGTGGACCAAATCTATTCGGTTGCCAGAGCCGGATACCCGAACAATGTGAGCCTGTGGGCTTACGATAACTGCGGCAACGCATATCCGGAATTCACCACGAGCGTGAGCATCGGCAACGGTTCCCAGCAGAATCTGCTCGCGGTGGTGCCTTCGACGAATAGCCGGGCGGTCTCCACCAAGGGCATAAGCGGTAGCCTGGCCGTGTTCTCTTCACCGTGCTGCTCCTACATCCCACCCGGGCCTGCCGGCACAAGCCTGACCATCGCCGTCGAGGCAGCCAATCCGCTGGGGGGAAACGATCTGATCGGATCGGTGTCGATGCCGGTCAATTACGAATTTGACCCCGCGGCCCCGATTCTCACCGACGGCGGCATGGTGAGCGCCGCGAGCTTCGAGGGCGTGGCGACATCGCCATTGGAGATCTTCTCGCTGTTCGGCGAGTTTCCGGGCCTTGCCACGATCAGCGCGCCGGTAGTGCCGCTGGGCACGTCGCTGAGCGGGCTCCAGGTATATATCGATGGCGAGCTGGCGCCGATCTATTTCGTCAGCGCCACTCAGGTGAACGGCGTCCTGCCGGCAGATCTGCTGCCAGGCGCGCACGAGGTCTGGGTGATGTACAACGGCATCCTTTCCGGAGGCCTGACGATCATGATGGGCGACGCCAACCCGGCCGCATTTGCTTTTGGCGGAACCACGGCGATTCTGGTCAAGACGGCCGACGGATCGATCGTGTCGGCGGCGAATCCGGCCAAAGTGGGCGACACCCTGGTGGCGTACGTGAATGGACTGGGTCAGTCGAGCCCGCCCGTCACGGCCGGCTCCGCAGCGCCGCTCGTGCTCTTGCCCGCTTTGGCGACGCCGGTGACGGTGACGATCGGCGGCCAACTTCAGACCGTACTCTACGCCGGTTTCACGCCGGGCTCCGTCAGTTTGGCCCAGATCAACTTCACCGTCACCAGCACGCCCGCGCCCGACCCCACTACGCCAAGTGGCAGTGTGGCGAGCCTGCCCATGCAGATCATGGCGGGCGCCGATATCGGGCCAGCCACGGCATTCGCAAGCTTCGTGACGAACTCGACACTGTCCATCGCGACTATCTCGGTGGATGCCAACTATCCGGATGCGCAGTTCAACGTCAACGGCCAGCTCATCACAGGCGGCACCGGGCTGCTGACGTTCAATTCGGGAACCCAGGTTCCGCTGAACGTTCCGCCGGACCCGCAGACGCCGGGCGCAGGAGTGCAGTATGCCTTCACCGGCTGGAGCCAGGGGGGGAACCGGTCGCAGACGTTAACGGTCCCGCCGGGAAACACGGTCTACACGGCCAATTTCCAGGCAAGCTATCTGCTCACGATCAATGGCACGGCGACCGTGAGTGTTCCGGGTTCCGGCGGATACTACGCCGCGGGAACTACCGTGACGGTGACGGGATCCTGCCCCGGGGGCGCGACCCCGCGGGGTCTGCTGATCAGCCAGCCACGGCTAACCAACGCCAACGGATCGATCGCCGTCACCAATGGCTCCACGGTTACGATGGACGGTCCCCAGACCGTAACGGTGCAGTGTCCCGCGCCCGCGCCGCTCGCGGCTTGCGTGGCGCCGCCTTCGGGGATGATCGCGTGGTATTCGCTGGATGAGACGACGTCGCCGGCGCACGACATCGCGGCGGGCGGCGGCGGAGCGAACGGCACGTGGGTGGGTAACCCCACGCCGGTCGCGGGAGAGGTCGCCGGGGCGCTGTCGTTCAACGGCAAGAACCAGTGGGTTCAAGCGGTAAATGCCTCTGAAGGCGACATCGGGACGGGAGATATGTCCGCCGACGCCTGGATCAAGACAACAGACATCACGAACTACGGAAACGGTGAATCTATAATCCAGAAAGAACCCACTAGCGGAACGGGGGGGTACGCCTTGGGCACCTATTCCGGGTATCTCTATTTCATAGGCCTGAGCAGCGGGTCGACTTCCGGGGGTTGGACCGATCCGTCGTGGGCGTTTACTTACAATAGTGGCCCGACATTCATGGCGGACGGAAAGTGGCACCACGTGGCTGTGACCGTCGCCCGCTCCAACACCTCGGGCGGAACGCTGTACGTGGACGGCGTTCCAATACTAGTGTTCGATCCGACGGTGGATGCCGGTTCCTGATCCAATTCCGCGCCGCTGGTAATCGGAGGAAACCAGTTTCCCTTCCTGTTCAACGGCGCCATTGACGAGGTGGAGATTTTCAATCGCGCGCTATCCGGCGCCGAGGTGGGGCAGATCTTCGCAGCGGGGGCGTTCGGGAAGTGCAAGCCCGCGGCGGCGACGGTGACGGATACGGTCACGACAATTCCGGCGAATCTGCAGGTGACCATCGACGGCGGGCCGCAGGTGACCGCGCCGCAGACGGTGAGCTGGGTTCCGGCCAGCAGCCACGCGCTGGGAGCGCCAACGCCGCAGCTCAACGGGGCCGGTGACACGCAATATACGCTCAGCACGGTCACACCGTGGACCGCGACCGTGGGAATCATCACTTCCGCCGGGGCCGTGGCGTCGGCGCCGGCTACCCCGTCGACTTATACGGCGAATTTCAACACCGCGTACAAGGTGACGCTGGTGCTGAACGGTTGCGCCGTCGGAAACGAAAACGTGACGGGGCTGGCCCCTGGCAATCCCGTCTTTGTGGCGGCCAACTCGCTGGTGAACGTGATTGTTTCGGCGATTTCGCCCAACGTGTTCCAGAGCATCGTGGCGGTCCCGGCCACCAACGCGACCGTGGCGTCAAGCGGCGTCACGATCAACCCGCTGACCGGCCCGGTCACCATCACGGCGACCTGCGTCGCGCCAGTGAACGTGACGCTCACCGTGGCGACGAATCCCACCGGCCTCCAGGCGCGCATCGGAACCACCGGCTCGTATGCGGCGGCTCCGATCAGCCAACAGGTGCCGGCGAATCAGACGCAGACCATCAGCGTGACGACGCCGCAGTTCGTCACCGCCACCGGCATCGGCTACAGTTTCAGCGGCTGGTCCACAGGTGGCTCGACCGCTACCACGACGGTGCAGCCGGCCTCGAACTTCACGGCCACCGCTAACTTCGTGGTTGCCTGTTACGCGCTGACGGTCAACGTGCTGCCCGCGGGCAGTGGAACGGTGAGTGTCAACCCGGCGACCGGCGGCTTGAGCGGGTTACCATCGAACTGCTACGCGCCGGGCACGGTCGTGATTCTCACGGCGGCCGGCGCCAACGGGAACGTGCTCCAGAGCTGGACCGGCGCCACCGGAACCGGCAACACGGCCACCGTTACCGTGAACGGAGCAACCACGGTCACGGCGAACTTCGCACAGCCGCCGAATGTGGTGTTCTCGCTGACGTCGCGCGCCGGCGGCAATTTGTCGATGGATGTATCCAATACAGGAGCCACGACGGCGACCAACGTGAAGATCATATCGATCACCAACATCACGCCGTCGACGATCGTATATGACCCGGCGTTCTTCACGCTTCCCGTCCTGGTGCCCGGAGGGGCCAGTGTTCCTACAGGGGCGCACGGCGGCTTCAACCTGCTGTTCGTGGTCAACGGATCTACCAGTTTCACCACGTCGTTCAGCTTCGTGATCACGGCGTCCGCGGACAACGAGGCGCAGTTTACGCAAACGATTATTGTGCCGTAAGGCAAACGGGGTGCTGCCCGTCAGCCCCACGAATGGGAAGCCTTCGGTGAAGATGGGTGACCTGAAGGTGGTGAAGTGATTTTTCGCTTGACCTGAATGTGTTTTAGTACGATCGATTTAGCGTGGTTTCGAGGATTGGGTTGGCAGTGGTGCTTGTGGACTACGCTATCAAATGTGCAAGAGGACCGGCGCGACACGCTACGCGCGATTGCGCCTTCCCGAGCGCACGATCCAGTCGCGGAACATGGCGGCGTAAGCGCGGGCTTCGGGGTCGGTGCGAAGCTGTTCGACGGCGAAACGCATCTTCCTTCCCCAGTTGGGATATTGCCAGGTGGTGGCGGGGAGGTTCTGCTGGTGAAGTTCCTTGGTGAGGTCTTCCTGGTTAATCGCCAGCAGTTGCGAAGGGGTCAGGGCAAGGAAACCGACGATGGCGTGGTGCAGCGGGCCGCTCAATTCCGGCCAGGCGGCGGCGGCGCGCGGAGCGTTGGGCGGCAACAGTTCCTGCGCGAATAACAGGTCGAGCATCTTCTGCTTCTCGGCGGCGCGGGTGGCGGACTGGCGGCGGAACTCGGCATCGCCGATGGTCGAGGCGGCGCGGCGCGCCGCGATATCGGCCCCGGCCCAGTAGCCGGCCAGCGTCGGCAAGTCGTGGGTGGTGGAGGAGACCAGCGCCTGCCGCGGGTACTCTTCGTGGCGGCGGAATTCGCCGCGCTCGTTCTTCTCGAAATAGAACAGGCGGTAACTGAGGATGCCGAAGCGCGCCAGCGTTTCGCGCACGGACGGCTCTACGGTTCCGAGGTCCTCGCCGATTACGACCACCTGGTTGCGGACGCTTTCGAGCGCCAGGATACGGACGAAATCCTCGGAACTTTCGCGGACGTAAGCGCCTTGGGTGGCATCGGAACCGTCGGGAATCCAGTAGAGGCGGAAAAAGCGCATGACGTGGTCGATGCGCAGGGCGCCGCCGTGACGGCAGTTCTTGCGGATGGATTCGGCGAACAGGCGATATCCGTCTTCGCGGTGATGGCGGACGTTGGGCGGAGGAAAGCCCCAGTCCTGGCCCTTGGGAGAGAAGTCGTCGGGGGGCGCGCCGACGCGGCAGCCGGCGGCGTAGAAGGGGCGGTGGGCCCACAGGTCCGAGCCGAAGCTGTCGGTGGCGAGAGCCAGATCGTGGTACAGCCCGATGGAGAGATGGCGGTCGCGCGCGTGGCTCTGGGCGCGGCTCAACTGGATGTCGATCTGCCACTGGAGAAACTGGTAGAACAGGACGCGGCGCCAATATTTTTTGCGGTACGCGGCCACTTCGGCGGAAGCGGGGTCCCGATCGGCGGCAGGCCAGTGGGGCCAGTTCCAGGCTTGCGGATCCTGGCGACGGATGTGTTCATCGAGAGCGCAATAGACGGCGAAGTTCTCGAGCAGTGCGCCTTCACGGTGGAGGAAGGCCTGGAAGCGGCGGGCGCGCGGCGAGGCGGTGCGCCACTCGCGCCGCAGGAAGTCCAGGAACATCAGCTTGAGGAAGCGCAGCTTGAGCTCGGCCACGCGTTCATATTCGACAAACGGGGCGGCGCGGAGGGAATCGAGCGAGTTCTGCACGGTGGCCGACTGCCACAACTCGCGGGCGCGGCGGCAGCGCGGGAAATCTTCCAGCGCTTCGACATCGAGATAGAGGTAGTTCTGATAGAAGGTGGAGTTGGGGAGGTAAGGGCTGGTGTTGAACGGGCGGCGGTTGTGGATGGCGTGAAGCGGGTTGAGAGCCACGAAGCCGGCTTCCAGATCTTCGGCGACGAAATCGATGACGCCGAGGAGATCGCGGAAATCGCCGCAGCCCCAGTTTCGCGCGGAGCGCACGCCATAGAGGCTGACGGCGAGACCGGCGGCGCGGCCGCCCTGGCCCAGGTGCGGCGAGACGAATGCGTGGTCCGGTGTGACGATAAGGCGGGTGGAGGCGGTAGCGGCGCCCAGCGTCAGGGTGACCTGGTGATAGCCAAGCGGCAGGGTCAGCGGCAGGCGGGCCTGCTTGCGCACCCAGGTGCGCCCATCCATTTCGATGTGGGCGGCCTGTGCGAGTTCCCAGAGGTTCAGTTCCAACTCGGCGGTGTGGCCATCCTCCTGGCGAACCAGCAGGCGGGCCCGATCGCCGAGCGATTCGGCGGGCACGTTAATAGGGAGTTCCGGGGCAGCCGATTCGGACAGGACCACGGCGGGGGGCAAGAGGCGCTCCCATTCGTGGCGCGTCAGCGCGGCGAGCGAACTACGCAGTTCTCCGGCATTGGCGGCAGGGACTCCCAGCGTCGCCAGGATGGACTGGCGGACCGCAACGGTGGTTTCATGATACTTGCCCCAGATATCCCAGTAGCCGGGCTCGATTCCACAGGCGGCAGCGGCGCGGTCGAGTAATTGCTCGAAGGTCTCATCGGCCATGAACAGTTCAGGCTAACATCAGGGCGCGCAGCCGTGTCAGCAGGTCCGGGAAAGCCGCGGGCGCGCGTTTGAGGTCGTGGCCCGCGCCCGGTATGGCGAGCAGGCCGGTACGGGACGGGATGAGCGCGAGCGCGGCGCGTATCTCAACGAGCGAGCCGAAGGGGTCGGCGGATCCGTGGACGAATAGCGCAGGAGCGCGTAGATCGGGGAAAAAGGCGGTGCGCGGCTGATCGGGCCTGGCGGGCGGGTGGAGCGGATAGGAGAGCAACAGCAGGGCGTCGGCGAGCGCCGGATGCTCCGCGGCGGCCATGGCGGTCTGGCGGCCGCCGTAGGAGTGGCCGCCGGCGCAAACGCGGTCCGCGCGCAATTCCTTGAGTGCGGAGACCGCGCTGGCGATGCCCTGGCGATCGCGCGCCGCGGCGGCGGGGAACGGCGGACCCTTGGGGCGTTGCTGGCGGAAAGGGAGATCGTACCGCAGCACCAGGAAACCGGCCTGGGCGAAGGCTCGGGCCAGCAGGACCAGCAGCGGGGCATGGCAGTTTGAGCCGGCGCCGTGGGTCAGAGCCAGCGCCTGTCCGGTGGGCTGGGCCGGTTGGTGGAGCACGCCGCGGACAAGGTTTTGTTCGAAAGGGCTCTCCACGGCCGCCGGGCTATTCCTTTTTCTTGAGGAGGTGATCGTTCTCCTGAATGAACTGGCGGATGCTGTCGGCCAGTCCCAGCAGCTTGTCCCATTGCTCGCGATAGAGCGTGACGGGAAAACGGCCGAGGCCGTATACGGAGAGACCGCCTTTCTCGCTGACTTTCAGAGACATCTGCCCGCGCGCGGGCCGCTTCAACGCTTCGTTTTCGGCGCGCAAGCGTTCGACTTCGGCTTTCAATTCTTCTTCAGAGGACATGGCTTTATTTCAGTGATACCACACCGGGACGTGTTAGGCTGAAATTCTCTTTGCCATTCTCTTCGCCATGCCCTCGTTCGATTCCATCCTTTTCGATTTTGACGGCGTGCTGGCCGACACCGAACCGGTGCATTGCGCCTGCTGGGCGGAGGTGCTGGCCACCGTGGGAGTCACGCTGACCTGGGAGTTTTACCGCCGGCAGTGCGTCGGCATCGACGACCGCGACATGCTGCGCATGCTGGCCACGCAGTCCGACCCGCCGCACAATTGGGACGACCTGTGGAAGCTCTATCCGGCGAAAAAGCGGTTGTTCCTGGCGCGCATGACCAGGAATCCGCCGTTCGACCCTGCGCTCGCCGGCTTTCTGGAGGGCTTGCACGGGCGGTACAAAATGGCGGTGGTGAGTTCCAGTTCCTCGGCGGAGATCGAGCCCATGCTGGCAGCCGGGGGATTGCGCCCATACTTCGCGACCATCGTGGGCGCGGAGAGCGTGAAGCGCTACAAACCGGCGCCCGACCCTTACCTGCTGGCCGCCGAACGCCTGGGCTCGCGCGCGCCGCTGGTAGTGGAGGATTCCGAGGCCGGACTGGCCAGCGGGCGAGCGGCCGGCTTTAAGGTGCTACAGATTAACCATCCCGCAGAGGTACCGGAGGTGGTCGGACGGAGGCTCTCAAAGTGCCCAAGCTGAGAGCGGAGCGGCCGGCAACTGGTACGCTAAGAGAAGTGTCTCCTGCCAAGCCCAAGAAAAAAGCGGCCGAGACGTTTCGCAGCGTCCGTCCACTCCTGATGGATCTGGTGCGCCCGCGGCGCGGCAAACTGGCGCTGGGCTTCGGCCTGATGTTGATCAACATCGCCATGAGCGTGGTGCTGCCCGGAGCGCCCAGGTATCTGCTCGACAATATCATCGCCAAGGGCCAGCACTATCTGCTGACGCCCCTGGTGCTGATAGTTTTTGGGGCCACCATCATTCAAGGGGTCACTTCGTTCTCGCTCACGCAGTTGCTCTCCAAAGAGGGGCAGCGGCTGATCGCGCAATTGCGGCGCCAGGTGCAGGAGCACGTGGGCCGGCTGCCGGTGGCCTACTACGACTCGAACAAGAGCGGGGCGCTGGTTTCGCGCATCATGAGCGACGTGGAAGGGGTGCGGAACCTGATTGGCACGGGCCTGGTGGATTTCGTCGGCGGAATCCTGAAAGCCCTGGTGTCTTTGGTGATCCTGCTGCGCATCAGCGCTTTAATGACGGGACTGGCGTTGTTCTTCATCGCGGTTTTTTCGTTGACGCTGCAGACGGCTTTCAAGAAGATCCGGCCAATCTTCCGCGAACGCGGAAAAATCAACGCCGAAGTGCAGGGACGCCTCACCGAATCTCTCGCCGGCGTCCGCGTGGTAAAGGGATATCACGCCGAGGCCGAAGAGGCCAGCGTGTTTTCGGGCGGAGTGCAGCGGCTGCTCGACAACGTGCTGAAGTCGCTCACCGCCATCTCCCTGATGAGCCTTTCGGCCACTTCGCTGATGGGGATCGTGGGCGGCACCGTGATGTACGTGGGGGCGCGGCAGATCATGGCCCACACCCTGACCATCGGCGAATTCATGTCGTTCACCATGTTCCTGGCCATGTTGGTTGCGCCCATGTTCCAGGTGGTGGGCATCGGGACGCAGTTGACCGAGGCGCTGGCGGGCCTGGACCGAACCCAGGAAGTGCTGCACGAGAAGCCGGAAAACGAAGACCCGCACCGAACCCAACCGGTGGGCACGATCCGCGGCGACATTGCTTTCGAGCACGTCAACTTCTCCTACGATCCCGGGAAGCCGGTGCTGTACGATGTGAGCTTTGAATCGCAGCCCGGAACGGTCACGGCGCTGGTGGGGCCGTCGGGATCGGGCAAATCGACCATCATCAGCCTGATCGCGGCGTTTCACGAGCCAACCGAAGGAGTGATCCGGGTGGATGGCACGGACCTATCCACCGCGCAGTTGTACGCCTACCGCACGCAACTGGGCGTAGTGCTGCAGGACACCTTCCTGTTCGACGGCACGATTCGCGAAAACGTGGGTTTCGCGCGGCCGCGGGCCACCGAAGCCGAAATTCTGGAGGCCTGCCGGATCGCACACGTGCACGAGTTCGCGGAGAAGTTCGATAAGAAATACGAAACCGTGGTGGGGGAGCGCGGCGTGAAGCTTTCCGGCGGGCAGCGGCAGCGCGTTTCCATCGCGCGCGCGATCCTGGCGGACCCGCGCATCCTGATTCTGGACGAAGCCACTTCGAGCCTGGATTCGGAATCGGAAGCCGCCATTCAAGCAGGGCTGTCGTATTTGATGAAGGGCCGCACGACGTTTGTGATTGCGCACCGGCTCTCGACGATCCGGCGCGCGGACCAGATCCTGGTGGTGGAGTCCGGCCGGATTCTGGAACGGGGCACGCACGAAACGCTGTACGCGGCGCACGGCCGGTACTACGATTTGTACACGCGCCAGCACGGCATCGACGCCAACCTGTTTTTGGCGCCGGGCGAAGGCGACAGCGTGCCGGAAGATGCGGCGCGGCCGCGGCTGGCGGGCGCGGCGGCGCCCACGGCGGCCTCGCTGCTGCGGGGCGGCACGGCGTAGGGGCTCCGCTCGCCGGGCTTCGTCGCGATGGCCCTAACATCAGGGCATGGTGTTGCGATACGCTGAATCCTGTGCGGCCATGAAGACGCAGAATGCCGACCATCAAGAACATTCCCGGACTGTACCGGTTTTTCTTTTACAGCTTCGACTGCAATGAGCCCGGGCATGTACACGTTCAACGTGAGAACAAGGTCCGCCAATACTGGCTCAAGCCCCTGGTGCTGGGCCGCAACGATGGTTTTTCCGGGCGAGAATTGAATCAGATCCGTGCCCAGATAGCACTCAACCTGGAGGCGGTTTTGGAGGCTTGGCATGAGCATTGCGGCTAACGTCGAGGCTCGTATTCAACTCGGCCGAGCCGCAGTCCGGATCTTTGCCGCCAATGATCGCATGAACCAGGTTCTTATCGAACATCTTGACCCTACCGCCTGGAGAGCCAAACCGCCCGGCAAGGCCCGCACCATTGCGGCGATCTTCACGCACATGCACAATGTCCGCTCCAAGTGGGTCAGGCTTACAGCTCCGCACCTGAAGGTGCCACCACAGCTCAACCGCGCGCACTGCACGCCGCAGCAGGCCCGTGCGGGATTGGCCGAGAGCGCCGCTCGCTGCGCGGAGATGCTCGCCGAAGCGCTCGGCGGTTGCGGGGGCCGCGTCGAGAAGTTTCGCAGAGACGGCTGGGCTGCGCCTTGGCCGGTTGGCCTGGAAATGCTGTGCTACATGCTTTCTCACGAAGCCCACCATCGCGGGCAGGTGTGTATGCTCGCGGATCAGCTCGGATTCCCGTTGCCGAACGAGGTGGCGTACGGGATCTGGAATTGGGAAAAGCTGTGGAAAGAGTGCGGGTCGCCTGGCGGCCCCGGCTACGATTCTTAAGGAATCG
>Ga0187874_10003106_pt1 | contig 11941 bp, 12 predicted proteins | sample June2016WEW_16_1_3_FD_132993 | JGI IMG/M metagenome (GOLD analysis project Ga0187874, IMG submission 132993) | Peatland microbial communities from SPRUCE experiment site at the Marcell Experimental Forest, Minnesota, USA - June2016WEW_16_150 | ecosystem: Environmental > Terrestrial > Soil >... | reverse complement strand
GGCAATGCCGTACTCGGGAGCGAACATGCGTGAGTAGGCTCCCTCGCGGGTGGGCGTGAACACCATCACGCACATCGGCTCCGTATGTCCCCCTTTGAGAGCCGCGGAGCCGCGAGAATCGAGCCAGGCACGATCGACCGCGTCTTCGTCCTTCAACGCGATGAAGACGGTAGGATTACCCGCGCTCAAGAGTTGCGGAGTTACCTCGAGCAGATCGCGGGGGTCGAGTCCGATGGCCTGCGCGCAAACCGCCCGGTCGAAGGTCCTGCCCTCGTTGATCGGTGGAGTGCGCAGCCAGATCAACGGACGTGGGCCTGGGTCCACACGAATCGGGACGGGGCCGACTTTCTCCTCCAACACAAAGCGCTCGCGGTTCGCCGGTACGATTCCCTCGTCCCGCAGCACGAAGCTCGTGCCGATGGTGGGATGGCCGGCGAAAACCATCTCTTGCATCGGTGTGAATATTCGGACGCCCACTGCGCAATCGGCCCGGGTTGCCGGAACCACAAAGGTCGTCTCCGACAAGTTCAGTTCTTTGGCGATTTTTTGCATCGTCACATCGTCGATTCCGGAAGCGTCGGGAAACACCGCGAGGGGGTTTCCTTCCAGCGGTTGATCGGTAAAGACGTCAACGACTCGATAACGATATGAACGGACACTACTCACGGGCTTCTCTCAATTGTCTAACCGGTATTTGGCCGCAGAATGTGCACCGGGTTGTGCACGGGCGACTTTTCCAGTGCGGCTGTCAGCATGTGGTCATGAAAACCGATTGGCGAATGTTTATCAAGGATTTACTGGTCCGAAACCGTACCGTCGCATTCGTTTGAACCGAAGGGAACAACGTTAACGAAGAGAACCATTTTTCTCCCTCCGTTCCCTTCGTTTGCTTCTGTTCAAAAATGCGTGGACAAAAATCCTCACTCTTGATGAGCTATTCCTGGACGCGCCTGGCTTCCCACTCCTGCGTCCGGATGCCCGCGATAGAAGAGTCCTTCTCGACCTTGCCTTTGATGATGTCACCGCTGATCGTGCCTTGAAATTTCCAATGCGATATGTAGTTCGTGTCGGGTGGCTGGGGCACGCCATTCTTACTCAACACTTGCGCGAAAAAGTGAACGGTAAAAGTGATTTCACTTCCCTTGAGCTTCCCGTCCTGGATGGCCAATTCCTCGATTTTGGTCCCGGTATTACGAGTAAGCGTGCCGGTTAACTTGTCGCCTTCGAACTTGAGTTTCAGAGTCGGCGAATAAGTTGACTTAGGAATTTGCGTCACCTTCCAGGTTCCGGTGGGATTGTTGGCCGGCTGGTTCTCTCCGGCGCCAACGCGCAGGGTTGAGATGCAAACGGTCAGGAGCAATACGGTCAAATAAATGTCATGATGTAGTTTCATAGGTATTTACGTGGTTCAGGATAGAATTTCACATAGCTCTTTCGAAAGTTGTGCAATCAAATCGTCACGCCCGATGCCGCCTGACGGGGATCAGGCCGCAGAGTATGCACGGGCTACAGCTTCGAATGGCTCCCGTTCGCCGCACCGTCTTGTCGGACAACCAGAATTGTAAACCTGCTCTCCAGGTACTTGTCGAACGGGATTCCAGAAATCAAGCCGCCAACGATCCCCGCTGCGGTCCCAGCCACCAATCCCAAACGCGTGCCGGCAAGATACGCAAACGGAACTCCGCAGACACAACACCCCAGCACCATTAAAGGCCAATAGTACCAGCGGTGTTTTCCGGCCAAAGGTTTCTTGCAGCAGGGACACGGAAACCTGCCGAGCGGCGCTGTGAGATAACGCCGCCACGTCAGGGGGAACTCAGCAGAACATACGGGGCATTTCATACGCTTGTCCAATTGGTATCAGGCCGCAGAGTTTGCACGGGAGATTTTTCCAGTGCGGCTGTCGGCATGGGTGTATCAAAGCCGATTGGCAAATTTCCATCAAGGATTTTTGCCGGAACAATGTAGCCGCGACATTGATGTTGCGCAGGCACGCAAGCTGAAGCTTGCGGCTACAAGAGGGCCGGCACATGCTCCATCGGAATTTATCGGACTGGGTTCCAGCGATGTGTTATAAGGCCGCTTGTTCATCGCGTTGTTGTGATTTTGGCTGACGGGGCGTTCTTGTCCGGTGACTGCGGTATCGCCGCCGGCAGGATGTATCGTTGCAGCATATCTATTGGTTGTGCCAACAATGCGTTATCATTCCAACCAGTGAATACGGCGACCATTTGCAAATCCGGAAAGACCGCCACAAATTGCCCGCCTCGGCCTGCCGCGCCATACCATCCGATTACTTGATCGTAGACATGAAATGAACCAAGCAACCATTGATATCTATATCCGGTTGCCTCCGGGACCCAAGTTGGAAGCTGACCAGCACCGGATTGCGGTTTCGTCGATTCTTTGACCCACCCTTCGCTCACGATTTGTTTGCCCTGCCGGCGACCGCCGTTCAAAAGGAGTTGACCAATTTTTGCCATGTCCCGTGGCCGCAACATAAGACCTCCACCTGTATTAACGGAGCCATTGGGGGTTTTCTCCCAATAGTAATCTGAGATGCCGAGTGGCTCGAAAAGATAGCGTTCGGCAAACTTGTCGGCCCGCAACCCGGAGGCTTTGTAAATAATCTCTCCGAGCACGAGGGCGATGCCGGTGTTGTAGGCGAATTTTGCGCCGGGCGCGGCGACCATCGGTCGTTCGAGCGTGTAGCGGATGGGGTCCGGACTGAGCAGCGCCTTGAGGGCGTCATTGCGGGAATCGGTGTAAGGATACGTCGATTCGTCCCACGACAAACCTGCCGTCATGGAGAGCAAGTGTTTCAGGCAAATCGCATCCTTTTCCTGGTTTGTGAATATATCGGCATAATCCGGGAAAAAGGCGGAAATCTTCTCATCAACGCCAGTAATCAGGTGTTGATCGATTGCAATCCCGACCAAAATGGAATTCACACTTTTCGTCACAGATTGGATGTCATGAAGGGTATCCCGGGTGTACGTCCAATATTGTCCCAGGCAATTCTTGCCCGGGAAGTACTCCTCGACGACGAGTTTGCCGTTTTTTACAAGGAGCACGCTGTGAATGTTTTTGTAAGTATTGTCGCCGACTCGTTCAAACAATTCTTTAATCAAATTGGCATCAAGGTTCTCATTGTTCAACGAAGCGGTCTCCCAGCCGTCCTTGGTCTTTTCTGGTGTGGCGTACTGGGTTGTGGAAGCCTGGTTTTCCCGACGACCAACGGGCAGAACTCTGCGTTGCAAAATATATATCGTCTCTTGATCGCTGGAGCCAAATGAGTGAAAGCCCTCCAAAGTCCATCCTTCGGCGGCCAATTTCTGAACCGACGAAAAGTCGTATACTTGCCTATATTCCCACTTCGTGGCTTGATGTGTGGTGCCACAACCGGCCAGAATCAAAGTACTGGCTGCGAATATGAGCGCGAGGGATTTTTTCATCGTATGGATTCAACACCGGGTCTTGCATGTGGTTTCGGCCTGACGAGGCGGAGCTGAGCGACGTCTGTGCCGCGATGTCAACCCCGACTTGTCGGGAAACAAGGCGCAACCGGCTGCCGGCTCGCGAGGTTGTCAGCCGGCGCGGTCATTTGTTTGGTGAATAGTAAAGCTCGACCGCGCGCTCGGCCTCCTGACGAGAGATGGCCGTAAGCTGGACAACTTCAAACACCTGCTCTCTTGGACCGGTCGAGCAGGCAATGATGACCTGGAAGTAGTCACGACGCTGCTGGGGTGTGAGTGCTGTCGCGGCCGTGCATCGCTGGTAGGTCGAGGCGATGTGGAGCCAAATGGCAATCTCCTGCTTGGGATAAAGGTCTTTCCGAAAACCATCTTCCCACGCTTCAAGCGTCTTCGGGAAAACCTCATCCAGGGATGCCTTGATACGTCGAAGACGCTGGCGAATGTTCTCGGTGAACGGAGGGTGACGATACGGCCCACCGATTTGAACATTTGCGGCCGCGACCCAGACAAGGCCGATGCCCGCGACCACGGCCTCAATCATGCCCGGCGCGAGCTCGGATGCGGGGATGGACGACAGTTTTTTTGTGGTTAAGTCGTAAACCTGAACTGTCTTTGTCATGTTGTGACCTCGCGGTCAGGATGGAACCGCCTGACGACCAGGCAACTGAGCCACGCCGGAACCACAATGTCAACTACGAATGCAGAATCCCGCAGGCGCGGGATGCAACCGTGGTTTGCTGCATCCGATTTGTCCGGCCATCAAGTGATTCGCTTTCGATACACGTTCTGAGTCTTGGTATTTGCATAACCGAGCACAACATAGAACCCATGACTCTCCTCACGCTTCACATTGCTGCGTACGACAATTGCCCCGGCACCCACTTGCGCAGCCCACGCCTCGGCACTTTCGACCAGCAACCGTCCGATGCCACGGCGGCGCATTTTCTTTGCGGTGACCAGTCCGACGATCTCGACGTGAGACCCCGACTCCAAAACCTCGGAACTGTGCGCCTGAAGCCAACCGCATATCTCCCCACTTTCAGATTGTGCGACTACAACCAAATAATCACCACGACCAACCAGCCTCGATAGGCGTTTGCGCAGGCTTTTGCCTTCTGCCGGATAACCCAACTCTTCCACCAGAGGTGCAATTGCTTCTGCATCTGCCACGGTCGCCGGCCGCACTGAAATTCCAACGCTCATCGTGCCTGACTGCTGAGAACAGAGCCACGCCGGAACGGCGATGTCAATCCCGGCCTGTCAGGAAATTCCGAAGGCTTTCGGGGCAGGCACAAGCATCAACTCGCAAGCTTCTTGGCCATGCAGACACTTAGCGGCGATTCGATATACTCACCGAACGCCGGAATCCGCTCAAAACCCGCCCTCGCATAGAGTGCCAGTGCCTCCGGCTGGCGCTCGCCCGTCTCAAGCACAATGCGGTTAAAGCCGAGGCGACGGCTTTCCGTTTCAAGTGCTAGAAGAATCGCGCGACCGACTCCTCGCCCGCGGTTGTTGGGTGTGACGTACATCCGCTTAATCTCGGCGGTATCGTCATTCAGCCGGCGGATGGCTCCGCACCCGGTGGGTTTGCCGTTGGCGTAGGCAACGAAGAACGCTCCTCGCCCGGCGACAACCTCATCCGGATCCAGTCTGAAATGGTTGGCGCCTTCTTCGGGATAACGCGTGGACAGCTCCTCATTGAGGGCCAGTATCAGGGATGTTGCGACTGGCGAACGGATGTCTTCGCGGTGAATTTCAATCGTAGCTGAGCCAACGTATGACATGATGATGATGCCTTGCGATCAAGAATTGAGCCGAGCCGGAATAGTGATGTCAATCCTGACTTGTTGGGAAACTGATGTAGCCGCGACATTTATGTCGCGCAGGCACGCAAGCTGAAGTTTGCGGCTACAAGACGACCGGCTCGCGAGCCATCGGTGTTAATTGGAGTTCGCGGCAGCGCACTGGTCAGCCGCTCCTTCCCTTGTGCTCTCTCAGCAAATCTGTGACCAGCACACCGTCAATGGTCATTCCCTCAAGGTTGCAGTTGATGATTTTGACGCCCGACATATCCACGTTTCGGAAAATGCTGTCGCAGAGCATAGCTTCCTCGAACATGACCGGTCGCTGACGTGCCTGCATGCCGTCCTGGTCGGGAGGCGGGCCGATGTGCTTGAACTTTGCGCCGCTCAGGTTGGCCGCCGAGACTTGAATGTCGCTCAGATTGATATTGTGAAATTTCGCCTTGCCGAGATTCACATCGTTGAAATCGGCTCCCGACAAATTCACGTCGTGAAACCTGGAGCCGGAAATATTCGCGTGTTCAGCGAGGTGCTTTCCGCAGGTGATGGTTGATTGCATGGGTCGGGTCCTTTCGTTTTTGGCCAACAGTCAAAGAAGGCATGAGTTGAGCCACGGCTGAACCGCGATGTCAATCCGGTTTGTCGAGAATCCGACGGATGCGGAAAAACACGAAATGCGCAGCGGCTTGCCGCCGCAGCCAGAGCAGGACAGGCATCCTGCCTGTCTCCGTGCTTATGATCTCAACAAGTTAAAGACAGGCAAGATGCCTGTCCTACGTGCCCGGTTGAGCCGATGCCGTCCGTTTGGCGGCGTGGTTGCGGATGCCGCTGAAATTTCCCTCTTCACAACAGGCCACGAATCCTTCCGTCACCGTTTTCAATTCCTCCCAGCGCGCGCGGATTTGTTGGGATTCCGGCTGCGAAATTTTGTCATCGGCAGTGGCGGTGGCGATGACGTGGAGCAGGTCGGCAAATTCCTGCACGATCTGGTTGGTGGCGGGAATCAGGTAGTGCGGGTGCGGAATATTTTTGGGATTTTGAATGAAGAACCCGCCGGCACGCTGGCAAATCCATTGGACGAGCCGGTGGTCGCCGGTGCTGTTGAGCAGGGCTTCGATACGGTCGAGCGGGTTGCCGGTGCCGCTGCCGGCGGCGTGTGTCGGCGGTTCGGCCCATTTATAGACCATCGAAAGCGACAGGCCGAGGTCGGCGGCGACCTGTTTGGGTGTCGTTTTATCAAAAACCTCGCGGAGCAGTTCGTAGGATTGCATCGGCAGACGATGAAAAAGCCGGGGCCGCTTGGCAAGCGGGAAGCGTTTGGAGCAGGGGGAATCGTTCTCGTCGTCGTTCTCCTCCTCGAAAATTACCGGAAATCGAGATCGAGAACGAGCAGGAGGACGAGGACGATTTTGGAAATATCCGGCACGCTAAAGCGTGAACTCCAACCAAACACTTACAAACACTGCCCCAAATTATAGATGCGGTTCCGGTCAGGCTGGTGTTTGATACACACGACGCATGAACTATGACCCTAAAGTCTGGATTTTGTTTCCTGCTTGCGTTGGAGGCGGGTTGGGATTTTACTCGCACCAACAACAATTCAGCGAGGTCTTATGATTGTCTATGGAATCTGTCTGGTGGCGGGTCTGATCTTCACCCTAATCAGTGTCATGGCCGGGCACTTCTTCGGGCATGGCGACCACGTGGCGGGCAGTGGCGGTCACGTGGAGGCGGGCGCGGACGCCAGCGATGCGCCGGGCATCTCCATTTTCAGCCCCACGATCATCGCCTCCTTCATAACGGCCTTCGGCGGGTTCGGCCTTATTTTCAGCCAGTTTCCCAAAACGAGCAACGCAGCGTTCAGCGCGCCGCTCTCCCTCCTCGGCGGTCTGGCGGTGGCGGGTGTGTTGCTGGTGTTTTTGCGCGCCGTATTTCGCCATACGCAGAGTTCCAGCGAATCCCACGTGGCTCAGTTGGTGGGCGCGGAAGCCAATGTCATAACGCCCATTCCGGAAAACGGCGTGGGTGAAATTGCCTATGTCGTGGGCGGAACGCGTTATTCGGCGCCGGCCCGTGGGGAAAACAATGCGGCGGTGGCCAATGGCCGGACGGTCAAAATCACCCGCATCGTCGGAACCCAGTTTTACGTCCAGGCAACCAACTGACTTAACTCTCAACTCTCAACCCTCAACCATCAACTCACATGAACCTCTCACCCTTGTTTGCCGAACTGAACTTCATGCAGGGCGGCATCGTCATCATCGCTGCGGTCGTCATCGTCATCGTAGTGTTTCTGCTCCTGTACATGGTATTCAGCCGCTACACCAAGGTGGGGCCGAACCAGGTGTTGGTCGTGTCCGGCATCAAGCACCGTGAGCAGGATGGCACGAAGGTCGGCTTCCGCATCGTCAAGGGCGGTGGCACGTTCGTTTGGCCGATTTTCGAAAAGGTGGACGTCCTCTCGCTCGAACTGCTCACGATAGATGTGCAGACGCCGGAGGTCTATACCAGCAAAGGCGTGCCGGTGAAGGTGGACGGCGTGGCCCAAATCAAGGTCAAGGGCGACGATGTCTCCATCCGCACCGCGGCGGAACAATTTTTGAGCAAAGGCGTTGACGACATCAAAAATATCGCCACGCAAACGCTCGAAGGCCATTTGCGCGCCATTCTTGGCACCATGACGGTCGAGGAAATTTACCAGAACCGCGACGCCTTCGCCCAGAAGGTCCAGGAAGTGGCCGCTGGCGACATGGGCAACATGGGGCTGGGCATTGTCAGCTTCACCATCCGCGACATTCGCGACGCACAAGGTTACCTTGACGCCCTCGGCAAACCGCGCATCGCCCAGGTCAAACGCGACGCCATCATCGCCCAGGCCGAGGCCGACCGCGATTCGCAGATCCGGTCCGCGCAGGCGAAGCAGGCCGGGCAGGAAGCGCAGTTTGCCGCCGATACCAAGATTGCCGAGGCGCAACGCGATTACCAATCCAACGTGGCGCAATATCAGGCCGCGGTAAACCAGCAGAAGGCCCAGGCCGACCTCGCGTATGATTTGCAAAAATTCAAGACCGGCCAGTTGGTAAAGGCCGAGGAGGTGCAAGTCAGCATCATTGAGAAGCAGAAACAGATTGAACTCCAACAGCAGGAAATCCAGCGCAAATCGCGCGAACTCGAAGCGACGGTGCAAAAGCCCGCCGATGCTGAGCGTTACAAAGTCGAGACTCTGGCCAACGCGAAGAAATTCCAGTTGGAAACCGAGGCTGCGGGCGCCGCTTCCGCGACCAAGGCGACCGGTTTTGCCGGTGCCGACGTCGTCAAGGCCACTGGTCTGGCCGAAGCCGATGCCAACAAGGCGCGCGGTCTGGCCGAAGCCGCCGTCATCGAGGCGCAAGGCAAGGCGACGGCCGAGGCGATGCGGGTGAAGGCCGAAAGCTTCAAGCAATACAACGAGGCGGCGGTCATCGAAATGATTGTGCGCGTGCTGCCGGAAGTGGCGGGCAAGATCAGCGAGCCGCTCGCCAAGACCGAGAAGATCGTCATCATCAACAGCGGCAACGGACCCGGCGGCGGCGCGAGCAAGCTGACCGCCGACGTGACCACCATCATCAGCCAGTTGCCGCCCGTGCTGGAAAGCCTGACTGGCGTGAAGTTCGAGAAATTGCTGGAGCAGGTCCCCGCGTTGAAAAAGGCGATGGGGAAAGGCGAAAAGGAGTAATAATAACGGGGCGGAAATTTCGCGTCCCACAAAAGAATGCGTTTATGGACAAGCAACTTCAATGTCCGAAGTGCGGTCAGCAGATGCTGGAGGGTTACGTGCCGGAAGCGAGTCAATCCCGTGCTGGAAGGTCCAGGTGGGTCAGCGGCCTGCCGGAGGTGGGTTTTTTTGGCCTGAGTTTGCGGGGCAGGGAAATAGTTGAGATTCGAACTTTCCGTTGTGCGGGGTGCGGTTATCTGGAGTCCTATGCCTGGAAATAGGCCCTGAACTGCGGGCACAAACTATGAACGTCTGCCGTTCGCAAAATAATCGGGTGCTGGCCGGGGTTTGCGGCGGGCTGGCGGAACATCTGGGCTGGTCGCCGTTTCGTCTGCGCGTGATCTGGGTGCTGGCGACAATTTTTACGGCGTTTGCCGGCGTGATTATTTATCTCGCGCTCTGGTTCCTGATGCCGAAGGCACCACTCGCTCCACCGGCGTTTGAATCGCCGCCATTGCAGCCGTGGAAGAAATCCGCTTGAAATGAGCATGAAATACACTTTGCCTAAACCGTTCGAAGGAAAGTTTACATGCCCGCACTGTGGAACAATAACTCAGCAGAGTTGGTGGTCAACAAATTGGGATAATCGAAGCTATCAAAATCACTTAAATAACGCGATTCGCGTGGGAACTTGCACACACTGCGGTAAGAGCACACTATGGATTGTTGATAAATTGTATTATCCGGACGCAGGAACAGCCCCGGTTCCTAATTCTGAAATGCCACAGCCGGTGAAGGAGCTTTACATTGAAGCTGCTGGTATTCATGCAAAATCGCCACGAGGCGCAGCTGCACTTCTTCGGTTGGCGGTTCAAGTCTTGTGTAAAGAACTCGGCGAAAGGGGAGTGAAGATTGATGATGATATTGCGAACCTTGTTAAGAAGGGACTTCCTGTCATCGTTCAACAATCATTGGATTTGGTTCGAGTTACCGGTAATAACGCGGTGCATCCCGGCCAGATTGATACAGATGATCCTGTGGTTGTTGGACAACTTTTTGAACTGTTAAACATCATTGTTGAATACATGATTGCAATGCCAAAGAGAGTCAGTGGCCTTTACACCTCGTTGCCTCCTAAGGCTATCGATGCAATAAAGAAACGAGATGGTAGGTAATTTGTCATGCGCCTGTTTGAAGCCATCATTGACGCGAATCACCGGGCGGTGGCTGGTGACAAGGAAGCCGGTTTGCATCCGGCGGATTTTGAAAACGAACTGCCGGTCATCGCCTTGACGTGTGTTGACCCGCGGTTGAACGCGTATTTTCCCAACGCGCTGGCGTTGCCGGCGGAGGGGTTCATCTGGCTGCGCAACGCGGGCAACATCATCACTGGCCCGCTTTCCAGCACCATGCGGTCGCTGGCGCTGGCCTGCGCGGTCAAGGGCGGCAAGGAAATCGCCATCATCGGCCACACGGATTGTCAAGTCTGCAAGACAACGACGATGATGCTGCTCGACAAGTTGAAGGAGCTGGGCATCGAGCGGCATCTGTTGCCGGACAACATCAATGAGTTCTTCGGGATGTTCAGCAGCGAACGGCAGAATGTGATCAAGGCGGCGGACATTGTCCGACACAGCCCGCTCATCGGCCCGAGGATTCCCGTGCATGGACTGTTGCTGGACATTGAGAGCGGCCGGCTGGACTGGATAGTGAACGGTTATCAGACTTTGGAAATGGCGGGCAGCCAGTTGCGACAACCGGCGGGCCCCATCGGCCAGGCGCTGCAGTCGCTCGGCAGTTTCAACATCGGCGAGATGAAACTTCCCGAGACCAAGATTGGCGAATTTGCGACGAAGGCCGAAGACTGGCTGGCGAAGGAAACCGGGAAGCTCGGGGCAGGAGTGGCCGAAACGATGCACAACGTTGCGCCGGTTGCCGAATCGGTGCAGAAAATTGCGGGGCAGGTGGCCGGGTTTGCCGAAAAACATTGGCCGCGCCCACCGGGGTCGGCGCAAGCGCCCGCTGAGCCGCCCAAAATCCCGATGCCGCCGCCCATTCGTCCCAAAATCATTCAGCCGCGAGACAAACGGTAAATGGGGATTATTGACGGGCTACCGGTTTCCAAGCAGACGTTTAAGTTGGAATAAACCAATCACCGGATCGGAGGCCGGCGCTCCGGCAGAAATCGCAAAGGTGCGTCATGTCCGGTGATTTTCGGGGTTGAAAGCGCTGGGGGAACGGGTAGAATGCCCACATTGGTTCGGGGCGTAGCGTAGTTTGGTATGCGCGCTTGCTTGGGGTGCAAGAGGTCGTGAGTTCAAATCTCACCGCCCCGACCATTTTCGGTCATGCTCCGCCAGATTGCGCTTTTGAATTTCAGGGAAAGTGATATTGCAAATCGTTTGCAATTAAGTTTTGGCTTCACCGCGAAGAAAATATAGTTTGGAAATTCCCTAAAAAATATTTGACAAGCTGCAAGTCAGTGTCACGATTTTGGTGGTGTGAACACAGTATTCGTATGGTCGAAATCATAAATCTTTGCTTTACACTTCGGGCAAACGAACGTGCTTGCGGCTCGTTCGTGCTCCGTCTGCAACATAATCTCTCCGGTCTCGGTGCACGGGCAAATATGCCGCCCCATCTCACGAGCAAATCGAATCCGCTCACGCTTCTGGTCACGTTTCCACAAAATCAATGTGTATGAAATCAGACCAAGAAAAACCATCCCTGCTCCGCTACCTATTTCCCATAATAGCTGCTTGGATAACGGCAACTCTCCTTGCGGTGACAGTTTGCCGGCAATCCAGATGGATAGACCTGATGACAGCAGCGTTATCAGTCCAGTCACTATTAGTGATTTATCAATGGTGGACGGTTCTTTCACGATACCTAACACGCTCGGACGGCACTAAAGACAGTGAATAGCCAGTATTGAACACCCCGCCAAGCCATCCGTCAACCAGTGATTG
>Ga0187874_10003105_pt1 | contig 11955 bp, 12 predicted proteins | sample June2016WEW_16_1_3_FD_132993 | JGI IMG/M metagenome (GOLD analysis project Ga0187874, IMG submission 132993) | Peatland microbial communities from SPRUCE experiment site at the Marcell Experimental Forest, Minnesota, USA - June2016WEW_16_150 | ecosystem: Environmental > Terrestrial > Soil >... | reverse complement strand
TCGTTGTTCCATAGGTTCACTTTTTTTCCAGGGCATGCTTGAGCTTATCGCCTCAAGCCTCCCAGCCTAAGTGTTACCTATGTTCTGAACCTACTCCGTTACCGTTGTTTTGAACCTGCACCGCCTTCAGCCTTGCCTAAACTTCCCCGCGTGAGGCGACCTGTCCATCGAAGCCTCGGCGAAGTTGAAAGCCCTTTACGTGGCCCAACCGCCTGGCGCAGCTTCCTCGAAAAGAGAATACTGACTAGAAGAGGTTGAGGGTTGATCCGTCTTCGCCAAGGCTACGACGAGACAAGGAGTTGATGGAATACGGACGCCCCGGCGGTGCGTCCCTACCAGAAAAATCTGCGGCCATCCGCGTAACCTGCGGATTAAGGCTAAAAATACATTTGGCTTTTAGCCTTTAGCATTTAACCTTAAACGCTTGGCCTTTCCGCTTGCGCGGGGGTGGGTTATTTCCTTACGCTCCACCTCGAAGGCGCATTTCATGAAAACAATAATTTGGGTTGGTTTGTGCGTTGGCCTCGGCGCGAGTTTCATAGCCGTCCGTGCCGACGACGCCCCGGCCCAGGCTGCCGCCCGTGCGGCTTTGGAACAACAGTTGAAGGAGCCGGTCAATTCGCAAACCCAACCGCCACTGGCATCGGACACAAATTCCAGGGCCGTGGTGGTGCCACCCGGCAAATCCGCACCCAACATAACCGGGACGGTTTCCACAAATGCGGTGACTCCGCCAACCGCCCCGGTGGCTGCTCCTGCTCGTAAAGCATCCGCCGTTGTCACTCCCACGGTTGCAGTGCCAGCCACGACTCAACCAGCAGCGGCGCCAGCAACGCCCAACCCAATCCCGGCATCCGTTGCGACCCAATCGTCAAGTACATCGGCGCAACCGGTGCCGACGAATCAAATTATGACCGTCTCTGGATATACCTACAAAAATGCGCACGTGGAAAAGGTGGAGCCAGACGGAATTATTATCAGTTATACGTCCGGGAATGGTGGAATGGCGATGACCAAACTCTATTTTGAAGAACTTCCCAGCGAACTGCGGCAGCGATATGAACCGAAACCCAAAGACGCCGGGCCCTAGGGAGGGATCGGCTGAAGGATAAAGGCTGAAGGCCAAACCAAAATTTAGCGTTTAGCCTTGAGCTTTTAGCGTTCTCCTTTCAACTCCCTGCTTGTGTTAAAAGTTTGATTTCCGGGAGCAATCACCTTTGAATGGCGCGGGGTTCTGATGTGAATATTCACGAATACCAAGCCGAGGCGCTGCTCGCCAAATACGGCGTTAATGTGCCGGTCGAAATTCCCTGCCGAACCGTTGAGGAGGTTCGGGCGGCGACGAAAATAATTCTCGCCGGCGGTCTTTCGCGCGTGGTGGTCAAAGCGCAAATCCACGCGGGTGGACGCGGCAAGGGCATTTTCAAAAACGGTTTTCAAGGCGGCGTGAAGGCCGCAGCATCGGTGGACGAAGCCGTTTCGCATGCGAAAAACATGCTCGGCAACGTGCTGGTCACCAGCCAAACCGGCCCGGCTGGCCGGCGCGTGAACATCATCCTCGTCGCCGGGGCACCGAAAATCAAAAGGGAATTTTATCTCGCGGTGCTGCTCGACCGCGCCATAGGCCGGCCGCTCGTCATGGCCAGCACCGAGGGCGGCATGGACATCGAGGAGGTTGCCGCCAAAACGCCGGAAAAGATTCTCAAGGAATGGATTGATCCCGCCGTCGGCCTCATGCCGTTTCAAGCCCGACAACTGGTTGTCGGGCTCGGTCTCAAAGGCGATTTGCTGAACGCCGGCGCCAAATTTGTCACCGGCGTTTTTACGACGTGGTGGGAATGCGATGCTTCACTTGTCGAAATTAATCCGATGTGCGTCGTTGAATTGGGGAACGCAACCGCCCCGGCTGCGGTGACGGGCGCCTCGCCCGTCACTTCGCTCACGCTCAAAGCGTCCGGCGGGGCGCCGGACATGGCACGCGAGGCGCGTGCGGTCCCCCTGAATGAATCCGTCATGGCGCTGGACGCAAAAATTTCGCTCGATGACAACGGGCTTTATCGGCACAAGGACCTTCAGGCCATGCGCGATCCGAACGAGGAAGCGCCGCTGGAGACCGAGGCCAGCAAACATTCGCTCAATTACATCAAACTCGACGGCAACATCGCCTGCCTCGTCAACGGCGCCGGCCTGGCGATGGCCACGATGGACATTATCAAACATTTTGGCGGTGAACCGGCGAATTTCCTCGACGTGGGCGGCGGGGCGAATGTCGAACAGGTCACGGCGGCGTTCAAAATTATTCTCCAAGACCCGAACGTGAAGGGGATTCTGGTGAACATTTTCGGAGGCATTATGGACTGCAACGTCATCGCCGTCGGCATTGTCGCAGCAGTGAAAGAAATGCACTTGAACATCCCGCTGGTCGTCCGGCTCGAAGGCAACAACGTCGTTGCCGGCAAGAAAACGCTGGCCGACTCCGGCTTGAAACTCATCACCGCCGATTCGATGGCCGACGCGGCGCAGAAGGTGGTAAAGGCCGTTGGAAAATAGTGGACGTCTTGAAGAATTGAAGCACATGACTCGGGGCAGGAACGAAAATCCAGGGGTGAAAAGGGTCGCGAAGGACCTCGAGCCTTTTCGCCGGTTGGTGGAATTGCAGAAACAGATGATTGAACTGGCCCAACAAAACGAGCACGGGAAACGCCAGCGCGATGTCCTGCACGAACAAATGATGAGCGAGGTCGCAGACCGGCGGGACGACCGCCCCGGTTTGCGGCATCGCCTGCAACGGTCGGCGGCCAGACTTTTGAAACGCGTGTCGGGTTTTACATGGCGAAAACCGGTCCTGGCACGTCCAACCACAAACAACCATAGTCATGTTGAATGTCATTGAACTCGCCTTTTGTTGTTACGCCGTAACGGACATGAAACGCGCCCGGGCTTTTTACGAGGGCGTGCTCGGCCTCAAGCCAACCGGTATCGTGGACAAACCGGAATCAAAATGGGTTGAATACGAATTTGGTCCCTACGCGCTGTCCCTTGGTTCCGCGCCGGCCTTCAAACCCAGCACCGATGGTTGCACCGCCGCGTTGGAGGTGGAGGATTTTGACGCCGCCATCGCGCATCTGAAGCAGCACCACGTGAAGTCCCGGATGGAACCGTTTCCCACGCCTGTTTGCCGCATGGCCCTGATTTTTGATCCGGACGGCAACACCATTTGCATTCACAAACGGAACCCCAAGTAAACCTATGCCGAAAAGACGCGACAAGAAAGAGACTGTGCTGAAGGAAGATTCGCCGGCTTACCATTTATCCGCGGGCGAAGCCATTGATTTGGCGTTGTTGAAAGACAGTCTGGCGAAAACGCCGTGGGAACGGATGCAGGCCAACGATGACGCGCTGAATTTTGCAGAATCTCTTCGCGTCGCAATGGAGAAGCGAAATGCAAAACCTAAGTGAGCTGACGCAAAGATTGATTTCGTCTCAAGTCGAGTTCGTCCTGACAGGCGGATTCGCGGCAGCGGCGCACGGCATCACGTTGGTGACGCGCGATGCGGATATTAGCAATCGTAAATCGTAAATTTTCCATGTCCATCCTCGTCCAAGCCGACACCAAAGTCCTCATCCAGGGCATCACCGGCAGTTTCGGCGCGAAACACGCGCAGCTTTCGATGGATTACGGCACGCAGGTCGTTGCCGGTGTCACGCCCGGCAAAGGCGGACAGATTTTTGAACGTGGCGGGAAAAAAGTTCCCGTCTTCGACACCGTCGCCGAGGCGGTGAAACAAACCGGGGCGACGGCTTCCGCGATTTTTGTCCCGGCAGCCTTTGCGGCGGATGCGATTCTTGAAGGCGTGGATGCCGGTCTCGCGCTCGCCGTCTGCATCACCGAGGGCATTCCGGCGCGCGACATGATTGAGGTGAAGCGCGCGATGGCAGGAAGGAAAACGCGGCTCATCGGACCGAATTGTCCCGGCATCGTCACACCCGGGGAAGGAAAAGATTCTTTCGGTGGTTGTCGCATCGGGATTGCGCCGGGTTATATCCACAAAAAAGGCCATGTCGGCGTGGTTTCGCGCAGCGGCACGCTCACCTACGAGGCGGTCTGGCAATTGACCTGCCGGGGCGCCGGACAATCCACCTGCATCGGCATCGGGGGTGACGCCGTGACCGGCCTGTCGCATCTCGACGTCATTCAACTTTTCCACGACGATCCGGATACACACGGCATCATCATCATCGGCGAAATTGGCGGCAGCGCGGAGGAAGAAGCCGCCGAATGGATCAAGAAAAACGGCAAAAAGCCCGTAGCGGGTTTCATCGCCGGCGCGACTGCCCCGCCCGGTCGCCGCATGGGCCACGCGGGCGCCATCATCAGCGGTGGCCAGGGCACGGCAGCGGCGAAAATCGCGGCGTTCAAGAACGCCGGCATTGGTGTTGCTCCCACGCCTTCGGAAATTGCGGACACGCTGCTCAAAATGATGTGAGCCGCGGTGCGTGGCGCGTTTTGCGTCAAGCAGCGGCAGACGATCCTGGCTTGACGAAACACGCAACACGTAATACGCATCACGTTTTTGTGGGACTCATTGATTTCATCCTGAACCTCGCCTGCCTGTTGCTATGGCTCAACTGGCGTTCGATGCGCTTCGATCCACTTGGCCAACGAACGCCAGCGACGTTGATTGGCACGCTGCGGCGCGCCGAACCGCGGCGGTTGCGGCATTGGCATCTGCTGGCGGCCATTGGCGGGCTGTTGTTGCTGCGGGCAGGTTTTTACTGGCAGATCGGTTCAGCTTCCAAACCGGTTTGGGCGGGAACGCTGGACCTGGGCATCATCGCCCCCGCATTCCTCAGCAATTCCTTCGGGCGAATGTGTTTGTTTTCCGTTTACAGTTTTGGGCTGATGCTCGCAGTGTTTTATCTGTGGCTGTTGCTGCTGTCGATCCTGGCCGGGCCGGAGCCGGTTCATGGGCTGGTGCGAATGCAACTGGGTTACATGGACCGCTGGCCCCGATGGCTCAAGTTTTTTTTGCCGCTTGCCGGCGGCACGTTGCTTTGGGGACTGCTGAGCTGGCCATTCCCGTGGCTGCATCCGCAACCGGCGATGTCAACCGCGCAGCATTTGCAGGAAGCATTGCTCATTGGCCTGGGCAGTTATCTGGTCTGGAAATTTCTCATCGGCGCGCTGCTGGCGTTGCATCTGCTGAACAGCTATGTCTATTTTGGCAAACATCCGTTTTGGGATTATGTGAGCGCCACGGCGCAGACGCTGTTGCAGCCGTTGAAAAAAATTCCCCTGCGCGCGGGCCGGGTGGATTTCGCGCCGGTCGTCGGCATGGTGCTGGTGTTTTTGCTGGCCGGGCTGGCCGAGCGCGGATTGACTTTCATCTACAGGCGAATGTCGGTCTGAGAATGATCGACCAATCTGGTCCTGGGCAGTTTGGCGGTGACGTTTGCGCCTGCGCCCTTGCCGCTTTCGATGAACAGCGAGCCGCCGTGCAATTCCACCAGCCGTTTGGCAATGACCAGACCCAGCCCCAATCCCTGCTGGTCCTGCATCTTCCGGTCAAACTGCTCATAAGCGCCGACGCGCTTGATTTGCTCGGTGGAAAAACCGCAGCCCAGATCACTGACGGAAAGAACAATGTTGTTGAACTCATCCCCGAGTGCGACCCGCACCGGCGAACCGGACTGGGAAAACTTGAAGGCGTTTTGCACCAGTTCGCTCACGACCTTCTTGAAATATTCCTCGGACATCGGGACGGAAAAGTCAGCCGCTTCCACGCTCAAATCATTCGGACGCCCGGCTTGCGCGGCCTGCGCGGCGGCGATTTCCTTGACGAGGTCGGCCGTGCGCTCCGTTTTTCCGATGCGCAGGGCGTTGACATTCTTCGGGTCGGCGGCGATCAACTCGAGCTGCGCGTAAATCAGGAAATTCTCAATCAGCCGTTCGAGCCGCTGGCCGGACTTGTGAATTTCCTGGCCCATTTCGGCCACGTCGCCCGGTTTGAGGGTGGCGGCGGAGGTGGTCAGGAGTTCGGCATTGGAAATGATGCCGTTGAGCGGCGTGCGCATTTCATGCGGCATGATCAGGCTGATGTTGTTGCGCAGGCTGGCCAGCTTGCGCTCGGCTTCGTCGCGCACGGTCTGCGCCTTTTTGAGGCGCGCGTCCACGGCGGCGTAAAGCGCATCGGTGGTGAACGGTTTCGGCAGATAATCATCGGCCCCGAGTTCCATGCCGTGCCGCATCCCGACGTTGTCGGCCAGACCGGTCATTAAAATGAACGGGATGGCCGCCGTGGGCGCTTCATTGCGGAGCGAGGTCAGCGTCAGATAACCGTCCACCTTTTCCATGTTCACATCGCACAGAATGAGGTCGGGCAATTCCTTGCGCGCGATTTCAATGCCCTCGGCGCCATTGGCAGCTTCGACGACGGTGAAACCCTTCTGCTTCAGCGCCAGATGGATCATCTCGCGTAACCACTCCTCATCGTCTATGACCAGGATTTTTTTCATCAAACAGCGCGCTCCAACAGAGCAATAACCATGCCCGCCCCACCGGCCAGACCGGCTTCCGGTTTTTGCAACTATAAACAGCGCAACTACTTCCGCTCTTCGAGGGGCACATAGTGATTAAGCGTGCGGCCGGTGTAAATTTGGCGCGGACGATAAATCCGGCTCCTCGATTCTTCCATGATTTCCTTGTAATTCGCAATCCAGCCGGGCATCCGGCCAATCCCGAAAATCACCGGAAACATTTCCACCGGCAGGCCGATAGCCCGCATGATGATGCCGCTGTAAAAGTCCACGTTCGGATACAGCTTGCGTTCGACAAAATAGGCATCCCGCAGCGCCGCTTCCTCCAGGTGCTTGGCAATATCCAACAACGGGTCACTGATGTGCAAAACCTTGAACAGGTCGTCGCAGGCCTTTTTTATGATTTTGGCGCGCGGGTCGTAGTGCTTATAGACCCGGTGACCGAAGCCCATGAGTTTCCGGCTGTTGTTTTTGTCCTTGGCCGCCGCGATGAACTTTGAACCATCGTCTCCGGCTTTGTGAATCTCTTCCAGCATTTCAAGCACCGCTTGGTTGGCGCCGCCATGTAATGGCCCCCACAGCGCGCATACGCCGGCGGCGCAACTGGCAAACAAATTGGCCTGCGACGATGCCACCATGCGCACCGTGGAGGTGGAACAGTTCTGCTCGTGGTCGGCATGCAGCAGAAAAATCAAATCCAGCGCCTTCACCACCTCCGGTTTCAATTCATAGTCCTCATACGGCGTCGAGAACAGCATGTGCAGGAAGTTGGCGGTGTATTTGTAGGCCTTCTTGGGATAAATCAGCGGCAGGCCGAGCGATTTGCGGTAGGAATAGGCCGCAATCGTGCGCACTTGCGAAATCAATCGGGCGGTATATATGTCAAATTCCTTTGCCTTGCCCCAGTGCCAGTGCATCAGCCCTTCGTCAAAGCAACTCGCCGCGTTGATCATGGCCGAGAGAATCGCCATCGGATGCGCCCCGACCGGAAATCCGGCGAAGTGATACTTCATGTCTTCGTGGAGAAACTGATTGTCCGTGAGCAAATCGGAAAAGTTCCGCAATTGCGGGCGCGTGGGCAGCGCACCGTAAATCACCAGGTAAGCCGTCTCGATAAACGTGGATTTCTCCGCCAGCTCCTCAATCGGGATGCCGCGATAACGCAAAATCCCCTGCTCGCCGTCAATGAACGTGATCTGGCTGGTGCACGAACCGGTGTTGCTGTAGCCGTCGTCGAGCGTGACGCAGCCGGTGTTCGCGCGCAGCGACGAAACGTCCACCGCCTTTTCGCCTTCGCTGCCGACAACAATCGGCAGCGTGTAGGTCTTGCCGTCCAATTCCAGTCTGGCCTCGTTGCTCATGTGCATTGCCTTGGTCGCATTTTTGTAATGCCCGTCTGGCACAGTTTGCGTTGAAAATTAAATTTGGCAAGGCGTGAAAGTGAAATTTAAGCAAACGCCACACACCGATTTCGCTGGCGCGGTGTTCAACTTTTTGACTCAATCGCAACCATCATGAAATGCTGGGCCGTCCTGACCGCCCTGCTTTATGCGCTGGCGCTGCTGCTGCTGACCGTGCCAGTGTTGTTGGTCGCATTTGGCGGCTGGGCAAAGAATGGCGTCATGGGATTGCAGGACGCTTTGAAGATTTATTTGAATTGGGGTTACTGGCTCTGGCTCGCCGTACTCGTTGCCGGACAGGCGTTGCTGCTGTTGCTGCCGTTGAACATCGCCGAACGCCGGTTGCCGGCGCGGCGCACGCTCAAGGTGCCGGTCATCGTCAGCGCATTTTTTCTGGCCAACCTTTGCTTTGCCGGAATTTTTTCAATCCTCTGTGCCACATTCACCGACGGTGCTTTTGGGATTTTTGATCTTCTGCCTCACTTTTTTTCCAATGTTGCGAATGGGGCAAATCAAATAATTTCACCATACCCAGCCACCACTCCTGATTGGCAATCCAACTTAAACTTGATTTTGACCATGCTTGTCTTCTGGCTTGTCTGGGCAATCATTTTCCGTCGCGCCACCAAATCGGACGAACCGGATGCGCTCCTCAAACGCCTCACGCGCTGGCTCCTGCGCGGCAGTATTCTCGAACTCTTGGTCGCCGTGCCCAGCCACGTCATCGCCCGCCGCCGCGACGATTGTTGCGCGCCCGCCGGCACGTTTTGGGGCATCGCCACCGGCATTTCGGTCATGCTTCTCTGCTTCGGCCCGGGCGTGTTCTTCCTGTTCGTCGAACGCTTTCAACGGTTGCAACCGAAACCGCCGGAGGCCAGCAAACCGCTGGCGCAAAATTAAATTTCCGTCTTTTCTTTCCCGCGCCGCGCCTTAACTTGCGCGGACGCAGATGGGATTAAAACTGTTCAACACGCTCTCGCGCTCGATTCAGGATTTCACGCCCCTCGATCCGGCAGGCAAAAACGTCGGCATGTATTGCTGCGGGCCGACCGTCTATGATTTCGCCCACATCGGCAACTGGCGCACGTTCGTCTTCGGCGATCTCGTCCGGCGCTATCTCGAATTCAAGGGTTACGCCGTCACCCATGTGATGAACATCACCGACGTGGAGGACAAAATCATCAAACGTGTCCGGGAAACGAAGACTTCCTTGCGCGAATTCACCGGCCAATACGAAGCGGCGTTTTTCGAGGATTTGAAAACGCTCAACTGCCGGGAACCGCATCACAAGCCCCATGCCACCGAGCACATCGCCGACATCATCTCGCTGATTGAAAAACTCGTCGCCCGCGGTATCGCTTACCAGGCCGCCGACGGCTCGGTCTATTTTTCAATCGAAAAATACCGCAGCGGCGGCCGCACCTACGGCCAGTTGCTCAAATTGAATTTCGACGAACTCCGTGTCGGCGAACGGGTCAAGAGCGACGAATACGCCAAGGAAGCCGTCGCCGATTTTGCGTTGTGGAAGGCGCGCGCGCCGGAGGACGGCGACATTTTCTGGCCCAGTCCGTGGGGGGAAGGCCGGCCCGGCTGGCACATCGAGTGCAGCGCTATGAGCATGAAAATTCTCGGGCCGAGTTTTGACCTGCACCTCGGCGGCGAGGACCTGATCTTCCCGCACCACGAGGATGAAATCGCGCAAAGCGAAGGCGCGACCGGCCAGCCATTCGTCAAGCACTGGCTGCACGGCGCGCACCTGCTCGTCGAAGGCAAGAAAATGAGCAAATCGCTCGGCAACTTTTTCACGCTGCGCGATTTGCTGAATCGGCCCGAGAAGTTTCAAGGCCGCGAGATTCGGTATCTTCTACTCACCGCGCATTACCGCGAGACGTTCAATTTCACGCTGGAAGGGTTGCAAGGCGCGCGAACGGCATTGGCGCGAATTGATGAATGCGTTACTAGATTGCGTGAACTGGCTGGAGGTACTGCTGCTGTGCCTGATGCAGAGTTAGTGACTGCATTCAGCAATGCCCTCGACAATGACCTGAATATATCAGCAGCATGGGGCGCGGTATTTGAATGGGTCAGAAAAGTCAATCGCAGTTTAGCAGAAAATGCTATGATGGTTGCTGAAGCCGCGTCAGCACTGGCAGCTTGGGAAAAAATAGATTCAGTTCTCGGCGTCGGTTTGGTAGTTGAATCCGAAGCACCGGCAGAATTGAAAGCATTAATTATAGAACGTCAGTTGGCACGCCACGCTAAAAATTTCAAGCGTGCCGACACGATTCGCGACGAGTTGAAAGCCAAAGGCTGGGTCATTGAGGATACCCCAAAGGGCCAACGACTGAAAAAATTATGAGCGCTCACGAAAAAGTTTTCATGTCACCTGTCACTTGTCACCTGTCACATCCATGAAGGCCCCGTTCATCACTTTTGAAGGCACTGAAGGCTGCGGCAAATCCACGCAGGTCGAACTGCTGGCGAGCCAGATACGCGGGCTGGGATACCGTGTGCGCGTGTTCCGCGAGCCGGGCGGCACGCCGGTCGGCGAGGAAATCCGCAATACCCTCAAGCACAGCAAAAACTTCGTGGAAATGACGCCGGAAGCCGAATTGCTGATGATGAACGCCAGCCGCGCACAACTCGTCCGCGAAGTCATCCGCCCGGCCCTCGCCGCCGGCGAGATTGTCCTGTGCGACCGCTTTTACGATTCCACCACGGCGTATCAGGGCTATGGACGCGGCCTGGATCTGGCTCTGGTCAAAAATGTGATTGATTTTGCGGTTGGCGATACCCAGCCCGATCTGACCTTGCTGCTGCACGTGCCGCCGGAAGTCAGTACCGAACGCCTGCGCTCGCGCCAGGTCATCCTGCCCTTTGCCCGCGACCGGTTGGAAGAGGCCGACCGCCATTTTTTTGACCGCATCGCCCAAGGCTACCAGGCCGTGGCCGCTGCTGAACCCGAACGCATCCGCGTGGTGGACGGGACGGGTTCGATTGAAACGGTCTGCGCGAGAATTTGGGAACTGGTCCGGCCCATTCTGCCGGCAGTCGGACGGTGGTGAATGGTTGGAGTTCAAGCTTCAGCTGGCAACGCCAAAACAAGCTGAAGCTTGAACTCCAACCGTGTTTGCCTGACTTCCAACGGCGAATACTTTTGAATTATGATTGAAAAGACGATTGACGAGATTGAGGCGCGCATCCGCGGCGCGGACGCCATCAAGGACGACCGCAAACGTGAATTACTCCAGTTGCTCGGCACACTCAAGGCCGAGGTCGGCGCGTTGGAAAAAACGCACGATGAACAAGCCCGCAGCATCGCCGGCTTCGCCCAGTTGTCAGCTCACGAGGCCACGCGCACGGAACAAAATCCGCAACTGCGCGAACTTTCCATTCTGGGATTGCGCTCGTCAGTCGAGGGTTTTGAAAAATCCCATCCCCGGCTGGTCGAAATCGTCAACACGATCAGCAACACGCTGTCGAATTTGGGAATCTAGGTGGAGTCGCCTCGCCGAGGCGACCGAGAGCAACTTTTTGAAGCGGACGGCCCGGCGGGCCGTCCCTACCTCACTTGTCCTCCTGCGGCTCTAATTTCGCAATCGCTGCCATGATTTCATCGGCAATTTCCTGGTAAATCTCCTTGAGCCGCGCCTTGGAACAGTTCTTTGCCTCGGCCCGCAATTTTTCAAAACGCATTGGTTCCCCGAATTTCACCGCGATGCGGTGCGGTCGCGGGAATTTGCGATTTCGCCCGAACGCCTCAAAAGTTCCGAACACCCGCACCGGCACGACCGGCGCGTCGGACTTGATTACCACCAAACCGATGCCGGAGCGCGCGGGCTGCAACCGGCCATCACGCGTCCGCGTGCCTTCGGGAAATAAAATGATTCCGCCGCCGGCGAGCAACCGTTCGAGAATGGCCTTCAATCCCGCCGCGCCACCGCCGTCGCGGTCCACCGGCACGGAATGCCACGAACGCAACAGCGCGCCGATACCCGGAAATCGAAACAAACTTTCC
>Ga0187874_10003101_pt1 | contig 11962 bp, 10 predicted proteins | sample June2016WEW_16_1_3_FD_132993 | JGI IMG/M metagenome (GOLD analysis project Ga0187874, IMG submission 132993) | Peatland microbial communities from SPRUCE experiment site at the Marcell Experimental Forest, Minnesota, USA - June2016WEW_16_150 | ecosystem: Environmental > Terrestrial > Soil >... | reverse complement strand
TGGCGGTTGCGGGATTGGTGGATGAATTGCAGCGCCGGTTTCCTCAGCACAGGATTTTCGTTTCGACGACCACCGACACCGGACAGAGGCTCGCGCGCAAACGCTTTGATGAGGCGAATGTATTTTATTTTCCAATGGATTTCGCATTCGCGATTCGTCCCTACTTGCGGGCACTGCATCCGGAATTAGTGGTCATTGCGGAGACTGAGTTCTGGCCCAATTTTATGCGTCTGGCGGATGCCAGCGGGACGCGGATTGCGATTGTGAATGCGCGCATCTCGGACCGCTCGTTGCCGCGGTACCGGAGATTTCGCGGCTTGATTGGAAAAGTGCTGGCGAACGTGGACCTCTTCCTGGCACAGACGGAAGAAGATGCAACACGATTGCGAGACATTGGGGCGAGCGCGGAACGGGTACGGGTCACGGGCAATCTGAAGTTCGATATTCCTGTTCCCGCGCCTTCGCCGATCGTCGAGGGTATGCGGAAATCAATCCGTGCGAGCGGAGCCGGGCCAGTGCTGGTGTGCGGCAGCACTGTGGATGGAGAGGAGCCTCTCCTGCTGAAGGCGTTTGAAAACGTACTGGTACCACATCCGGCGGCCGTGATGATTCTTGCTCCCAGACATCCAGAGCGCTTTCCCGCCGTGGCGGAACTGCTGCAGCAGATGTCGATTCGCTTTTGCAGGAGATCGCTTTGGAATGGTGAGCCTTTGAACGGCGGAGTGCTTCTGCTGGATACGATCGGGGAGTTAGCAGCTCTTTATGCGCTCGCCGACGTTGCATTTGTCGGCGGCAGCCTGGTGCCGCGCGGCGGGCACAATATTATTGAGCCGGCGCAGCACGGTATAGCTACGGTGGTGGGGAATCATACGGAAAACTTCCGCGACATAGTCAACTTGTTCCAGAGCCGGGACGCGGTGCGGGTTGTCGGTCCAGCGGAGTTGCCGCTGGTTTTCTTGGAACTGCTGGCTAACGATGCGGAGCGAAAAGCATTAGGACAGCGCGCCGCCGAAACCATGCGCTCGCAGATTGGAGCTACGGCGAGGACGGCGGACGACCTGCAGCGGATGATGGCGCAGGAATGAACTTCAATCCTTTGTCAGCGCTGTACGGTGCGGCGGTGGGGGCACGCAACGGGCTTTATGACCGTGGATGGTTGGGATCGCACCGGCTGCAGGGATCTGTGATCAGCGTGGGAAACATTTCGGTCGGAGGCTCGGGAAAAACTCCGTTCGTTATTTTGTTGGGCGAGTTGCTCAAGGCGCGCGGAATTCGCTTTGACGTTCTCTCGCGCGGTTATGGCCGCAAGACTCACGGGGTGCTGCTGGTGGATCCGGGCGGACTGCCGCGAGACTTCGGCGACGAACCGCTGCTGATTGCCAGGCGGCTGCAGGTTCCGGTGGTGGTGGGTGAGGATCGTTTCCAGGCAGGCCGCTTTGCCGAGGCGCGATTCGGTGCGCAGATTCATTTGCTGGACGATGGCTTTCAACATCGTGGCTTGGCGCGCGATTTCGATATTGTCCTGTTAACACCGGAAAATGCGCGCGATTCCCTCCTTCCCACAGGCAGACTGCGAGAGCCTTTGCGCTCTCTGGAACGGGCGGACGCGGTGGTGCTGAGCGGTGGCGCCTCGGCGGAATCGTTTCCACTCGTGGGCAAAACGTTGTGGCGGGTGCGACGGGGGATCATCCTGGAGAATGTTCCTCCGCGGCCGGTTGTGTTCTGCGGGATTGCGCGGCCGCAGAATTTTGTTTTGCAGTTGCGAACCGCTGGAGTTGACGCTGTTGCCGAGGCGTTTTTTCGTGATCATCATGCCTACACGGAGAAAGACGTTCGAGATTTATTGGAACTGAGGCAACAGAGCGCGGCTGGTGGCTTCGTCACCACGGAAAAAGATGCAGTGAACCTGGGAGGTTATCTTGACGCGCTGACGCCGCTGGCTGTGGTCCGCGTGAAGATGGAACTGGCCGACGCAGCTAACGCTGTGGATACCATGCTGCGCGTAATCGAGGAGCGCCGCTCCCGCTCGTGAGAAAATGCGCACACGGGCAACCGGCGGAGCCTGAAAAAGATCGCATGACGAAGCATTTGAAAGAAACCGAGCGGCTGCACAAGATTATCGAAGCGTTCCCCAAAGTCACCATTACGGTACTAGGGGACCTGGTCGCCGACGAATTTGTGTATGGGGAAATCTCACGCGTGTCACGAGAGGCTCCGGTACTCATTCTGAAGCACCGCGAACGTACGGTGGTGCCAGGGGGTGGCGCGAACGCGGTTAACAATCTGGCAGACCTGGGAGTAAACGTGCTGCCGGTAGGTGCGATTGGGGATGATGAGCCGGGACGAATGCTGTTGAAGTTCTTCCGGCACAAACGCATTCCGATCAGTGGCGTTCTGAAGGACAAGAGTTATACAACGGTCACGAAGACGCGCATTCTGGCGGGCATGACGCATAACACGCGGCAACAAGTGGTGCGCGTGGATCGCGAGCCGGAGAACCCTCCAAACCAGCACTTGACGCGGGAGCTGTTCTTGGCGGCGCGAGAATATTTGCGGGCGTCGGACGCATTCCTGGTTTCCGACTATGGATACGGATCCGCGAGTCCGGCGATTGTGAGTGCGTTGCGGCAGGCAGGACGGCGGAGAGTTGTGCTGGTGCCTTTAATCCTCGACTCGCGATATCGACTGCTGGAGTATTCTGGCGCCACCGCCGCCACTCCGAACGAGCCCGAGGTGGAAGCTGCGCTAGGGGTTCAGATTGGCCAGAACTGGCAAAAGTTGGATGAGGCCGGGCGACAGATTATGGAGCGGATGAAGCTGCAATCTTTGTTAATCACGCGCGGGCGCGACGGCATGGTGGCCTTCGAGCCGGGGAGAGAGGCGGTCGATATTCCGATTTTTGGTTCCGATGAAGTTGCCGACGTAACGGGTGCGGGCGATACCGTGATTGCTGCGTTCAGTGCAGCACTGGCGGCGGGCGCCACTACGGAGGAAGCGGCGCAGTTGGCCAATTACGCAGGCGGAATTGTGGTGATGAAGCGAGGTACGGCAACCGTTTCCAGGGAAGAGCTGCTGCGCGCAGTGGACCAGGCTCCACCCTCAACAAGACCGCATTGATTTGAAATAGCCGCGATGGAAAACAACAAGATTCTGGAGCGTGATGAACTGCGAGAGCAAGTTGAACTATGGCGGCGCGCAGAAGAACGCATCATTCTGGCCAATGGCAACTTCGATCTCCTGCATGTGGGCCATGTGAGGTATCTGCGAGGAGCGAAGGAGTTGGGTGGCAGGCTGGTGGTGGCTATCAACTCGGACGAATCGGTGCGGGCGCTCAAAGGTACCGGCCGTCCGATCATGCCGGCAGAGGAGCGCGCCGAGATTGTTGCAGCGCTGGCCGATGTGGATGCGGTTGTGATTTTTCCGGAGCTCGACGTGCGCGCTCTCATTCGCGAAATTCGTCCGGACATTCAGGCTAAGGGCACCGACTATACCGAGGAGTCGGTTCCCGAGCGCGATACGGTAGAGGAATACGGTGGGCGCGTGGCGATCGTGGGCGATGCGAAGGATCATTCCACAAGCGAGATTATTCGTTCACGGCTGACGCCGGGGAAGCCGTGAGTCCATCCCCGCCGCAAGAAACATTTGAACGGTTGCTGGTGGTGCGCCTGAGCGCCATGGGAGACGTGATCCATACGCTGCCGGCAGTTTATGCATTGCGGCAGGCCTTTCCGCAAGCTTTCATCGGCTGGCTGATTGAGGAGCGGTGGGCCGATCTGCTGTGCGCGCCCGGATCTTCGAGACGAGGTCCGCGCTCGCCGCTGCGGCCGCTGGTGGATGAAGTTCACACGGTGAATCTGAAGGCTTGGGGAGAATCTCTATTTTCGATTTCGACGGCGCAGCGCATCGCCACAGTTTGGAACGATGTGCGTGGCGCGCATTATGACGTTGCCATCGATCTGCAGGGCGCGATGCGGTCCGCGTTGCTGGCGCGGTGGTCGGGGGCGCTCACGGTGTATGGCGCCGCGGAGCCGCGAGAGGCTCCTGCTAGCCTGTGGTACACACGAAAGGCGGTTGCGCGCGGCCGGCATGTTATCGAGCAGAATCTTTCCGTAGCTGAAGCGATCACCGAGGTTCGAGCGAATCTATCAACGACAGGCATTTCTTGCCAACTTCCTTGCGATCCTGAGGCCGAGGCTCGAATCGAGCAGCAACTTGCGGAAGGTGGGATCGGCGCCTTTGCCATTCTGAATCCGGGCGCAGGATGGGGCGCGAAGCGATGGCCCGCCGAGCGATACGGCGAAGTTGCCCGTGCGCTTGCCGATCTGGGCTTACGTTCGATCCTCAATTATGGTCCGGGCGAAGAGGAGTTGGTGCGCGTTGCGGAGACTACGAGCGGCGGGACTGCTAAAGGGATGAGCTGCAGTATCACGGAGTTGATCGCATTGACGCGACGTGCACGGTTGTTTGTTGGCGGCGACACTGGGCCCCTTCACCTGGCGGCAGCGTTGAGCATCCCGGTGGTGGCGATCTATGGGCCAACGGATCCGGCGCGCAACGGCCCTTATGGAACGCGGAGCATTGTGCTGCGCAGTCCGGGAAGCATGACTTCGCACGAACGGCGGGCGGCTGCGGATGATGGGTTGTTGGCAATTAGAAGCAATGAAGTGGTGGCAGCCGCGAACAAGCTGCTGGGCGGTACCCTCACGGGCTAAAGTCCGCGTTGATTTTGGCTTTTCGCGGCGCCAAAGCGCTGCTCTTCCACATGGCTGAGTGGTCACAAATCGCGCGGCGGATCCGAGTGCCGCTGGGATTCTTGTTTGCGGTGCTTTATTTCTGGCTGGCGCGGCCTTCGTGGCGATCCATGGCGCTGGGTGCGATTTTGATTGCGCCTGGGCTTCTGATTCGCGCACTGGCTTCTGGGCATGTCCGCAAGAACGAGTCGTTGGCAACTTCCGGTCCTTATGCTTATACGCGCAATCCGCTGTACCTGGGATCACTATTGATCGGCATGGGATTCGCGGTGGCGGCGCGCAGTTGGTGGGTGGGGGTGGCGCTCGTCGTAATGTTCGTCGCGATCTATGTTCCAGTAATCCGCGACGAAGAGGCATTTTTACGAAGGACGTTCTCTGAGTTCGACGAATACGCGCGGCAAGTGCCGAGGATGTTGCCGCGGCTGACGGCGCATTCAAGTGACGAGGAAGCTTCGGCAGGATTTTCAATCGATCTATATCTAAAGCATCGCGAATACAACGCGCTGCTGGGAGCGCTAGGGATGATGGCGGCCTTGGTCGTAAAGATGAGGTTCGTCTCGAGTTAGCAAATGACACTGCTTTGGAACGGCCGTAATCGAGGAATAGAATTCTCGACAGCGCCACTTTCCGCGACCGCAATTCTCCTGCTTTTTCTATCGTCCCTTGCGCTCGGTGAGATGCCAGGAGGCGTCGTGGACCAAGTGATTGTCTACAAGCACGAACGACGGCTAGTGCTGCTGGCTCATGGAAAAGAGTTGCGGTCATACCATGTTGCTCTTGGCGGCGAACCTAGCGGGCCGAAGATTCAGCAAGGAGACCACCGAACTCCCGAGGGCTCATACGCTCTTGATTCGCGAAATTCCAACAGCCGCTTTTATAAGGCATTCCACATATCGTATCCGGGACCGAAAGACGTCGCCTCTGCCAAGAAATTGGGCGTCACTCCTGGAGGGGACATCATGCTGCACGGTCTCCCGAAGGAATACGCGTGGGTGGGAAAAGCGCAGGCTCTACATGATTGGACTGACGGGTGCATCGCGGTTTCGAATGACGAGATGGACGAGATTTGGAGATTAGTCCGCGTCGGAACGCCGATTGAAATCAAGCCTTGAGCGAAGTACTTAGTTCGGGTCGTTCGCCTTATTTCGCCCGTATAGTTCCGGAAACGCGTGCAGTAGCAAAAGCGCCTTGCCATGCCGTCGGTACCGTCGGCGTGCAAGCGGTCCTTCGCTTCGCTCAGGATGACAGGGCGTTGGATTATTTCTGCGCGACCAATTCCCGCGCGCGGTTCAGCTCCGGCCGAGGAGAGTTTGATCCATCACAAATTTTTAGCAATAGCGCGTAGTACTCCGTCGCGTCGCTCTGCTTGCCGGCGGCTTCTGCAGCGCGGGCCGCGCCGTAGAGGCCGTTGAAGCGGTTAGGATTGAGTTTCAGGTCGGTCTGATATTCCGCTAAAGCTTGCTGAGGACGCTTGGCCTCGAGCAGCATGTCCGCCAACTGTTCGCGAGCTGGAATACCTTCCGGTTCATCGCCAAGTTTATCGGTCTTGTCGGCGAGGGCGCGCAGGCTGGCGATGGCCTCGTCGTCCTTCCCTTCGGCGTGCGCGACCCAGGCGGCCGCTTCCTGATAGTCCTCGCCGACGGCCTCGGCATATTCGGTTTTCTTTTCGGCTACGAACTCCTTGCGGATCGTCTCAATCTGTTCAGATCTTTGTGCGCCTGCGCGAGATTACCGCTGCGGGCCGCGCCAATGGCGCGCGCCCAGTAGGTGATGGATTGATCTCCGCGGAGTGAGCCGGGCACGACCTGCAGGGCCGCGGCATCGGACCAGTGTCGAAGTTCGAGATCGTAAATGGCGGGGAACTTGGTGAGAGCATTGGTTTCCGGATCGAAATCGGCTCCGTACATCGACTTTATCTTCGGCATTGTCTTGACTTCATCGATCACCTTGGCGGCATCGGCCTCACGCCCGCTTTGCAGATAGGCGTAGATCAGAAAATCCATGGCGTGAAACTGATGGCCTTCGCCACCCATGTGCATGGCGGCAGTTTTGCGCGTGGCGGCGATCGAAGCGAGATTGGAGTTGATGTCGTCCTGCCACAGGCCAACGCGGGCAAAGATGTGTGAAGGCATATGCAAAGCGTGCGGCGCCGCGGGCGCAATCTCCGCATAACGACGAGCAGCGGGCAATCCCAGCTGCGCCAGTTGCGGCTTGTCATAGGCGTGAATCAAATAGTGGGCGACACCGGGATGGACGGGCTCGATGGCAAACAATTTTTCGAGAACAGCAGCGGCCTGCTTGCGATTGGCGAAGGTTGTGTCGTCGTGCGGTTCGGAGGCGAGCAGGGAGAGTGCGTAGAAGACTGCGGCCTCGTGATCATCCGGGTAGGAGTCGTACACCTTCTTCATCGCGTCTGAGTAGGCTTTGGCGCGAGCTTCGTGATTCAGTTTTTTGGAGTTGCTGTAGAAAGCCGCGATGGCCGAGAGATAGGCCTGCTCACGTGGAGTGGTCGGGCCGTCGGTGGTTTTAGCTTCGTGGACTTCGTCGAGGCCACGCTGGATTACTTTTGCGTCGGGGTTGTTCCAGAGCTGGTGCCACAAGCTCATGGCCACACCCCAATGCGCCATGACGCAATGAGGATCGTCCACGGCGATCTGCGTAAACTCTTTTTCCGCCTCTTCGTACCAGAAGGAGTGCAGCAGCGCTACTCCACGCTGGAAGGACTTTTGCACATCGGGCGCGCAGGAAACGGGGAAGTTTACCGTGCCCAATTGCGTGGTGGTCAAGTCTTCATGGTGAGGGTGGTTTTGATCGTCGTCGGCGATGGCACTACTAGCCAAAACAGCAAAGACGAAAAAAACGGAAAAGTACAGAGACCACAGGACGCCTTTCATAGCAAAACCCCACTGAGAAGCGAGTTTAGCCGCGCGACAGGAAAGGGTCAAACTGTCAGAATTGGAAGTTTATTCGTCCTACTAGTGACATTAGTATTATTTTCGCCATTTCTGCTACACTTCGTCGCAATCGGACTTGGGTAGCGTCACGAGCCCCTGGGCGTGCTTTTCTCACTCCGGCAAACGATCGCGGGAAAAAGAACTCACGCGGCTCCAGAATTTACCCAGCCCGCGGGGAGTAGCCATGAGTTTGCACCCTGGGCAAGAGCAGCGCCACGTTCCTGAAGAAAAGCGGAGCGAGTTGGATTCTATCCTTCGCGCCCGACAAGATAGCGAAGACTGGTATCAGGATCTGGTCCAGCACAGCGATGATCTGCTGTGCGTCCACGACCTCGCAGGCCGACTCCTGTCGGTGAATCCTGCACCGGCGCGCGTCTTGGGTTACAGCGTGGAAGAACTTCTGGAAATTCCAATGCGGGAGCTTGTGGTTCCCGAATACCGCTCACAATTTGATGCCTATCTAGTCGAAATCGAGCGGGCGGGCGCGGCTAGTGGCTACCTTGCCGTCATGACGCGGTCCGGGGAGCCGCGTATCTGGCAATATCACAACGCGCTACGTACTAAGGGCGTAGCATCGCCGATTGTTCGCGGCATCGCCCATGACGTCACCGAACAAAAGCGTACGGAGAAGCTGCTGCGCGAGGCTGGCGAGGACTTGCTGGGCCAAGTGCGCGAGCGGGAACGAACCATCCAAGACTTGAAGCTGTTCCGAACTCTGGTGGACCAGTGCAACGACGCCATTGAAGTTGTAGATCCAAATACGCTTCGCTTTCTGGATGTCAATGAGAAAGCCTGTTCAGTTCTGGGTTATAGCCGGGAAGAACTTCTGTCGCTACGCGTGTTCGATATTAATCCCTCGGTTACGGAGTCTTCCGTTGAGAGGGTCAGAGAGGCGGTGAAGAAATCGGGAGTATTGGTCATGGAGACCCATCACCGTCGAAAGGACGGATCGACTTTTCCTGTAGAAGTCAGCATGCGATGGGTGCGGCTGGAACATGATTATGTCATCAACATCTGCCGCGACTTAAGCGAGCACAAGCAGGCCGAGGAAAGACTGCGGGAATACGAGAGGTTGGTCGAGGGGCTCGAGGAGATGATCGTGGTGGTGAACCGGGATTACCGCTACGTCATCGCGAATCGCGCTTTTTTGGAGTATCGAGGCGCGGAGAAGGACCAGATAGTCGGGCACCACATTGACGAAGTGGTAAACAGAGAAGCTCTCGCGGCGATCAAACAGAAGCTGGATGCTTGTTTTCAGGGCAAAGTCGTTGAATACGAGATGAAATATACGTATCCCCATCTGGGCGAGAGGGATTTGTTCATAAGGTATTTTCCCATTGACAGTCCAACCGGAGTAGATCGGATCGCCGCAATTATGCTGGACGTTACCGACACAAAGCGCGCGCAGCATGCCTTGCGGCGCAGCGAAGAAAATTATCGGATGTTCGTCTCCCAAAGTTCGGAAGGAATCTTCCGGCAAGACCTGGATAAACCCGTTCCCATTGATCTGCCTGAAGACGAGTTGGTTCATCACATCCTTCATGACTCTTACCTGGCGGAGTGCAACGAAGCCATCGTCAAGATGTACGGCCTGAATTCGGTGCATGAATTCGTGGGCAAGCGCATGACGGAGACGCTCGACCCGAACGATCCTCGCAACATTCAACTGACCCGCGATTACATCCGTTCTGGCTTTCGCGTATTAGATCGAGAGTCGCACGAGATGGATACATGCGGCAATCCCAAGGTGTTCCTCAACAGCCTGATCGGCATTGTGGAGAACGGGATGCTGGTGCGGACCTGGGGCATCCAGCGCGACGTTACCCAAAGAGTGAAATTGGAAGAGTCGCAGCGAAGGGCCGAGAAGGCGTTACGCGAGAGCGAATCACATTTCCGGCTTCTGGTCGAACAAGCTTCCGATGGAATTTTTCTCGCCGATGCGCAGGGAAGATATACCGATGTAAACTCCGCGGGCGCGGAGATGCTCGGCTACTCAAGCGCCGAAATTCTTCGGCTCTCCATCGCCGACATTGTGGCCTCGGAAGAAGTGGCGCGAATTCCTGACGAAGTAGCCCGCTTTGCCGGCGGAAGCGTTGTCCGTACGGAGTGGAAGTTTCAGCGCAAGGACGGTTCCTTCTTCCCTGGAGAACTCGTCGGCAGGCAACTGCCGGACGGGCGGTTGCAGGGCATCCTCCGCGATATCACGGAGCGTAAACAGGCGGACGAAGCTCTGCGCCGGAGCGAACAGCGCTTCCGCGTCGCGCTCGACGGTTCTCCCATCAAAGTTTTCAACCAGGATCGGAACCTTCGCTACACCTGGGTCTACAACCCCCAGGAAGGGTGGAGCGAAGAGGATTATCTTGGCAAAACCGACGGAGAAATCTTTGACCCCGAAACTGCAGCGCGGATGACGGCGCTGAAACGGCCGGTATTGGAAACCGGCCGGGGGGCACGCCAAGAGTTCGCGCTTACCGCGCGGGGACGAACCCATTATTGCGACGTAACAGTCGAGCCACTGCGGGACGCAGCAGGGGCGGTGGTCGGCGTAAACTGCGCCTGCGTAGACGTCACTCACCTGCGCCAGGTCACCGAGGAACTTCGTGAAGCGAAGGAAAAACTCTCCGAAGAGAAGCTTTATCTTGAACATGCCATCGACACTGAGCTGGGGTTTGGAGAAATCATCGGGCGCAGCAGTGCCCTGAAGGAAGTCATGTCGAAAGTGGCCAAGGTTGCGCCCAGCGACGCCACCGTGCTGCTGCTGGGAGAAACCGGGACGGGCAAGGAATTGGTGGCGCGCGCCATCCACCGGATGAGCAAGCGCAAGGACAATGGCTTTATCAAGCTGAACTGCGCCGCCATCCCGTCTGGCTTACTCGAAAGCGAATTGTTCGGACACGAGAAAGGCGCCTTCACGGGTGCGGTCACCAAGAAGGTGGGCCGCCTGGAACTGGCCGACCACGCCACGTTATTTCTCGATGAGATCGGGGAAATCCCGCTGGAACTGCAGCCCAAGCTATTGCGGGTGCTTCAGGATCAGGAGTTCGAGCGACTGGGGGGCACGCAGACTTTGAAGGTGAACTTTCGTCTGCTAGCTGCGACCAACCGGGACTTGCCGGAAAATGTAAAACGGCAGGAATTTCGCAGCGACCTGTACTACCGGCTCAACGTGTTTCCAGTTCGAATCCCTCCGCTCCGAGATCGCCGCGACGACATTCCGCTTCTGATCGAGCATTTTGTCCGGAAGTGCTCCGCCCGGATGAACAAGTCGATCACTCGCATCCCCGCGCGAACCATGGAGACGCTGGTGCAGTGGACGTGGCCGGGAAACATCCGCGAGCTGGAAAACTTCGTGGAGCGATCGGTGATTCTCACTCCCGGGTCGGTTCTGCAAGTGCCGTTAAGTGAATTAATCGCGCCTTTGGAAGAGCGTAACAGCGATACGCTTCGCGACAAGGACCGCGAACGCATTATCCGCACCCTGCGCGTGTGCAAAGGTCAGCTTGGCGGTCCCGACGGAGCTGCGGCGCGCCTTGGTTTGAAGCGCACCACGCTGCAGTCGAAGCTGATCCATCTGGGAATCGATCCTGGGGCTTATCGGGCGTGAATGGCGGCCGGACGCTGGCACGGGGATGAGCGCGAGGCGTATTCTTTCCTGATGACGCCTCAATTTAAGCGAATTGTGGAAGCGGCTGCTTGGTTTGTCGCAGGGTTTGTGGTCCATATGTTGCTGCTTCACTTCCATCATCACCCCGGGTAAGTCACGGAGGATGGCGCGCCGTTTTGATTCCGATTTGCCTAATACACGAAAGCCCTTCGCTTGCGCGAAGGGCTTTTCGTTGGGGGAGGGACTTGAGCTGAGGCGCTCGCGGTCCCACTATTGGAGCAAAACTACTTTGGCTGCTGTTGCTGGTCAGGGGTTGTGCCGGGTGCCGGAGAATTGCTGGAGAGCTGCTCCAGATCATTCTTCAGCAGGCTGATTTCCACGCGCCCGCCACTCAAATGCTTCGTCTTTCCGTTGTCGTCAGCATTGGCCACGGGGGCGTTGCCCATGCCCACAAGATAAATTCGGTAAACCGGAATCTCGTTGTTCAGGACCATGTAGCGCACGACCGACTCAGCCATCTTCTGCGAATTGGTGATCGCAGTCTGGCCCTTGCCGGAAGAGAAGCCCTGCACTTCGAAGATGTAGCCGTGCTGTCCCTTGACGGTGGTAGCCATCTGATCGATCGCGTCCTTGGCGGTCTGGCTGAGCGTGGT
>Ga0187874_10003096_pt1 | contig 11968 bp, 14 predicted proteins | sample June2016WEW_16_1_3_FD_132993 | JGI IMG/M metagenome (GOLD analysis project Ga0187874, IMG submission 132993) | Peatland microbial communities from SPRUCE experiment site at the Marcell Experimental Forest, Minnesota, USA - June2016WEW_16_150 | ecosystem: Environmental > Terrestrial > Soil >... | reverse complement strand
GACGAACTTGAAAAAATCGATTTCAGGAGCGGATACAACAATACTGAAACTGGAAATCGGAAATCTCTCACCCCAAGTTATTGAGGCAATCAACGCTTGCGGATGTGTGGACGCTGTTACTCAAGAAAACTCGATGCACTTAAGAGTTATTAGCCACGGACAGGAAGCGTTTGACTCTGTAATCGACTCGGTGAGAGCTTCGGGGGGAAAGATAAATTCAATGGAAAACCTGCAGCCCACGCTTGAGGATGTATTCCTGCATATAACTGGTCACCAGGTAAGAGACACCGCAGACCAGAAAATACCAATGGAACAACATAGGCGTTTCGGGGCTGCGCCAAAGAGGATAAGGTGAGATAACATGGGAGCAAAAACTCTGCTTTCGCATTCTGCGCGTATCGCTTGGAAAGATCTGACTGAGCTGTTTAGGAACCGTTTGGGGCTTGTCCTGCTTATCCTGATGCCGTTGTTCATGATGGTTATGATTGGCTTTATCTATCCTTCCAGCAATACCACAGTAAGCAACTTGCCTGTCGGTTTGGTGAATCAAGATTCAGGCTTCAACAACATCACAATTCCAAGCCAAACCTTCATCATGGGCCTACAGCAGATCGACACTCAGACACACATGCTGAAGCTATCCAACCTATCAAGTGTAGCTGAAATCAAAGATAAGGTTCAAAAGGGCGAGATAGACGGCGGCATAGTCATTCCTAGTAATTTCTCTGCCAGCATTCTGAGTGGCCAACAGGGAACGCTGATTATCGTAACTGACCAGTCTAACCCAACAGTATCCGCAACTATGCAAGCAGCTTTGTCGGCGACATTTGACCAGATGGGCACGTTGTTGGCACAACATAACGTTGAGATAATGAATACTACAGTTACCGCAAACAATTCTCTTGCCCTTGTTAAACCGTATAACGTTCAGACGCAAGGCGTGGTTCCTGGAAACCCAAGTTACTTTAACTTCATTGCCCCTGGAATAATGATGATGACGGTTATGATGAGTGTCATGACTGGGCTGCCTGTGGCGATATCTCAGGAGAAGGAAGTTGGCACTATGGATGGCATGATGGTTGCGCCAATAAACCGGTTATCCATTATCTTGGGAAAATCTTTGGGTCAGACTGCTCGTGGCTTACTTCAGGGCGCCATAATAATGGGTTTAGCTTTAGGGCTGTTCGGTGTCGCAATCCAGGGGAGCATTCTGCTTGTGGTCGGTTTGCTGTTGCTAGGTGTATTCTCATTCGTAGGTTTAGGCATCGTTTTGACGTCTTTAGCTAAGGATCAGGAGACGGCGCAGATGATGATGATGACGTTGATGTTTCCAATGATGTTCCTCAGTGGTGTGTTGTTCCCGATATCGCAGATGCCTTGGTACATGCAAGACATAAGCAAATTCCTTCCGTTGACGTATGCTTCGGATGCTATGCGAAAAGTTATGGTGCTAGGTGCAGGAATAGGCGACATCTCTACGGATCTGATAATCCTGATAGCTTTCGGTGTAATCATGATTGCAATTGCAGTTCCGTTATTCAGAAGAATGATGACCAGGTAAGCGGAGGCACATGTACGAGTACACTTTGCAACAAATGCCCCTTTTTCGGGTTTGCCCCTCTGATTAGACGAAAGAATGCTCGCAAAAGATGCCGAATCGAACCGCAAAGGCAACTGCGAATCTACGAATGCAAAGACTACCCTAAAAAAAGGCTCTTCAATATTTCAAAGTAAGCGCGCGAGCGGCAGGAGCTAAAATATTGAGAGTGCAAGAAGCGAGCAAGAATTAGGCAGAAATTAGACAAAAAGTGGGGCCACTGGGTCCCGAACCCAAACGGTTCTAGTACACCATTAACTGGCAACGTTGTTACAGGAAATAAATGTTTTTTCAGTCATGGCTGGTCCAGTTGGGATGCATTAATTTATTAAGCGAGTTCTGAATCAATTTAGGACAAACCTTTCTTCGCAATAAGTGAGCCGCACGTGGAGGAATTTTGGGCCAAGTCAGTAGATCCTGCTGGGCATGTGTTGGAAGCACGAATTTCTTCTTTAGTTCCAATTGCCATATCCATCTAAACTGACTGCGGAGCCTCTAGTAGGATGTCTTTCCCTTCAACTTTCACTACATAAGTTGGTTCGTCTTTGATTTTTGGGTGCATTAAAGGAATTTTTGGGCCAGAAATTACTTTGCCAGTTGTTACGTCAAATTTTGACTTGTGCTTGGGGCATGTCACTGTGATTCCTTCTAACGTTCCTTTTGAAAGGTCGCCGCGTTGGTGTGTGCAAATATTTCCGATTGCGTAATAGACGCCGTTCACGTTGGCTATCAAGACTTCTTTTTCGGCAAGTTTTACAGTCTTCATTTGACCCGATGGTATTTCTGATATTTCAGCAACTTTAACAAGAGTCAATTTTTCCACCTCCTCTGTTCATTTTTTGTTTTTGCTTTTCTATCATAGCGTTAAATTCTAACCGCTGATGTTTTTTGTCAAGGTTCCTTTCCTACTAACTAAACTCTTACGTGTATTCGTAACGGGTGAGAAAGAGAGGCTTTTCCGCTTCCCTTTTTCTAACTTCCAAAGGAATATCTGCAAGGTTGCTTTCATTCTCAAAATTATGAAGATTCGATTTCCCATTGTCAAATCGTTGAGCGCTTGAATGAATATCTTTTTTGGAACGAAGAAGATTTTTGTGCTCTTTACTGGACATATTACTGTTTGCTCCTGGTCACTTAAGGGTGAAGCTCCTGTTCTTTTTCCAGTTCCTTTAGTGTGTTTTTTGCTTCTTCTACGTGCCGTTGAGTTTGGGTTTGGGAATTGAAAATGTGCCTTACAATGCCTTGCTTATCAATTATGTATGTGACTCGTCCGGGAAGTATGCCCATTGATTGGGGAACACCGTATAGTTTGCGAATCTTGTTATCTTCGTCGCTTAACAGTATGAATGGTAAGCCGTGATGTGTTGCAAAAGACTTATGTGACTCAACACTTTGCCCACTAACGCCCAGCACTTCAGCACCCAAATTTGTTAGTTCTTGGTAGCTATCTCTGAAACTGCATGCCTCCCTTGTGCATCCAGGCGTTTCATCTTTTGGATAAAAGTATAAAACAACGTTTTTCTTCCCGAAGAATTCTGAAAGAGTCACATTGTCCCCCATTTGGGAAGGAAGTGTGAAATCTGGAGCTTTATCGCCAACTTTAACAGACAAAAAATCACCTATGCAGATGTTTAATAATTGCTGAAATTAAGAAGAGAATTTTTGTCCCTTTCCGTTTTTCTCCTCTGGAGAAGCCAAGGAAACTGAAGCATTCATGTTTAGATGTTAATGAATAAGTCGTTGCCATCTACTTTCACTTCGTAAACAAGTCTGTTGTAAGTTTTGATTACGCTCTGGATTTCGCCCATACGCTGAGCCATCTGCATCATCGTTTTTTGGACCTCCTCTGGGCATTTTGCAAATACGTCAGCAACACTGCCTTGCATCGGTTTGGGTCCAGAAATTAATTTTCCTGTAGTTACGTCAAATGTTGAAGAGTGCCAAGGACACGTAACAACTGTATTAGCTAGCGTGCCCATTGAAAGTCGTGCATTCATGTGTCCACATCTATCCTCAAGGGCATAGAACTTTTCGTCCACGTTAGCAATCATTATCTCTTTTCCATCAACTTCCAAATGCACCATCTTACCTATAGGAATATCAACTTTTTTAGCAACTTTCACAAGTACCATTTATTCACCTGGTAATTTTTAACTTAAGAATCTGTAAAGTTAATTTACTTTATAAAGTATTTAAGCATAAGCTAACATAAAGTAAAGCAAGTAACAGCAGCGGTACAAAATTTGGTTCAAGATCACCCAAGTAAAGAACAAATTACGAATATGATTGACGCCGGAAACCAACCAATAAGGCGTCAGTCCAAATGCAAGTTCCCTGTATGAGCGGGGTTCCACTTATCCCCGATAACGGCACTGTTTGCTCAACCAAAATTATGTTACAACAAGGAGGTTACTTGCTTTACTGCTTGTTAGCTTAGACTTAAATAGTTTACAAAGTGAAGTTACTTTACAATAATTAGCCATTTAGCTTCCAGTTAGAGGACTGAAATATTGCAAGACATAATTACAGTAGATAACCTCGTAGTGGTTTATCCCGATGGGACACGAGCAGTCGATGGTATTTCGTTTAGTGTGAAAGAGGGAGAGTTCTTCGGCTTTTTGGGTCCGAACGGGGCTGGGAAGAGTACCACGATAAAGACACTAACCACGCTTCTGAGGAAGACATCAGGCAGAGTCTCAGTTGCCGGTTACGATTTAGACAAATCTGCAGGGGAAATCCGAAGTGTTATCGGTGTGTTGAACCAGGAAGCAATTCTGGATGTGGACCTAACCGGGAGAGAAAATCTACATCTCCAGGGTCGGATGCAACAGCTTCATGGTCGCGTTCTTGAGGAACGCGTGAATGAGCTCTTGAAGCTAGTGCAGCTTGAGGATGTTGCGAAGAAACCAGCAGGTCGCTACTCGGGCGGGATGAGGAAGAGGTTGGACTTGGCTTCAGCTCTCATTCACAAGCCGAAGTTGTTATTCTTGGATGAGCCGACCACAGGACTTGATACACAGTCTCGGACTGCCATCTGGGATTATCTGGAGAAATTGAATAAGGAAGAAGGCATAACGATCTTCTTGACTACGCAGTATTTGGAGGAAGCTGACCGGCTTTGTCGGGAGCTCTCTATAATAGATCATGGTAAGCTCATCGCGAGTGGTTCTCCTTCGGATCTCAAAGGCGCGTTGGGAGGCGATACGATAACGTTGACGCTGAAAGACGGGACGAACGCTTCCTTGAGATCAAAAACAAAGGAGATTCTCAAAACGATCCAAGAAGTCACCAATGTCGTGGATTCGGATAGTGGTGTTATTGCCTATGCGAAGAACGCTGGTCAGATAATCGCCGATGTTGTGACATTGCTCGACCGAAATAACATTCGTCTGGCCTTTCTCAATATCTCCTCTCCGACTTTAGACGATGTCTTTCTGCGTCAGACGGGCAGGAGGATTAGGTCAGAGGAGCTTGGCAGGAAGGAAACCGAGCCCTTCCTGTATTGAGATGATCGGTGTTGACATTATTCTACGATATACAATCGCTTCTCGTGAGATACCTGACGAAGCTTGTTAGGAATCCTACCTTGCTAGTGACGAATATTGGTACTCCCGTGCTGCTTCTCCTCCTTTTTCGCAGTTGCTTCAAAAACTCAGCATCTTTCCCGGTGTCTCCGGAAGCTACCTCACATATTTGACGCCAGGGGTTGTTGTGCTAACCGCCTTGAATGCTTCGCCTCTTTCAGGGATCTCGATTGCGAATGACCTGAATTCGGGCTTCCTCTCGAAGATGCTGCTAACTCGGGTCAATAGACCGGCAATCCTTCTAGGCAGGTTGCTGACTGATATCTTAGTTGTACTAGCACAGTCGATTATTATACTTGCTATTGCGATTGCAATGGGTGTCACAATCGTCACAGGACTTCTAGGAGTGCTGCTTATTCTGGTGACAGCCGCATTCTTTGAGTTAGCTCTTTCAGGGATATTTCTTGTGGTTGCGATAAGGACTAGGAAAACCGAGACAATCTCTTCGCTTCAATTCGCCTTCTCCATCTCGCTTCTCTTTATAAGTAGCGCTCTGTTCCCTGCTGCATTCTTCCCTGCTTGGGCGCAAACTGTCTCGAAGTATAATCCGGTGAGTTATGCTTCCAATGTAATACGTGCCTTAATTCAAGGCGGGTTGACTTGGAGCACAATAGTGTCTGCATATGCTGTGATTGGATTTATCGCCCTTGTGACCATCGCGGCGACATTGTATCAGTTCCGGAAGGTGATTAGTTAATGAGCTCCGTAAGCATGAAAGGGAAGGTTTGCGTTGTTACGGGACAAGCGGTGGAATCGAAAAGGCCACAGCAATCGGTCTTGCCAAGCTTGATGCAACGGTCGTGGCCGTGATGAGAGATTCAGCGAACAGGCTTCAGCACTCTTGAAGTTGCAAAAATAGCTGTAGTTGATTTGCGAATTTTCACATGCCTGTTCTTTCGCCGCAGGTTTGCTTTAAGTCTGGACATAGCCATTTAAAACCCCATTCGCCCATTGCTATTAACACATTGACTGCGTCTTTGCCTTTTTCCGTTAGAGAGTACTTGGTATACGGCGGTGAGGCGTTTTCGACAGTTTTTTCAACGATCCCGTTATCGGCTAATTTGGACAGTTTTATTGATAACGTTCTTGAGCTTATAGGTTTTAGTTCCTTCATTATTTCGTTGAATCTGCTGGGGCTTTTTACAAAAGCAATTTCGCAAATTATGAGGAAGCTCCATTTATCGCCAATTATTTCTACTGTCTGCTCAATCATATTCATAACTTGTTCTTTATTTGGTTGACCTTGAACCATATTTTTTCATCTTCGGTTACTTGCTTTACTTTATGTTAGCTTATATTTAAATAGTTTACTAAGTAAAGTAACTTTATAACTTAGGATTGTAAAATAGTTTTTTGTGAGGCGAAAAAATTCAGCAAATAAAATTAATTCAGCGTAATTTTGCAACCACAGTGAAATCAATTAAAGAAGTTAATACTTATGTTACTGTACCAGAGAAATTAATAGACTTTCAAAATAGAGTTAATGGCTATCTGAAAGAAGGCTGGAGAATTTTTTCTGTAATTCCTGAATCAATTAATAATGCGTCATGTATGATAATTGTTTTAGTAAGAGATGAGTAATTGTGCCTGAAAATGCCAAAGGCCTTCTGGGAGCTTTTTTAGATTTCTTGGCGACAAAGTCTTTGGTGTGTCAAAAAGTCGCGACCAACTATTGAGTGAATTAAGAAGCCCCCTTAACAGGCAAGCAGCCAATACTAATTGATGCCGGCATTGAATCGCTCAATCATTTTTTTGCCCGAATGCGCGAAGATCCTCTTCCACCTTTTAACTAGAGACTGAAGTTCGACTTTCATTCTATCAATGGTTTGGTAATATTAGCCAGAAAGCTACTCAGTGCGTACCGCAAATAGCAAAGTGTTCAGATGTGAAAAGAATTGATAGTTCAACTTAAATCTATGTCTTCAATTTTCAGTATTTAACTCGACAGATACTTACAGATGTCAGGATTCTTCTTGAAGTTGCCGCAAATTTTCTTCTGAGCTTCGGTATTAGGGTAGCACAGAAGTCAAACTCTTCATTTGAAACGGACATTAGTTCTTTAATTTTATCATTGGACATTCCAAAGGTTCTTAAACGATAGATTTGCCAAGCTCTATCCTCAGATGTGAACGCCAAGCCTCCGTCAGGTCGGGTAAGTGGCATTGTTTTATCTTGCTTTCTCATAATTGACCTCCTTTTCCATTTTTTCATTCATCTGACAACATTTCTTCAGATACAGCCAACCCGTTTTCATAATAGCAGGCCGCTGGGACTCGAACCGCACGGGGAGAATATGTACTTTCCACCTTTTTCTTTTCCGCGCTCGTTACAGGGCGCTACTAGCGACCCTGAATGGGCTTTGAAGGCGACTGAGACCCCATAATTTTTGCAGCGTGTAAAGCTCGCTGAGAAAGATTCACCTGCCATCTTTTAATTAAACCTTAACCTTAAAGGTTCTCGCTCAAACTTGCTCGGAGCCTATTTCGCATGTTTGAACCAAGCTATCTTAAACTGTACGAAAGTGGAGAATTAGATGAAAGAATAGCGAGGCTTTACAGCATACTTGAGTCATGTGAGCTCTGTCCAAGACGATGTAAAGTGAACAGATTAAAGGCACAGAAAGGATACTGCAGGTCTGGTGTAGAACTTACAATTTCAAGTTATGGCCCGCATTTTGGAGAAGAGCCAGAGATTACCGGTAGAAACGGCTCCGGCACAATCTTCTTAACAAACTGCAACCTGCTGTGCATCTTTTGCCAAAACTACGAGACAAGTCATCTAGGCTACGGCAAAGAAGTATCTATAGACGAAACAGCTGAAATAATGCTCAGACTACAGGGCAGGGGATGCCATAACATCAACGTGGTTACTCCAACCCACTACACACCTCAGCTTGTAAAAACAATTTCTGTCGCTGCCGCAAGAGGTTTGAAGCTGCCCATATTCTGGAACTGCAGCGGCTATGAAAACGTGGAGACAATAAAACTCCTCGAAGGTATAGTAGATATCTACAAGCCAGACATAAAGTACGGCGAAAGCGAGCCTGCAAAAAAGTACTCCAACGCACCGGACTATTTCGAACGCTGCAAAGAAGCTGTCAGAGAGATGCATCGCCAAGTAGGGGACTTGAAAGTTAACAAGAAGGGGATTGCCTACAGGGGACTGCTAATCAGACATCTTGTGTTACCGAATAATCTTGCTGGAAGCGAGAAAGTTTTAGAGTTTGCTGCAGAACTCTCCAAGGAATCCTACGTTAACATAATGGCTCAGTACAGACCATGCGGCAAAGCCTATGAACACGAGAAATTGAGCAGAAGACCAAGTCGAACTGAATATTTCAGAGTGGTTGATTACGCTAAGAAACTCGGCTTACACCGTGGTTTTAGAGCACATTAATATCTTGAACTCTCAACCAAAATAAGTCGGAGTTGAATAGAGCTGCTGGCATATCCTAGTGTAAAGGAGTCGCTCCTCTACGTAAAAGTTGGCAAGCGCGCTTTTAGCTATTCTTTCTGTCTTTGGACAACTATAGTGCATTTCGTAGCTAAGGCGGCAATTGCCCCAATCGCTGCTAGCCATGGAACTAAAACCATGCCTATAACCCCAATTGTAACAGGCATCTCAAGCAGAGTTTTGCCCTCTTCGTTCTGGATAATTATTCGTCTAACATTTCCTTCGTGGACTAATTCCTTAACTTTCCGAACTAAGTCGTTAGAGGAAACAGAAAAAGTCTCTTCCACAGTTCCAATTTGCGTTCCGCAATTTGGGCAGAAATTTGCGTTATTGGGTATCTCTTGACCACATTTACTGCAAAATGGCATCGATTTTATCTCCTGATTGAAGGTTGTTAGTTTTTGTTTATTATATTTTTGGTCATACAAAATGCACCAAATGATAGCTAGCTAAGGTAAGAACAGTTTTTGGGTTTGGGATTAAAATTTAATCTTTTTCTCTCTCTCTCGAACTCACTAACTCTAACGACTACGTTCTCTCTAACGCGTGCACTCTCCCCCGCCCGCGTGCGTGCCTAATGTCTGTCTGTCAGTCTGTCTCTGTATGTCACTCACTCTGTCTGCCAACCATTAATCAGGTAAACAACTATTGCATCTTAATTTCATAAACTATATTTTGGCAAGGTTTCAAAGCACAATTCTTTTCTACTTAGAGAGCTGATTAGATTTTGTGAAAAAGGATGGCTGAAGACCTGAAAACCACTCTCGAAGAAATTAAGAGAAGAATAACCTCAATTGAAGAAGAAATGCAAAGAAATAGACAAATTCAAGAAAACAAAGAGAGTTTGGCTCCAAGATTTGTTGTAAGTTCACCACAAACTAGAACATACAGCCAATTAATAGAAAACTTGTTTGACCCACGTCGTGGTATGGGCATGATGGGTATGCTATTTCAAGGCGACATAACCATATATATTATGGGTCACTTTGATCAAGTAATACTTGACAAACTTATTCCAATAGCCAAAAAAATCAAGATTATTAGCCCGAGTGATACTGTTTCTAGAAAGAAAAACAAAGATGCCCTCGAAAGACTAAGTAAGGCAGGCGCTGAAGTAAGATTGCATCCAATGTTGCACGCGAGATTGTTCTGTATACCGAAAACAAGGTTTTTAATTGTTGGTTCTGGTGATATTCAAACCGATTGCTTTGGAGGTAGTCGTTTTGATGCAGGGATTACTTCAAACTACCCTCAGGCAATAACTGATGCAATGAAATTTTTCGATGATGTATGGTCAGAATCTAACCCATTTTCTGATACTTGACTAAGGCTTCTTTATGAAGCGTCCTGTCTTGAGGTCTCTGTACCTGTTTTGAGACTTGCCTTTTACGTTAACAACCTCATGTCTAAACGTAACAGCTTTCGTTTTTCTTGTGGGAATGTGATAGGTTGAATATCCTCTCGTTCTTGTTGAACTGCCGAAAATTGTGGGTGGTGATAAACCCAAGTTTTCTGATTCCCTGTCTAATGCTTTCCATTGCTTTGCTGTGCCTGTCCAGTTTCGACCCGCCCAAGATTGAAAAGCCAGAGCCAACTCGAAATAAGACCTGAACCTGTCTACGTCAACAACCCTCTCAAACCGTTCAAAAGCTTCAGGAAACCTATCCATTTTCAATCCCCCAACAGAACGGTAAAGCCTCTTTTCGTCAATCCAGTGTCATAGACAACTTTCTCACAGGAATTCGAAATCGGTACAGAATACGACGTCAAAACGCTGACAATTCTCTGGGGTTGACGTCCTTTCTTTGTGCTAGTTCTCAGTGTTGCCTTGCCTCTCTTGACTGTCCAGTAAAAGAAATTCCAATCCAAGAATTTTACATCAAGAAGTATTTTCAAAAAAGTCACGAAGCCAACTTTGCTGTAACACCATGCACGATATGATTTTTCAACGTCCGAAACGATGAAAATATCAGATAAATGATATTTCCTTTGAATTCTTCTTAGCGTTTTTTCGGCTTGTACAAGAGAACAATTTTCTAAATCAAACATTACAATATGCTTGCCATCCTTTTGAAGTGAAGAAACGCCTTCAAGCCGTTGGGTTTTTGCGACCATTGCAAAGAATGTTATGTTGACTATTTTTACTCTAAAGTTAAGGCGCATTGTTTCGTTACCTCCCTAGAAGCTCCTCAGAATCGCGCATCAATTCGCGTGCTTTTTGCGCCGTTATTCCGCCGATTCTAAGTTCCTTGAGGATTTCCGCGTCAATGACTCCTGCTAGTCTTGCATCATGTATCGCTTGGAGTTTGTTTTTGCGCCACATTATGCCTTTTTGGAAAGCTCCATCTCTCAGGTCTTCCCTAAACCCGTTCATGCATTGCTTCTTCTGTTCGAGTATTTTGGCTGATTCTGGGCAAGCTTTTGCAAATTTGTTTTCTTTGTTTTCACTCATTATTTGGCTTCCCTCCTTGCAATGAGTTACGTGTTTTGGGTTTTCTTCTTGGTTGGATGTTTATTTTTGAGTCAAATCGATGCCCACATTTTGGGCACTTCACTGGGTTTTTAACTCTTGGCAGCCAAGTGTTGCCGCATCGGCTACAAGAGACAGCTTTTACTTCAGTTATTTTTTCCATTTTTTCACCGTTTCTTCATCATGTGAAACTTAATATATTCGCTTTACGAATATGTCTAATGGACGAATAAGACATGTCTAAAAAACCCAGAAAAACGAATAAATCAGACACAAACTCAAAGATGGAAATTCTAAAAGTCCTGCTAGTCTCACCGCAAACGAGCATGTATAAATTAGCTAAGAGTATCAAGGGTTCAACATTTTCAACAATTCGCCGTAACATCTACAGACTACGAGATATTGAGCTATTAAAGGTCGGAGAACCTGAAAAAAGAAAAGCAATGAAAATAGAATTAACCTCCAAAGGACTAGCGACACTCTTAATCGACGGAGACCTTCAAGAAAAAGAACTAAAAGAAGTGAATAAGGAAATCTTTAGAAAACACTACCAAGAGCGTTCATCACTCAAATCTGATCAGCAAAGTGATGCTTATGCATCAGCTATCTTCCTCGATGATCTTCTAGTAGATAAAAAGCGTTTGTCACCAAAACTTTGCTCATTGATAGAGTCTTATTTCGGTGAAGTATTTGTTAATTCCCTCTTAGAAATCAAGTCAAAAGTGAATCTAAAATTCTTTGATCCAGAATGGTTTTACGAGGTTTATGTGAAAGCAATAGGCAATGCGGTTTTTAAAGCAAGAGAGAAATACCTTTTTGAATTTGAAAAAGCAGGAATTTGGGCTACTGAAGAAGAACGACAAG
>Ga0187874_10003095_pt1 | contig 11968 bp, 13 predicted proteins | sample June2016WEW_16_1_3_FD_132993 | JGI IMG/M metagenome (GOLD analysis project Ga0187874, IMG submission 132993) | Peatland microbial communities from SPRUCE experiment site at the Marcell Experimental Forest, Minnesota, USA - June2016WEW_16_150 | ecosystem: Environmental > Terrestrial > Soil >... | reverse complement strand
TGGGATCTCGACACCGGCCCACGTAACGACCTGCGCGAAAGCAGGTGCCAATGGCGTGATTGTCGGAAGCGCCATTGTGGATATCGTGGAAAAGACCCTTGGCGATACCATGGCAATGGAAAAAGATCTCAGGCAGTATGTTGCCAGGATGAAAAAGGCGACGGGACACTGACACACGATCATTTCCGCATGAGGCCCGAGGAGAGAGCTAATCCAATCTTTTTTTAGCACGGGCCGGTAAAAACCTATCCGGTCATGATTATGGCTTCGAAATCTTTCATAGTACTTGTTTTGTGCCTCTGCATTGGTGCCGGCCTTATCATTGCCGGGTGTACCCGGCAGTCCACACCGGTATCGACAACAACCACCACACCTACTTCACCTTCGACAACGCAGGCCGCAGAGGCTGGGGCGGGTAGCGGCTCCACATCCAACCAGACCGGTCTCGCTAACCCCGCTTCTGTTAACTGCGGCAACATTGGTGGCACTACCGAAATCATGACGAACACTGACGGCGGCCAGTACGGTATGTGCACGTTCCCGAACGGCACAACCTGCGAAGAGTGGGCGCTCTTCCGTGGCGAGGGCTGCAAGGCCGCGAACGTGACCGCTTAATTACAGAACAAATTCTTTTTTTAGTTATTCCGTCATGCAAGGTCCACGGAAACATCCAGAATTTCCCCTTCCTGCCAGCGTCCGCGTTTCGGATCACCGGGTACCCGGATCCTCAGATATACGAGAGAGTATGGGATACACGCAGTCTCTTGGGGATTCTTATGCCCGGAAAAATGTGCTCCTCGCAGGGTGCCCCGAACGACAAATTATTCCTTCAAAGCCGGCAAACAACATCATCATGCAGGCTGACATCCCCCGGGTCGTGATCGCCGGCACGCACAGCGGCTGCGGCAAGACGACGATCGCAAGCGGCCTGATGGCGGCGCTTGTCGCCCGCGGCTGTAAGGTTCAGCCGTTCAAGACCGGCCCGGACTTCATTGACCCCTCCCACCACACGCTCATCTGCAGCCGGCCGTCCCGTAACCTCGATTTTTGCATGATGGGAGAGACCGGGATACGACGGACGTTTGCCGCTGCTTCGGCCGGCGCCGATGTCGCGATCATCGAAGGGGCGATGGGCCTCTTTGACGGGAGAGAGGGGAGCGATACCGCAAGCGCCGCACACGTGGCCCGGATCCTCAAAGCGCCCGTCATCCTTGTCGTCGATGTCCACGCGGTCTCGCGCAGCATCCACGCGGTGGTGAAGGGCTTCCGGGACTTTGATCCCCGGGTGAAGATCGCCGGCATCATCTACAACAAAATCGGGAGTGACCGGCACCGGCAGATGATCGCAGAGGAGGAGTTCGTCCCGGCGCTCGGCTGGGTGCCAAAGCAGCCGGAGAGCGAAGTAAAGAGCCGGCATCTCGGCCTCGTGATGGCACATGAGTCGCCGGCGATGAAGACCTATGGCCGGGTGATTGCCGAATCGTGCGACCTCGACCGGATCCTCGCGGTCGCCCGGGCCGCTCCTCCGATCAGTGTCCCGGCGATTGCCACACAAAAAGCCCCCGCGACCCGGCACCGTCCGGTCATCGGAGTCGCACGGGACGAGGCGTTCTGCTTCTATTACCAGGACAACCTTGACCGGCTCGCCAGAGCCGGCGCGGAAGTGCGGCCCTTTTCTTCCCTGAAAGATGAAGAGCCGGACGCAGATGCAATCTACATCGGTGGGGGGTATCCTGAGCTGCATGCGGAAATGCTCGAACACTCGCGGTGCCGGAAATTCATTCGTGATCAGGCTGAAGCGGGTATGCCGATCTATGGCGAGTGCGGGGGGCTTATGTACCTCTGCGGATCGCTCGAAGCAGACAACCAGACATATGCAATGGCTGGCATCCTCCCGGGCCGGGCCGTCATGACACCAAAACTCCAGGCGCTCGGGTACGTGACGGGCGCATTTGGGTGCCGGCCCGGTCTCTGGACGGGAACGGTGGCGATCCGGGGCCACGAGTTCCATTACTCCAGAGTCGAATGCGATCCGGAGGCACGCTTTGCGATCCGGCTCGGGCAGGGCGCCGGTATCGGGGGCGGCAATGACGGGCTTACGGAGTATTCAACCATCGGGGCATACACCCATGCATATTTCACCGACGCGTTCTGCAAAAAATTCGTAGCAGCTGCGGCAGCATTCAGGAAAAACGCAGGAACGCGGTAAACAATGGCGAAAGATTCGCTCCCTCCCTGTGTGGCCGACACCCTTTTTAGCACCCGGCAGCTCACGGTCGCGGGAAAGCAGGTCGGGATCACCGGCCTCGATGCTGCCTTCGCAGTCATTCAGACCCGGGGGCTCACCGGCAATGCAGCGATCAGCGCGGAACTTATTCGCCGGATCCGGGAGAACAATTACATCCCGCCGGCCCTTGTGGACGAGTACGCCGTGGCGGTGCTGGCCGAATACCACCGGGCCATGACAAAATAATTACAACACAAATTTTTTCCCGGTCTCAGTGAGTGAATAAATGATCCAGTTTCCGCGGCACTCGCCTTCGATAAGCCCGCTCTCTTTTAAGACCGTGAGATGGTAGGAAAGTTTTGAATCGGAAATCCGCATGAACCGGTTGATCACGCAGACGCAGAGCGGCTGGTCTTTGAGAAGGTAGAGGATCGTGAGGCGCAGGGGGTCGGAAAGGGCATGGTACCGCCGGCTCATTGCGGTCAGCTCGGTTTCCTCCGGAACTGCCCGGGAGAGAGCCTCCTCGCCGCCAATGCGCTCGATCGCCTCGAGGCCGATGTCGGATGTCGCCCGTTTCTTATCGAGGGGTTTTCCCGTACCGCAGCAGGATCTTCCGGAAGATTTCATTTCAAAATATTATGAAATGCCAAAGTATAAACCATTGACCTGCGGATAATGTTTCAACAAAATTTGAAATGAAGTGCCAGACATGGAACAACCAGAAAATGCCTGCTGCGGAAAATCCGCACAAGAACCGGTTGCCGCATGCTGCTGCTCCGGGGCAGCTGGCCCGGTCCAAGAGATTCGCACCACCAGCTCCCAAATCACCGGAAAAGACCGGCGAGGCCACTTCCTTGCCCGGTGGGGCGTCAACCGGATGGGCCGGATCGTTCCGCCGGGCCTGTACCGGCTCGGCAACCCGACAAAAGAGTCACCGGTCTTTGCCTCCGCGAACTACACGCTCAGCTTTGACGCGCTCCGTTCGGCGCTCGCCGGCATTGATGCATGGATACTTGTCCTCGACACAAAAGGCATCAACGTCTGGTGCGCTGCCGGGAAAGGCACGTTCGGGACGGACGAACTGGTCCGGCGCATCGATGCCACCGGCCTTTCCGGAGTTGTCTCGCACCGCAGGATCATCCTCCCCCAGCTTTCGGCGCCCGGGGTTTCGGCACATGAGGTCACCCGCCGGACCGGCTTCTCGGTCGAGTACGGCCCGGTCCGGGTCCGGGATCTCCCGGCATATCTTGCCACCCGCACGGCAACCCGGGAGATGCGTACCGTCCGGTTCCCACTTGCCGACCGGCTCGTCCTCTGTCCCATGGAACTTGTGCACGCTTTCCTCCCCATGATTGCGGTAGCCGTCGTGCTGTACTTCCTTGCCGGCCCGGTCGCAGGGATCGCCGCTGTTGCCACCGTGCTCGCGGGAACAATACTCTTCCCCACGCTGCTCCCGGTTATCCCGACACATGACTTCTCCACGAAGGGCTTCATCCTCGGGGCCATTATCGCGATCCCGTTTGCGGGCGCATTTGTTCAGGCACCCGGCCTCTCCGGCCTCACGCAGGTCATCACAGTGCTTGTCCCGTTCCTCCTCATACCGGCCGTTGTCGCGTACCTTGCCCTCAACTTCACGGGTTCGACCACGTTCACCTCGCGGACGGGCGTGAAAAAAGAGATCTTCCGGTACGTGCCGGCAATGGTGCTCATGGCCGGCGCCGGGACGGTCCTCGGGATCGCGCTTGGCGTTCTCCGGCTCACGGGGGTGGCCTGATGTTTGACTGTTACGCGGAGAACACGCTCCGGTATTTCCCGGAGAAGTGCATCAACTGCCGGCGGTGCACGCAGGTCTGCCCCCACCGGGTCTTTGCCGAAGGCAACGATCGGGCGGAACTCCTCAATCCCCGGGAATGCATGGAGTGCGGAGCGTGTGCGAAGAACTGCCCGGTGCAGGCAATCGAAGTCCAGAGCGGGGTCGGATGCGCATGGGCGATGATCGGAGCGGCGCTCCGGGGGAAAAATATGGATACGGAGTGCAGCTGCGGGGGGCCAGACGGCTCCTGCTGCGGCGGGACGACAGAAGAACCGTGTTCGTGCGGAGCTGAAAAGAGGGATCAGTGACGATCGGTCTCATGGCCCCGTGAACGTGGCGCTTTACCTCAAAGAGAAATGGTATAAAGGCGGCAGTCCATCATCAGACTGCAGAACATGAACAGGCCCCGCATTCTTTTTATCTGCACCGCAAACGCGGCCCGCTCCCAGATGGCGGAGGGCTACCTCCGGGCAAAGTACGGCGATAAATACGAGGTCTTTTCGGCCGGCTTCCGCCCCGCCGGCCGGGTGAGTACCCGTGCGATTGACGTGATGAAGGATATCGGGATCGATATCTCCGGCCACCAGCCAAAGTCGCTCGACACATTCAGGGGAGTGCCGTTCGATCTTGCCGTCACGCTCTGCGACAACGCCCACGCGATATGCCCGGTCGTCCCTTCCGCAAAAAAAACGATCCACCACGGGTTTCCCGACCCGCACCTGACCCCGGGCACCGATGAAGAGATCCTTGGCGGGTACCGGAGGGTCCGGGATGCGATCTGTACATGGATCGATAAGACGTTCGGGCACGGATTGCCTGGATAAAGACCATGGGCTGTTTAAAAAACAGGGTTTCTCGTTTCTGATAGTGCCATCAAATATATTTTGAAACGATGCCCAACGCGCAAAACGCCTCGCCAGGTTTTGCGCTATGCATTTACCTTGATCATGAATTTGTTCAGGTGCATATCCACCAACACATCGGGAACATTATTCTGAAAGAGGGCTATCGCAAACGCCCCTGCAGCCGGGGGCAGGGCTGCTGGCATAAATGGGGCTCTATGGCACAGGGCAGACCCCTTTCATGAATGCGTGATAATGCCCAGCCCGGCACCAGCATATACCGCAGTGATTGCTTTGTTGGATCAACGTCCCTGCAAGTCCCGCGACCCCTGCCCTGTCGAATCATACTTCCGTCCCGCCCTCTATTTTCACAAAAGATTCATCATGCCCCGCTTCCACCATTGAACTATTCGGCGTGTGGCTTCATGATCGGACAACAGAAAAAAAAGCGGGAGAACATCTACGCGGACTCGCTCGCGTTCCACGAGAAGTACCGCGGGAAGATCGAGGTCCATTCAAAAGTCCGGATCAAAAACCGGCACGACCTCTCGCTTGTCTATACCCCCGGTGTCGGGGCGGTCTCAAAGGAGATCGCAAAAGACCCGGAGCTTGCCTGGAAATACACGCTCAAGGCCAACACGATCGCGATCGTCTCTGACGGTTCCCGCGTCCTCTCGCTCGGGAACATCGGGGGCTATGCCGCGATCCCCGTAATGGAGGGAAAGGCCCTCCTGTTCAAGAAACTCGCCGGCATTGATGCCTTTCCCATCTGTTTTGAGAGTTACCACACGGAATTTGCCGATGACATAAAAAACATTGCGCCGGTCTTTGGCGGCATCGCGCTCGAAGACATCGCGGCGCCCAAGTGCTTCGAGCTCGAAGAGGCGCTGCAGGGTATCGGGATCCCGGTCATGCATGACGACCAGCACGGGACCGCCGTGGTCGTGCTCGCCGCATTGCTCAACGCCTGCCGGGTGACCGGGAAACAGTTCGAGGACTTAAACATCGTCATCTGCGGCGCCGGGGCGGCAGGCTTTGCCATCACCCGCATGCTCCGGCACATCGGCTACGACCCCGGCCTCTTTCCCAGCGTGAACGATATCATTGTCTGCGACACGCAGGGGATCATCCACCGGGACCGGGAGGGGCTGTACGCGAACAAGTACAAGTTCATCATCGGGGAGGAAACTAATATTGGCGGGAGGACGGGCACGCTTGCCGATGCGATGGAGGGAGCGGACGCCTGCATCTGCGTTTCGGTTCCGGGGATCGTAACGCCGGCAATGATCCGGTCGATGGCAGATGACCCGATCGTCTTTGCGCTGGCAAGCCCCGTGCCCGAGATCCTGCCAAAAGACGCACTCTTGGCCGGGGCATCCGTGGTCGGCACGGCACGGAGCGAGTACCCCAACCAGATCAACTACGCGCTCGCCTTCCCAGGCATCTTTCGGGGCGCTCTCGATGTGTGTGCAACCCGGATCTCCGCTGAGATGAAGGTTGCGGCCGCCCACGCCCTCGCGGGTTACGTGAAACGCCCCCGGCATGATCGCATCCTGCCCCGGATGCTCAACCGGGACGTGGTCAAAACCGTGGCAGGGGCCGTGAGCGAAGCGGCGGTTGCAAGCGGCTGCGCCCGGGTATTTTAATCAAAACCACCCCCACCTTTTTTACCCACTCCCGAATTTTTCGTGACCGCAGGGACTGGTCTGTTGCCATCGTTCCGGTTCTCCCGGGAAAATACTTCCAGCTTTTCCGGTATATCAGGCATATTGTTTTTATAGGACAGCCTTAATATACCGGAGCGTAATCATTCTGCATGAAAGCAGAGTCATGTAAGATCGGCGATGGCGTCTACTGGGTTGGGACGCTCGACTGGGACCTGCGGACATACCACGGGTATACCCTCAAGGGGACGACCTATAATGCCTATCTTGTTTTCGGGAAGGACAAGGTCGCCCTGATCGACAATACGTATCCCGGCACCTCCTCCCAGATGTGGGGGAGGATCGCACATGCCTTCTCCTGCGAGAAACGCGATATTGCCATCGATGTGATCATCCAGAACCATATCGAACGCGATCATTCCGGGGCACTCCTCGAGATCCATAAAAAGTTCCCGAAAGCCCCCATTTACTGCACCGAGATCGGAGAGAAGGGTCTTCTCAAACATTACCCGTCACTTGCCGGGGCCGGATTTATCATCTCAAAGACCGGCACGACAATAGATCTCGGGGGCCGGACGCTTGAGAACGTGGAAACCCCCTTCCTCCACTGGCCGGACAGCATGGAAACCTTCCTCGCTCCAAACGGCATCCTGTTCTCCAATGATGCCTTCAGCCAGCACCTCTGTTATGCCAGACGGTACGACCATGATGTCCCTGATGCCTTCCTGATGGAAGCGGCGGCAAAGTTCTACGGCAACCTGCTCGTGTATCCCTCAAAGCTGCTGGTAAAAAAGCTCGATGAGTTCCGCAGGCTGGGCCTCGCGGAGAAGATCACAATGATTGCACCGGGGCACGGCCAGATCTGGACGGATCCGGGACGGATCCTTTCGGCCTACACCGGTTGGGCGACCGGGGTGTGCGAGAATAAAGTGACCATTATCTACGATACCATGCACCACTCCACGCAGATGATGGCGCACGCGATTGCCGAGGGGCTGATCGCCGGCGGCATTGACGTGAAGATGTATTACCTGCATGAGGACGAGCGGAGCGAGATTGTAAAAGATATCCTCACGAGCAAGGGAATCTGCATGGGTATCCCGACCATCCACGATGCGCCGTTTCCCAGTATCGGTGACATCATCTATTACCTCAAAGGGTTGCGGTTCGATCACACCGGCATAAAAAGGGGAGCAGTCACCTTCGGTTCCATGGGAGGAAAGGGAGGCGCAGTAAAAATAATCGCTGACGAACTCACGAAAGCAGGATTTGACGTCAAAGAGCAGATGGAATGTTATTATGTGCCGGATGAGAACGAGCTCAACCAGTGTTTTGAGATCGGCAGAACATTTGCTGCAACACTCTTGGGGAAATAATCCCAACCCCTGAAAATTTTTCCAGCCGTCTTTTTGAGAGAGACATGTCGGAGTTTACGGCAGTCCCGGCCGGAGCACCCGGCAGACCTGCTCCATGAGCGCGTGGTGCCGCCGGAGCTCGGTGCAGTACGTGCCGCTGCGATCGCCCTCTTCAATCGGCACCCACGCGATCCCGCAGTCCGTATCCCAGAGCACGAGCCCTTCCGCCGGCGCCGGCGGGATAGGCCGGCTCGTCTTCTCGTTGAGCAATAAGAGGATCCCGTCCATATCCTGTTCACCCGTGCCTACGGATAAGAGTGCGGCCGCCATGCACCGCACCTGGTGCCAGAGGAAACTTTCGGCTTTCACTTCGAGGTACGTGAACCGGCCATCGGTCCCGATCCGGGCTTCGAGGATCTTCCGCCACGGGTTCTTGTCGCCCACCCGGGCAAAGTTCGAGAAGTTGTGCTCGCCAAGGAAATGTGTGGCCGCCGCTTCCATTGCCTGCGGATCAAGTACCGTCTCTGAATAATAGTACCGGTACGTGCGCGACCGGGCATCGTACCGGGGATGGAAGGTGTCGGGCACCTCAGCGGAGGCCGTGCACCAGGCATCAGGTGGCAGCTGGCTGTTGAGGGCCTGCCGGGCGCGGTCCGGGTATGGCGTGGAGAATGCAACGACCTGCCCGCAGGCATGCACCCCGCGGTCGGTCCTCCCGGCGGAACAGAAACCTGCAGTCCGCCAGTCAGAAAAAAGATCGAGGCGCCGGCATGCGCCGATAAACTCGCCTTCGACTGTGCGGCTGGACTCCTGCTGCTGCGAGCCATAGAACCGGGTGCCCAGGTAGGAGACCCGGCATGCAAGCCTTACCGGACGCGGAACCGCCGGGTCAGACGTTTGATCCTTCTCCATGTGTTGTTCAGCGACTGGCGGGTATAGGTGCGCAGGGGCGTTTTTCTCCCGCCGCAGGAAACCCGCCCCGCCCGGATAGCCGCAAAGATGGCCTGCATATCCGGTTTTGCCTCGACATATGTCCTCCCGAAGCCCACGAACCGTGCGTTATGGGCGTCACTCCCGCCGACACAGGGCTTGTTCAACCGTGACGCGATCCTGCCTGCCTTGCGGTTGGCCGAACCGACGATGTAGCGGCTGTTGAAGGCCTCGACCGCGTCGACGATCTTCATGGCGGCCCGGATCCTCCGGGCGACGCCGTGCCGCCACATATGGTACGGATGGGGGAGGACGACGAGCGCCCCCATGCGCCGGGCGATCCTGACCGTCTCGCGCACGTCAAGGCCCGCGGGAATAATCTCGGTCACACCTAACACCAGCAGGTGGCCCTGCAGGGTCGAGACCTCGATCCCGGGGATTACAAGAAGGGAACAGGTGCACGCGAGCGCTTTTTTTGCCCCATCGACGCAGTCGTGGTCGGTGATGGCGATCACGTCAAGCCCGACCGCCTCCGCCTGACGGAGGATATCTTCGACACTGCTCTCGCCATCCTTCGAAAAATTTGTATGCACATGCAGATCGCAGGTCAGCATCTGATCATAGTGTTTTTATCTCTCTGGTATTAAGAAAACGTATGCGTATCCTCCTCCCCACCGGTGCGGCAACCGTGGATATAGTAAGAAAAGCAGCAGCCGGTTTCAACGCTGACGTGATGGTGACCGGAAAGATCGCCTCGTTTCTTACCCCCCATGCACTCCGTGAACTGATTACAAAGGGCGCTTACGATGCGGTTGTGGTATCGGGGATGTGCACAGTCTCTTTCGAGCAGGTGGAGCGCGAGACCGGGGTACCTGTGTACCGGGGGCCACGGCACGCGGCGGATCTTGCAGGGATCCTCCCGCTTGTCGGAAAGGTCCCGCTCTCGCGCACGGTTCCTGCGGAGGATTTCCTTGCCGCAGGAAAAGCAAAGGATGCGGTAAAGCGCGTCATGGCTGCGGAAATCACTGCAGAACCGGAGTTTGTGATCCGGGGCGTAAAGATCGGTGGAACATCGCGGATAAAAGTGCTCGCGGAGATCATGGACGCCCACCGCGTGGAGATCATCCAAGATCGTGTGGAGCAGTATTTTTCCTGCGGCGCCGATATCGTCGATCTCGGCTTTGGCTTCGATGCGACCCCGGCAGACGTGAAACGGGTGTTCTCCGAACTTGAGGAGATCAATGGTCCGCTCTCCGTGGACACGCAGGACCCGGACCTGATTCGGACCGCGCTTTTTCGTGCCGATCTCGTGCTCTCGCTCCAGGAGACAAATATTCCCCTTGTAGGAAAGGACGTGGCCCGGGCGGGAGCGGCCGCGGTCGTGGTGCCCGGCGGGAACACGCTCGCGAAAAATATTACCCGGGCGCGGCGCGCCGGTGTCTCCTGCATCATTGCCGACCCTCTCCTCCAACCGGTCGGCTCGGGGCTTGTTACCTCGCTTCGGCAGTTCAAGGATTCCGGCTGCCCGCTTTTCTTTGGCGCGGGAAACGTGATCGAACTTCTTGATGCGGACTCGATCGGGACAAATGCCCTGCTCGCCGGCATGGCAATGGAAACGGGAGCGGCCGTGATCTTCTCAAGCGAGCATTCGGACAAGACCCGGGGCTCGATCCGGGAGATGCGCCGGGCAACCGAGATGATGGTGCTTGCCCGGGACCGGCCGTACCCCAAAGATCTCGGCGTCGACCTGCTGGTGCTCAAGGAAAAACGGCGCCGGCGCGAACCGCCACTTGAATACAAGACCGTAATCCCGGCAGGGCGGATGCCGAACGAGATCACCTACGACCCGAAAGGTAACTTCCGGATCGGGATCGAAGGCGACCAGATCGTTGCGGTGATCAATGGGAAGGCGATGAAGGGGAGCCGGTGGCAGGACGTACTGTATACGCTCATTGATGGGGGGCATGTCTCACTCCTCGACCATGCGGGATACCTGGGCCGGGAACTCTACAAGGCGGAGCTCGCGATACGGTACGGGCGGAGCTTCGAGCAGGACGGGGAGTTTTAGACTAGACCGGCGTCCGAATCCCAATGAAACAATTAAAAAAAGCGAGAGCTCCCCGCCTCAGGGCCCCTCCGGGGCACGGCGGGGCAAGGGAGTGTTTTTCGCACCATTTTTGGTCACTGATCCGCTGCGGGGGTGTCCCTTCGGGGACGGCGGCACTTATCGCAAGATGTGGAGAAGATAGCGCTCAATTCACCCAACATTGACAATGGGACTCAGGAACTGCATGAGAGTCTTGGACCGGCCACTCTTGATGAATAATAATGGGCTTTTCAAAAGAACTGCTCCAAAATCGGCGTTGCGCCCGAACTTTTTTCCTGCGTGAGACTTTTCACGCCACAAAATTATGTAGCGTACAAACTTTCGCGCGAAAAAAATTCCGGAGGATCGCCGCGAAAGTGGGTAAAACCCCCACTATAATAGGGTGCCTCCGACGGTGAGTATAACTCGCCCCGAAATTTTTCCGCACTGATCGCGCTCGGTCCGTACGGCACGAAATTTTTATTTCTGGAAAAATTTTGGTTTGAAAGTTCGGGCGGCCGGAGCTTTTTTGCCGCGAAATTTTTTCCGGCCAAAATTTTTTGGTTCGAAATTTCAAAAACCGGAAAATTTTCCGGTCGAAAGTTGAAAAATCCAAAAAAATTGGATTGAAAATTCTCAGGGCCAAAAAAAGTTGGCGCGAAAGTTTTAAAAAAAGCACCGTGCCGGAACCTCAGTCACAGATCTCCGCCGTAAATCCTGCGGCAAGGGTCGGAATGTGGAACTTGAAAACCCGGTACTTTTCCGGCCGCGAAATTTCCCGGGCCGGAAAAATCCGGCGCGAAAGTTGCAACGGCCCGGAAATTTTGGCCTTGAGATCTGAATGCTGGAAAATTTCAGGGACCAAACAAATTTCGTGCAGGAAAAGATCCGGGTAATTCAGTACTTGTAAGATTTTTGGTATCATGCAACCCCCCTTACGCCAGCCCTGCCCCCACAGGGGGGCGGGGGCGTATGCGATGCCTCCGTATTACCGGTGCCGGGGGTGAATATCTGAGAACAGGTAATACAGCATCATCGCAACCGGGGGACG
>Ga0187874_10003094_pt1 | contig 11970 bp, 7 predicted proteins | sample June2016WEW_16_1_3_FD_132993 | JGI IMG/M metagenome (GOLD analysis project Ga0187874, IMG submission 132993) | Peatland microbial communities from SPRUCE experiment site at the Marcell Experimental Forest, Minnesota, USA - June2016WEW_16_150 | ecosystem: Environmental > Terrestrial > Soil >... | reverse complement strand
TGGGATGGAACTGCACGAACTCCATGTTCGCCACCGCCGCCCCCGCCCGGTAGGCCATGGCCACGCCGTCGCCCGTGGCGATGTCCGGGTTGGTCGTGTAAAGATAGACCTTGCCGCAGCCGCCGGTGGCCAGCAGGACGCTGCGCGCCGCGAAGGTCTCGACCCGGTCGCTGTTCTTGTCCAGCACATAAGCGCCCAGGCAACGGTTGGCCGCCGCCCGTTCGCCCGCCGGGCCGCCCGCCTTCTGCGTGGTAATGAGGTCGATGGCGATATGGTTTTCGAACATCTCGATGTTGGGCTGCGCGGCCACCGCGGCCAGCAGCGCCCGCTCGATCTCGCGGCCCGTCACGTCTTTGGCGTGCAGGATGCGCCGCTTGGAATGGCCCCCTTCGCGGCCCAGGTCCAGCTCGCGTCCCCCGTTGATTTCCCGCTCGGAAAACTTCATCCCCAATTCCATCAACTCCGCGATCCGGGCCGGCCCCTCCGCCACGATCGCGCGCACCGCCTCTTCCCGGCAAAGCCCCGCCCCAGCCTGGAGCGTGTCGCGCACGTGGCTTTCGACCGAATCCTCCTTGCTGGTGACGGCGGCGATGCCGCCCTGGGCGTAATTGGTATTGGATTCGGCGCTGGATTTCTTGGTGACAATGGCCACCCGGCCCAGCGGCGCGACTTTCAAGGCGAAAGAAAGGCCGGCAACGCCGCTGCCGAGGACAAGGAAGTCAAAATTTTTCATTCGTGGCGAAGCGGGCCGCTCCGCGCGCCCCGCCTCCAACAACCACTGGTTACCGCAGCGCGCCAGTCCTGGCAAGCCCAACCCGGCGCGGCAATCAGAAATCCAGAAATCCCCTGATTGACAAATCGGGGAAACCATAACCGAATGTGCGGGTGTATGTTTGGATTCAGGAAAGCTTTTTGCTTATGAACGCCTCGCAACCTTCGTCGCCGGCCAGCATCGCAGCTCGCGTCGCGACTGCGCTGGTGGTGCTCGCTCTGGCTTTTGGCGCATTTACTCTCGCTCGCAGACGGGCACCCCGATGGAAACCAGACCCGGCAGTCGATGGTTTGCAAAACGAGTTTTCGGCAAAACATCCGGCTTTTACAGCACCCCTGGGATCAAAAAGCCTGACCGTCGAGCAGTGGGAACAGGCGGAACAGCAGTGCGCCGATGCCGAAGATTACGCGGCCCGGTTTTTGGCACTGGCCAAAGCGCATCCCAAGACCGCAACCGCAGAGCAGGCTTTGTGGTGGATAATTGGTTATTGCCCGGAAGCACCGAGTGCCAAGGAGGCCGTAGAACTCTTCTCGCGCGACTATTCGGACCACTTCCCCAACCAATGTAGAGGATTGGTCCAGTCCGCAGCGCCTTATGGGGACCACTACTTTCGGGCGATCATCGAAAAAAGTCCAAACCGGCAAATGCGAGGCCAGGCCATGCTGGCCCAGGCGCGATTCCGGCAAGTTGTCATGCATGACTACGCCGCCGCCGAAAAGCTTTTCGAACAAGTCGTCGCACAATACGCCGATATTGCAGTGGGCGGGGGCCGGTCAATTAAGTTGGGCGATCTTGCCAAAGACGATCTTTTTAATCTGCGGAACCCGGACTTGGTCCAACAACCCCTGAGCGCGGGACAGAAAGCCCCTCTCTTTGAGGCTACAACCACCGACGGAAAAGCGGTTAAATTCCCTGAAACTTACAGAGGCAAGGTGGTCCTCCTCGATTTTTGGGCTACGTGGTGTGGTCCTTGTGTTGCGGAGATTCCAAATGTCGTTGATGCTTACGAGAAATTTCATACCAAAGGTCTTGAAGTTCTGAGCGTAAGCCTCGACCAGGAAAACGCCGGTGAGATCCTCGCCCAGTTCGTTAAAAAACACAATATGCCGTGGCCCCAAATCTATGACGGCAAGTATGTTGATTCGACAATCGCGAGACGCTATGGCATCAACGGCATCCCGCACGCCATGGTTGTGGATGGGGACACGGGTTTGATCATGGCGGACGGCGATGACGCCCGTGGGCAAAAGCTAGCGACCTCCATCGAAGGGGCCTTGGCGGCAAAAAAGATGAATGCCAAGTAAAGGAATAGTCGCAGGGAACGCGAAGAACAACGAATCAGCATTGGATCAGCATTGGTTGTCAGCATTGGGGTCAACTTCATACATTCAACAATTGTAATTGCCCGCAAGCAAATCCTCCTGGATCGAACGATCCGCTCAACCCACAGCGACGCGGCCATCCCAGGGGCGGGTGCGTTTGGAATCGGGCTTGCTGGTGATACGGATGACACGCTGGGCCAGGGCCGCGTCTTCCGCCACCTGCCAGTCGAACATGCCGACCAGAACGAAGTCGGCGCCATTGGTAAAGGCGTAGGGGAAAGCCCTTTCCGGGTTGATGGCGCCGGCAGCGAGGATTTTGAAGGCAATCCAAGGTTTGGTGATTTTGGCCATGACATCGATGACCGCCTGCGGATCGCTGCACCAGGAGTTATCGTGCGGGCCGCAGACGTCGGTTTCTCCGGAACGGGGAGCGGTGAAATACTCGTGACTGTGGAATGTCTTTTGATAGAAATCGACGTCCACGCCTGCTTTCTCGCATTCAACAATGACCCGAAGGTCGTGGCAGGCCACGCCCGCAACGCGCTTTTTGGTTTTGATCAACTCCACCATCTTGCCCACTTTCTCGAATTTGTTTTCTCCCAGCAGGCTGTCGGCGGCCACGCCCCAAACATGAAGGCCGGCTGCGCCCTGGTCAATCGCCTTGTCGATTTGGGAATAACCGCCATCGTCGTCCAGCCCCACCTGGACGAACCATTTTATTTTGCCGCCGTTCTTCCAATGGTCGAAGAGGGACGAATTATCCTGCATGGCATGAGTGTTGAAGGAGTTAATGCCCTGCGCTTCCGCCAGTTCCAATGTCTCCCGGATTTTCGCTGGCGTGTTGTAGCGGCGCGCCAAGGTGCCGACGTAGGCCAAATCGCGGGAATGCGCGCAGCCTCCGATGAGATTGCCGCCCAGGATCAACCGGCTGAATTCCTGCCCGCCCATTTTGCCCACAGGCATCTTTGCCGGAACCTCGGCGGATGATTCGCCTCGAGGTGATGATGGGTTTTGAGCCGTGGCTGCCGGTGGCGCATTCAGCGCCAGAGGCAATCCGGCTGAAGCGAGGAGGGCGGATTTAACGAAGCCACGCCGGTTGATTTTGGTGTTCATTGCATCATTTCTCCATACGGTTGTCATTGGCAGAGGGTAGCGGTGCTGGAGTAAACTGTCAACCTGCCCATTGTCGGCAAGCGGCCTAAAAGGCCAGAGGGTCAGAAAAGGCCAGAGGGTCACCCCGAAGTGTAGAATGCTTAGATGCGACCCCGATGCCGATTACGGGATTTCGCCGGAACAGAGGCCTGGTTTGAAATCACCCTAATTTGCCGACCGGCGGACAACAATGGTGGATTGACGGGATTCCGAAATGGTGATCTAATGGAAGATGGAGTGAAAGCGTTCGTTTTAAACCAACCTGGCCGGCACTGCGGGGGAGGGCCTGCCGCGTCCGCGACAGAATCACAAGAGGACACCATATGAATACAAGAACATTGTTCGGAATGCCCCCGAGGCTGCTTCACGTTCGTCGCATCAACTCAGGCCTCACGCGCGCCGGGGTGTGGCGTCGAATCATTCTTGCCACGACTTTGGCTGCCTGCGCCGGTCTCGCCCACACTGCATTGGGCGGTCAGATAAGTCAGCAAACTGAGCTTACCGAAACAATGATGCAGGCACAGGCCTACGATGCCTTTTTCCTGGATATGGTGGACCCCTTCACATCATTGTCCGCTATGTCCAGCATTGATTTAAGCGCCAACTCCTTCTCATACAGTCTGGAACCCAGCCAGACTATAAAGGGGACGCCTGTTTCCGACTTCGGCACAGGATCGGGTGACTTCACCTCGGGATTATACGAGTGGGACTCAGCGTTGACCGCGGGGAATAACACGTATGACTCAACATACTGTGCAACGTGGGATCCAGGCACGGCGGCCGTGAATGGACTGATATACTCCAAGATTAAAGGAGTGCGTTGGAAAATCTCGGGAAACGCGACGCTGACAGATGACGATCACGACAGCGGCACAGTAAACGTGCAAGCCCAGACATTCAGTACAGCCGACAAAAAGTGGTTTCCTTACGGCCCCTCCTTCAACGGAACCATCACCTCTGTTTATGATGACTGGGATGATGTCTGGGACGTTACAGTGTCTCATTCCGAGTACAACATCAAGGTAACATCCAAGGGAACTTGGGAAACGTTACCCGAGCCAGGGTGTTTTGATCTTCTCTGGACGGGGGCGGCCTGGGCCGGGGCAGCCTGGGTAGCATCCATGCTCAGGGCCCACCGATCAGAAAAGGCCAGAGGGTCAGTCTTAGGAAGTTGCTAAGAGAAGAGAGAAGGAGAAGGGGTCAACACATAGTTTGGTTCATTTTGCTTGTGTTCGTCGGGGAACCTGTTGAGTTACTGCCGTGGTTCGCAAAATGAGAGTCAACATTTGGGCGATGGGGGAGCAGGATGGGCGGCGATGGCACGAGAGATCACGAGAGATCAGATGTTGACCCACCCCGTCCGCCGTCCCGTCCACCATAGCTTTAGCGACGGTGGAAGCCTCGGCAAAGGCGGATGATTCTGACCTCGCAATTTTTCGGCAAAAAGCCTTTGACAAGTTCCACAACACCGTGGTATTACGTCCTTCGATGACGCTAAATCATTACACGGGTCAAGCCCGGCTTCGGCGCCAGGCGCTTTGCGCTTCTCGCGCAATCCCTTCGGCGACGGCGGATGTGTGCCAGAACGTCGGCCACCATCCGTTCGAGAGCTTTACCGGCAGAATTTGCCGGTCCGGCTCGTCCAACAGATTTCCGTCAAGGAAGGGAATGTCGGGAATGTCCCTTTTGGCCCGATTTAGCCGGATTTACCCGGAGATTTGGCCGGATTTTTCCGGATTTGTCCGGGTTTTTCGATTCGTTTTCCAGGTTGATTCCGGCTTCTTTGGCGGGTTTTCGGAGCCGATCCCGGTGCTGGCGGCGCCTGGCGTCTGCGTTTGGACTGGTCCAGGACTGAGCTTTTGCGTCAAGGCTGTCACCTGCAAATGACGGCGAATGTTGCATACGAGGGCGAACGTCCGAGGTTTGACTGGGTTGATTGGTGAGGCAATGGGACCAATGCGACGAATGGCTGATGCGATGGGAGAGGTCTCCGATCCACGGGCCGGTGTTGACTGGGCCGCACTGAGCACTTTGCATGTTGCATTGATCAATCATGCTGGCTCGATTTCAGCACAGGTCTGTCAACGGGAAAAACTTATGGAAGGAAAAAAGAGCGAATTTAAGAATGAGTGAATAAATGAATGAGTGAGTGGGGCAAGGAAGGCGGATGGACCGAGGGCCGGGGGTGCGGAATTGCCGCGAAGTTCCATTTCGCTGAAGCGATGGAGGACGGGAAGCGATGTGAAGATAGGCCAGCCATTCATGGCTGGGAAAAAACGCCGTCCTCTTTTCCCAGTCCCGTCAGGGACGAAAGAGATCCACGGACGCGCGAACATTTCTTTCGTCCCTGACGGGACTTGATTGGTTTGTTTGACGCTTGACCCAGCCATAAATGGCTGGGCTATTTTCAAGGCAAAGGCTTTCGGGCCGCCCATTGGTCATTGGGTCATTTGGGAATTCTTTTATAGTAATCATTAGGCCATTGAAATTGGTCATTTACCGTCGGCGGATGGAGGCTGGCCACTCATCGCGAGGGGACGTGTCCAAAGAGATGCGCCCCCGTCGTCCAGGCGCGGACAAAACGGTTCTTGGCGAAATCCGGCCCCTATGTTAGCGTGACGGGAAAGCACCCTTGATGTGCCTGCCGTTACATTATCAGTTCAGAGCGTCACCAGACCTGCTCTGGAAGGTTCTGCTCGCTTGCTCCTTGATCTCAATTGGGGGAATTGCTTTTGGGCAGCAGGCCGGCACGGTTGAAACCGCTCCCGCAGTCACCAGTATTTTGGACCCCACCAACCACGTTGGCGTGTGGATTTGGGATGCCAAGACATACGATAGACAAACCTGCCGGCTTTGGCGGTCGTTTGTCATTCCCAAAAGCACGGTGACCAAGGCGCTGCTGCGCATCACCTGCGACAATGGTTACCGGCTCTTCCTGGATGGCCGCGAAATCGGCCGTGGCAGCGATTGGAGAACACTTTCGGTGTTTGACGTCACCTGGCTGCTCAACCCCGGCCTGCACGTCCTGGCGGTGGAAGGATTCAACGACCGCCTGGAGGCCGGAGTGGTTTTTGGAATGACGATCGAGTTGCTCGACCAGCGCGTCATTGAAATCGCTTCTGACGACAACTGGCGCATCGTGCCCAACACGGCGCCCAACTGGGAAAACAAGAAGACACCCTCCGAGGACTGGCCCCGCGCCACGGTGGCAGGAGTCTTGGGAACGCCACCGTGGGTGCATTGGCCCGTGGCCACCATTTCGCTGCCCGCGCTGCGCCCGGTGACCATCTATTTTTGGCAGAGCTTCTGGTTCCAGATCACGCTCCTTTCCATCTGCGCCCTGGCCATTCTCATTTGCCTGCATTTGATGACGCGCCTGGCAATGCAATCCCAGGCCCAGCGATTGCTGCACTTGGAACGCGCGCGGATTGCCCGCGACATTCATGATGACCTCGGCTCGCGTCTCACCCAGCTCGTCCTCCTCGGCGAAGTGGCGCAAAGCGATCTTCCGGCCGCGTCCGACAACCGCCGGCAAATTGACGCGGTCTGCGAAAAAGCCCGCGAACTTTCCCATGTGGTGGACGAGATCGTGTGGGCGGTCAACTCGCGCCGCGACACGCTGCGCGATTTCGCCAGTTACGTCTGCAAATATGCCCAGATGTTCCTCAAATCCCGTGTCCGCTGCCGCCTGGATGTCGAGCCGGACATGCCTGCCATCGCCTTCGAGCTTTCCCTGCGGCGCAACCTTCTTTTGGCGGTCAAGGAAGCCTTGAACAACGTGGCCAAACATTCCGGCGCTTCCGAAGTCTTCCTGCGCATTCATCGGCGCGGCGCCGGACTTGGCGTCGTCGTCGAGGATAACGGGGCCGGGTTTGATTTTTCCGGGGCGGACAAGGAACGCAACGGACTGGCCAACATGTTCCAGCGCATGCGCGAAATTGACGGCCATTGCCTTGTGACCACCCAACCGGGCGGTGGTTGCCGGGTTGAGTTTGATGTGCCCTTGACCAATGCCCGCCGGTTTCCGGTCTGGTTGACCGGATTATTCCCGCGCAAATCAAATCCCGCAAGGCCGGAGGAAGCGGCACAAGTCCCCGCCCCGCTCATCGTCCACCCGCAATCGGCTGCCCGCCCGGAAAAGTCCTGAAATGTCAAAACCCAAGATTTTACCCCATCCCCAAGTTGCGCCGGCGCCCTCGCGCCTGAGGGTTGCCCTGGTCGAAGACAAGCCCGAGATGCGCGAGAGCTGGTCCCGCCTGATCCAGTCATTCCCCGATTTCTCCTGCGTCTGCGTTTGCCCCTCCGGCGAGGAGGCGGTGCGGGCCGTTCCCGCCGCCCAGGTGGATGTCATTCTCATGGATATATTCCTGCCCGGAATGTCCGGCATCGAATGCACCGCGCGGCTCAAGCTGGCCCTGCCGCAGACCCGCATCGTCATCCTGACCGGATTTGAGGACGACGAACTGGTCTTCCAGGCGCTGGAGGCCGGGGCGGACGGCTATCTGCTCAAGCGGACCAAACCGGCGGATTTGCGCGCCGCCTTGCTGGATGTGCTGGGCGGCGGCGCCCCCATGACCAGCGAAATCGCCCGTCGCGTGGTGGAATCCTTCCGACAAAGGGCGCGGTTCCGTGACGAAACCATCCGGCTGACCTCGCGCGAGGAAGAGGTGTTGGTTTTGTTGTCCAAAGGTTATTCCAACAAGGAAATCGCCGACCACCTTTCCCTGAGCATTGACACCGTGCGGAGCCATCTGAAGCACATTTACGAAAAGATGCACGTCCGTTCCCGCACTGCGGCCGTCGTGCGGTTTATGGGCTCCAAGAATTGAGAATGACGAAGTGCGCATATCGGGGGATCCTCAGATCCGTCAAAGCGCGGGCGGCTTCCATAATTCTTCATTTGCAGTTCACAATTCCCCTTATCACCCCTTTGGGGGATAGATTTCGTTTCTTTGGCCATGTTATGCTCATTTCGTTAGAACCTATAAACCCAAAACACTAAATACCTGTGAAAAACCTGTTCTGCCCTGTTTCAAACCGTTTGCTTGCCGCTTTTGTCGTTGCCTCCGCCATGTGGGCAGCGCCCCTGGCCCAGGCGGGACTCAATGTTCCCTACGCGCCGGATGACAGCACGCTGCACCTCTGGCATTTCAACGACCCGTTGACCAACAACACGGAGGCGGACGCCATCACCAACGACCCCATCACCCTGACCAATTTTGGTTACCCGGTTTCCGGCGGCCCGCCGTACACGAATATATTCCTGGCGTCGTCCGCCGTGGCGCCGGGTGTGGCCGAGGTTCTCCAAATACTGCCGGATGACGGGAATGCGGCTTTGGGTTCGTCCCATGCGATGGCGGCCGGCCCGGCAGACCTCGCTCCGACCAGTTTCTGCAACCCCAGCAGCGGCGCTTTTACATTCGAAGCGCTTGTGTTTCCTCAAGGCAACATTTTCAGTTCCTCGGCGGGATCGGGCGAATGGGAAATCTTTTGCGGTGACAATAGCGTTGGGACGCGCGGATGGCAATTCCGGCTCCAAAATGCCGCCGTGCCGGTGATGGATTTTAACTTCATCAACGCGTCCGGGGGAACGGGGGGTAATTTTACGGCCCCTCTGCCCACCAATGGGCCTGACGCCCTGGCGACAAACCAATGGTATCATGTGGCCGTAACCTACACCGGAAACACGCCGACGAACACGGATACGCCGGGGGTTTTGACGTTTTATTGGACGTTGCTGGATCCAAATCGAACCAATGCCGATGCGTTGGCCACCAACACAATCAGTAGTCCAGGCACGATAGGTGGAACGCCCTCGCCCGCTGTGGGCGGAAGCCAGCGCACCACCCACGGGGTGGGCAACGGCGGTGCATTTCAAGGGATGATCACCGAGGTCCGCAACAGCGCGATATGCCGAAACGCGGCCAGCTTTGCTTTCAGCACCAATGTAGTCGGCGCAACGCCGAATTTCACCCTCGAGCCTCCCGCCAGTACGTTTATCGGGTATGGCCAGACCTTGACGCTCAACACCTTGGTTTCCGGCTCGCCTACCCCGGCCCTTCAATGGCAACAAACCAACACCAGCGGCGGGGGTTGGACAAATGTCGTCGGCCAAACCAACAACACGCTGGAAATCAGCGGTGCCACTTTCTCCGCGGCGGGCCTCTATCGCCTGGTCGCCAGCAATAACATCCAAGGCTTTGCAGAAGTGAAGAACAGCACCATCGCCAGCGTCACCATCGGCGCTGCTTTCTCCGAAGTGTTTAACACCGGCACCGACGCCAACGGTTCGGCGAACGCTGCTTTGGCCGGCTCCAACGATCTTCACTATACGCTCGCCGACAGCGCCGATGTGACCCTCACCGGACCGGCGACGGCGGTTTGGTTGATGAGCGCCTTTCCCATCGCGGCCAACGGCGGCGGCTTCGCTAACATCGACGGTGTGTCTCAATTCGTCGGACCGACGTGGAACAACGGCGGAGGCGGTTATACATCAGTGCAAGGAAACTACACGTACCGAACGCATTTCCTGGCCGATGCCGTCGATACCACCAAACCGGCTACGGTTAAAGGAACATGGTGGGCCAATACAACCGGAGCCGATATCGTGCTCAACGGCCTGTCCCTCGGCATTTCCACCGGAATCACCAATAACGGCCAGGGGTCAAGCCCGTTTACTATCACGAATGGATTCATTCCGGGGCTCAATACGCTTGATTTCGTTGTCCCTTGCGTCAATCCCAACGGCTCCTATCCGGAATCCGCGGTGAGAGTGGAGTTTTCCTCCAAGCTGGGCCAAGCCTTAGCAGCCGGCCTCCCGCAGATTCTGACGGAGCCGGTAAGTGTAACCGTGAGCGACGCCAACGTCATACCGGGCACGAGCGCCTCGTTCTCCGTCGTTGCCACGGGCCGTCCGCCTTTGACTTACCAATGGTATGCCGATGGCGCGCCGATCAGCGGCGCGACCGCGCGCACCTTGACCTTCCTCAACCCGACGGCTGGCGGGCAGGGAACCAACTTCTCGGTCGTCGTCAGCAATAGTTCCGGCCCTGTCACCAGCACGCCGCCCGCCGTGCTGACCATCGTGGAGACCAACCAGCCGCCGATTGCGCCCAACAACACCTTCCTGGTCTATTCGAATAATTCGTTGACCATCGATCTGTCGAAATTGCTCCTGGCCACCGGGAATCCGAACAACGAACCACTGACGATTAGCTGGGATTGGACGACAACCAACGGGGTTTCGCTCGCCCAGCCTGTCAGCGGCGGCAGCGCGCTCACCTACCTGGCCCTGGCGGGATTTGTCGGCTACGACGCCTTTAATTACTACATATCGGATGGCCAGGGGGGTATGGGAACAGGCACGAATTTCATCCGCGTTATTCCTCCGACGCTGCCGACGACCGTGCAGTCAGCGATCGTTGGCAAGAACTTTGTCTTCAGCGGAACCGGGGGCGTGCCGGGCGGCGGATACGTTATCCTCTCCTCGACGGACATTTCGACGGACGTTTCCACGTGGACGCCTGTCGCGTCAGGGAATTTCGATAACACCGGCGCGTTCTCCGTGAGCATTCCCGTGAGCCTGACAAGCGCGGCGCAATACTACGTGCTGGAATTGCCATAGAAGACACCAACGGTTCCTTGGGGCAGGCGCCTCGGGGAGCACAGCCGCGCGTCGCTATCAGCCTGGTTTACGCAGCCGGGTGATAGCGGCGCGCGTTGCCGTTTGTTAAAGCTGCTTGGCGTACTTGGCGCGGGCGGCGGCTGAGAGCGCCCATAAATTCTGCGGCCAAAGGTCTTGGCCGGCCCGAACCAGGCGCGCGCTGTTGTCGGCAAAAGCGTAATCGGAGCCTGATGTGTGCGTCATCTGGTTCAACTCGGTAATGTCGTTGCCCATGTCGCCGGAAATCTCCAGCAGGTCCATGTAGTACTGGTCGGAAGTCGGAAGTTTTTCGCCCAGGATAATCGTATCGGACGGGAACTGGATTTTGGATTCGGGCAGCCCTTGGAGCCAGGCGCCGTTCATAAAGGTCTGGAAGCTGCCGGAATCCAGAGTGGCGTAAAAATAATCATTGAAACCATTGATCATGTAAGTGCGCGGAGAATTGTCGGCGATGTGATTGGTGTCGGGATCGCCCGCGCTTTGGGGATGGAACATGGCATCGACGGGGCAGAGGAGGAGGGCGACGTTTTTGTAGGCGGGATAAAGCGCCTGGGGCCAGCGGTTGGTGGCCAGGCGCGGCGGAAAGAAGCCGGCGTTGTCCTGGGCGTACATGGAGTTGGCGAGGCCCAGTTGCCTGAGATTGTCCAGGCACGACATGCGCTGGCCGGCCTGCTTGGCTTTGGCCAAAGAGGGCAGGAGCATGCTGGCCAGAATGGCAATGATGGCGATGACCACCAGAAGTTCAATCAAGGTGAAACCCGCCCGGCCTTTCGCCGCGCGGCGGCCCGATAGTGCTGCTGTGTTTCTCATAAATCGTTGGCCAGGCACTGGCTCAAACTAAATCGAATAACTCTTCATCCAACCGTGTCATTTCTACAAGAGATGAATAGAACAACGGCCTTGCTGGTTGGCCTTGCCGCGCTGGCAACCGTCTGGCTTGCCTTCTTCTCTGACTGGCACAAGGCCCGGAAAATTCAAATTTTGTTGGCGGTTTACCCGGCGGGAATCCTGCCGGGGACCTCCTCGGACACCCTGGTGTTTTGCCTGGACAAGGCGTATCC
>Ga0187874_10003091_pt1 | contig 11974 bp, 13 predicted proteins | sample June2016WEW_16_1_3_FD_132993 | JGI IMG/M metagenome (GOLD analysis project Ga0187874, IMG submission 132993) | Peatland microbial communities from SPRUCE experiment site at the Marcell Experimental Forest, Minnesota, USA - June2016WEW_16_150 | ecosystem: Environmental > Terrestrial > Soil >... | reverse complement strand
GGATTTCGGCGATTGGACCGGACTGAGCTGGCGGGCCGTCAGCGAACGGTTCGGTTTCAGCGCCTATGACTGGCTTGACCAGCTTGAACTCAAAGGCGCGCCGAACGGCGAAAACGGCAAAACATTCCGCGCGCGCGTCGAGCCGTGCCTGTGCGAAATCGTCAACCGGCATCGCGGACAAAACGTGGCCGTCTTTTGTCACGGCGGCGTGGTTCGCATGATGCTCGCGATTCTGCTCGACCTGCCGCTGCCGAAAACCAACCGGTTCGAGATTGAATACGCGAGCATCACGCAGGTCGCGTTGCATCCGCACCTGGCCGAGGTGGAATTGCTCAATTTCACCCCGTGGCGCGATGTCCTTGCGGACGGCCACCATTTCAAATGAAGTCGCGGAAGTCGCTTTGGAAAATTTCCGTCACGACGACGCGCGAAGCCGAAGACGCCGTTGCGCAAATGCTCGGCGCAATTCTGAACCGCGCCGTTTCGTCCTATTTCCACGTGCACACCGGCGCGAGCACCGTTTCCGCCTTTTGCGAACAAAGGCCGGTGGCACAGGTGCGCAAAAAAATTTCCGCCCGACTAAGGTACCTCAAGGATTGCGGGCTGAAAACTGGTTCCGACAAAATCACCATTACAAAAATTCGCCATCAAGCTTGGGCGGAATCGTGGAAACGGCATTTCAAACCGATCGAAATTAAACTGAATAATCGGAGGGGCGAGCTATGCGAGCCCCTCTCATCGCGAAAGAACCTCGGGACTCGTATAACTCGTCCCTCCGAAAGGAAATCACTGCTGATTAAGCCGAGTTGGAGCAAGCGCAAACCGCGCAAAGGCCAAATCGTCGTCGTGCTGGACCCGGGACTCGGGTTTGGCACCGGCCAGCATCCGACGACGGCGTTTTGTCTGCACGAATTAGTGCGCTGTGGAAAATTTGAAGCACGCCGGTCATTTTTCGACATTGGCACCGGCTCTGGCATCCTGGCCATTGCAGCGGCGAAGCTCGGTTATTCACCCGTGCGAGCCTTGGACTGTGACCCCGAGGCAGTCCGGGTCGCGCATGCCAATGCCAGCGCGAATGGGGCTTATAAAAAACTGCGGATTGCGCGCGGGGACGTGGCTAAACTGCCGGTTCATCCGGCCAAACAATACGATCTGGTTTGCGCAAATTTGAATTCGACGTTGCTGCTTGCCGAAGGGCGGCGGATTGCCGCGCAATTGGACCGCGCCGGAACGCTCGTGTTGGCGGGAATATTGAAATCAGAATTTTTCCGAGTGCAAAAAGTTTTTGCGAAATTTGGTTTGAAACTTGCTGCCAAAAATACCAGGAACGGGTGGCGTTCAGGTTCATTTTTTTACACCAAATAAAATTCTGTGGGTAAATTTGAATGACGGGCGCCTTGATCGGTCTGATAGTCAGGAGTGCAGGCAGCGGCCGTTGCCGACAAGGAAGGCGAGGCCCTGCAAAACTCCGCAACCAGAGTTGCATTATGAAAAGAATGATGGAAGTCATCACCGAAGCCGTTCGCGATCCAAAACATCCATTCCGCAAACTGGATCATCAGCCAAAAAAACCTCTGAAAAACCGTTATGAACGCAGAAAAGTCAGGGAGTATCTGCACCTGGGCGACTGGCTGGAGGAACTGGTGTGAAGGATTTTGCCCAGCCTGAACGAATGAGCCGCGCGCGAGCGCGGCTTTTTCTTTGATAGCACCGTGTTTATTGGCACTCCGGGCAGATGCCGAAAAATTCCAATTTGTGGCTGACGGCCTTGAACCCGCTTTGGGCGGCAATGCGTTTCTCCATTTCCGCGGGGAAGCATTCTTCAAGCTCGACGACGCCCGAACACTTCGTGCAAACCAGATGATGGTGATGGCCATCGTCACCCTCCCCCACCAGCTCAAACCGCGCCGCGCCGTCGCCAAAATCAAACCGCTGGACCATGCCCATTTCTTCGAGCAGATGCATGGCCCGGTAAATCGTCGCCAAATCACAAAGACCCCTGGGCAGGGCGACAAAAATCTCCCGGCTGGTGAGCGGATGCGGGTGTGCGCGCAGGATTTTCAGAATCGCCTGGCGCGGGCCGGTGATTTTGCGTGATTGCCGGCGCAGGCGGCTGGTCAGCATGGACAATTTCTGTCGTTTGCGTGGAGCGGTGTGCGCGTGCGGTTTCATTGCCCTTCAACCATCCCACCGAGAGCTTGGAAAAGCAAGGTTGCGCACTTGCGTATTGCTTGTTGCATCAAGCATTGAATCCTGCTTGACGTAAAACGCAGCACACAACCCGGCATTACTTCATCAGCAGCATTTGGCGCGCGCGCTTGATGGCGCGGGTCAGACGGCGCTGATAATGGGCGGGCATGTTGGTGTATTTGCGCGGGAGGATGCGGCCCTGATCGGTCACATATTGCCGGAGCAAGTTGGTGTTTTTGTAATCGAGCGCGGCGACGACGAAGTCAATTTTGGGTTTGGGCCGGGGGGTGCGGATTTCTCTCAACCCGCGGCGCTGGCCGCGACGTTCGGATTTCTCGGTGTGCGTTTTGCGCGGCATAATTATTTTATTTCGCGGTGGAGCGTGTGACGGCGCAGAAAACGGTTGTATTTTCTAATTTCGAGCTTTTCCGTCTTCGTCTTTTTATTGCGGGTGGTCGTATAGCGCGAGGGCGACTTGCCTTCCTTGCGCGCTTCGGTGCATTCAATGGTGATGATTTCGCGCGGCATAATTACTGTTTCTCCTTGGCCTTTTCCTCCGACTCCTCTTCTTCGCCCTCCACCTCGGCCACCGCGGCGCTGTCAATCGTGCCCAGCGCGCCCAACCGGCGCTGGCGCAAGGCGCCTTCGCGCTCCAGTTGCGCCTGCGCTTCCACCCGGAATCGGGTCCACGGAATGGCATCCAGGCGCGCCTTGGGGATGGGCTTGCCGGTCAATTCGCAGATGCCATAGGTTTTTTTCTCGATGCGCTTGAGCGCTTCTTCGATTTCATAAACCGCGTCCTGGTCGGATGAAAGCAGGCTCAACGCGAAGTCGCGGTCGAAGTTGTCGGTGCCGGAGTCGGCCATGTGCAGGCTGTAGCCGGGAACCTCCTGCGCGGATTCCTGGGCCAGGCCGTTCATCTGACTGAGCAACTGCTCGCGCAATTCCAGCAACCGCTGGTAATACTTCTGCCATTCGGGCTTGATTCTTTTCGGCCCGGCGCTGGAGTTCTTCCGCGCCACTGGCCGGCCCAGAATGGCTGCCGCCGTGGCAACGGTTTGCAGCATTGCGTGCGATGGTTTTTTCATCGTTTTGCTCTTTTCAGTCTCAGCTTTCAAATTGGTTTCCGGCTTTCACAGCAAGTTCCGGTCCAACAAAGGCGCGGGAATGTAACAAAGAAAATCAAATACGCCACAAAAATTTTCAAAAATTTTTGCGCCCGCCAAATCACCCCTTTTCAATGCACGCGTAGACGTTGTGATTGTGGATGCTTTCGAAGTTTTCCGCCTCGACTTTATACCGCGTCACCAGCGGATGCGCGTTGAGTTTCAGCGCCACGTTCCGCACCAGGTCCTCGACGAACACCGGGTTTTCATACGCGCGCTCGGTCACCGCCTTTTCGTCCTGCCGTTTGAGCAGGGCGTATAATTCCGAGCTGGCCGAGCTTTCAATCATCGCCACCACTTCCTCAATCCAGACCGGTTTGGTAAACCGGAGCGCCACCGTCACCAGCCCGCGCTGGTTGTGCGCGCCGTATCGGGTAATCGCCTTGGAGCACGGGCACAGCGTCGTGACGTGCGCCTTCACCGTCAGGACGAAATCAACTTCCGGCCCGCAGGCCGCCGCGTCGAACCGCGCGACGTAATCCATCACGCTTTCCTGGCGCGACTCCGGCGACTTCTTGATCATGAAATAGGGGAATTCGATTTCCAGATGTGATGTGGCGGCGTGAAATTTTTTCTGCAGGGCATGAAGAATTTCGCGGATGTTTTCCACGTGAATCACGCTGCCGTGCGCGTTGAGCACCTCGATGAAGCGGCTCATGTGCGTGCCTTTGAATTCCTTCGGCAAATCCACAAACATCCCGATGGTCGCCACCGTGTTTTGCACGCTGTGCTCCCGGTCACGCACTTGGATGGGAAACCGCAGCCCGCGCACGCCCACCTTGTCAATCCGCAACTCACGGTGATCACGTTCGCTCTGCTTGTCGTGCAAAAATTCCACGGCGGTGTTGGTTTTCACAGAGCGCGACCCGCGTCGGTCCCGGCTTATTTTCAGCATGGGACAATAATAACAGTTTCCCGGAATTTGGCAAAAGGTTCTCCACCGACATGGGGAAAAGGCCACGGTTGTCCGACACCCGCGTTGGTTTCACTGCGCCCGTGATATGTACCACTGCTTGACCGTGTCAATCGGCAGTATTTCACCGTCCGGGCTAAACTTCAACGGCGCCCAGAATTGAAAATCGTGGCCCTTCACACCATCCGGGCATGATTGCCAGCGATCCGCCAGCCAAATGAACGCCGGACCTTCGGGCGTTGGAATCCTCGCCACCCAAGTCTCCTGTGCTGGCAGGAGAGGGGCGCTGTTGTCAGGGCGACGGTTGATGACGGCCCGCGGCGTGAAGGGCCCGAACGGCGAAGTGGAGGTAAAGACCTGCACCTGGCTTCCCTGGGGGCAAGCGGCACAGAGAGGCCCGCAGAGGACATAATAGAGATTGTTTCGTCGGAACATTAGCGGCGCTTCCCCGCCCTTGGCCAGAATTCCGCTGGCCTCGCCGGTCAAACCCAGACAGTCTGGCGTCAGCGACAACACGCGAATGGCATATCCATCGTCAATGGCGGAAAAGACGAAGTACCCTTTCGCGTCGTCGTCCACAAAGAGACTGCCATCACCGGAACGGGAACCCTGCCGGTTGCGTAGCACATTCGGGTTGACAATAGTGAACGGCCCGAGGGGCGTATCGCTGATGGCCACTCCTACCTGACCGTTCCACAGTTTCGGATACCAGTTGTACCAAAGCACATATTTGCGGGTGTTCGGATTGAAAACCACATAAGGACGGTAATATACACCGCTCGGCTGCCCCTTGAGCAGTTCACCTTCAAAAGTCCAGTGCTCCAAATCCGGCGAACTGTAAACCCGGTAGCGGTTGGTCAGGCTGTAACCGTCGCTATTCCCATAGGCGGTTCCGTAAAGGTAAAAGCGGCCGTCAAAAAACTGAAGACAGCCATCGTGCGCGTCAATAATCTCTCCGGCAACATCACGCCGGGGCTTGAGATTGTTGATGGTAACAGTCCGAAAACCGTTCATCCCCGATTTCTCGGCTTGCGGCCGGTGTGTCTCATCACACGAAATTGTAAAAGCCACCAGCAAGCAGGCGAGCATGGCCTGCGGACATCGCTTTGCCGAAATCCGGCGCACAGGCTTGGCCAAAAAATCTGCCCGAAAAAGTATCCCGCCGTCTGCGACACCATGCCGGTTGGTCCCAAGCATGGGCGGAAATTATCCATCCACGCCGCGTTTGGCAAAGTTTCTCCGCCGAAAACAAATGGTTCGGTATTCACCGTCGCGGCTTAAAACGAGGGGCGTATCAAGCGGAAGAATTGGCTGCCACTGCCGTTGGTCACGGAAACGACGTTCTGATTGTTGGTGATCGTCACGGCGTTGGTAACGGTCGTCCATGAAACCGGCGGATTCAAACCGGCCGCCGATTGAAGCTGAAAACCGGTCGGCGCCACCGGCCAGGAAATGACCAGGTTGTTGTTCGTCAACTGATCGCTCAACGGCAGGTTGAAAAACTCAAATGCCAGCGCGTAGGTTTCACTGCTGCTGACGTAACTCCCGCCGGCTTTCCAAACCTGCAAATCATACCGGCCTTGCGCGAGGTTCGGTACAAAGAGGTGCTCCACATTGTCCACGGCGCTGGTGCTGACCGCCATGAGATTGCTATTGGCGGCATTGTATAAAAACAGGTTGAGGTTGTTGATGGCCGATTGATTTCGTTGACGGTTCCAAACGAGCGTTGCCGTCGCCGTGAACGTGGCGTCGTTGACGTCGTTGGTGACGTTGAAATAATAATGATTCACCCCATCGGACGAGGAACTGCTGGTGTTGGTGTTGAAATCCCAGCCGAATAATGTGCTGACCGTGCCACTGGCTCCGGTGGGGGGATGCATCCCGCCGAGGGAAACACTGTTGGAAACAGTATAACCATGCCTGCCGCCGGCGAGCTGTTTGTAGGAATTGAACACGTTCAGCACGCCTGCGCCATAGCGCGCGTCCAGTGGCGAGGCTGGCCCGTTCGTCCAATCACCGGGCTTGATGGCGCCATTCAGCAGCAGCGCCTTCACCGTGCGGAGGTCGGCGGCGCCATTGGTATCGCTGCCACCGTCACCGCGCAATCCCGCTTGCTCTATCACCGCTGCTGCGCCGGCAACTTGCGGCGTGGAATAGCTCGTTTCGGTGGCCGGCGCTGTGATGTCCGGTTTGGCGCGACCATTGTCGAGGGTTGGGCCGGTGCTCGAACCTCCGCCGTAAGCGCCGACGCCGATCCCGTTGTAACAAGTGGCCGGCGGATTCACCGCGCCGCCATTGCCCACGCCCGAAATGAAAAGCGTGTCGTATTGCGCGGCGTAATTGTCGTAGGCCGAATCAATGGCCTGTTGTAGGCTAACGGTGGTTCCGGTGAAGATAAAACTTTGGTTCACCACCGGATCATTGATGTTGGTCGAGGGCAGCGACACAGTGTAATTGGTGGAAGAACCAATGATGCGTTCGAAAACCTGGACAAAATAGTCCGCAACATAATTGTCTACATGCGCGACGTTCGTCGCCACGCCGCCGGGAATGCCATAAAAATATCCCGCCACGGCGTCCGCGTGACCCGATTCAACACCGGCACTGTTCGGGAAACCCGTGGCCACCGCGCCATTGGTCGAAATGTAGGTAAACAAATTCGTCGGCTGGCTGACATAGGCCGGGCTGACCTCAAAATCATTCTCGTTGGGATATGACCCTTCCGGTTGTGCCACTCTCACGCCGCTGCCGGTGAGCGTCGGGTCAACCTGCCTTAAAACGGTGACGCCATTGGTGTCCAAATCACCCGCCTGCAAGGAAACCGCGCTTGCCAGAAACAAAACTGTGAAGCTCCTTTTCGTCATTTTTTGCAAGCGGCTATATGAACTTTTAACCAATGCTCGAAATATCGCAACTTTCATGCCCAAGTCAAAAAGGCCAAAACCACATATTGAAATGTTCTTTGACAGCCTGCCACGCGATGATTATTAGCCGTCCATGCCCACACGATTTTCACTTCGTCTCACCGCCCTGGCCCTGGCAATGGCTTGTTTCGTTTTGTCCGGGGCTGAAACCTTCCGCGTGGCCACTTACAACCTGGAAAATTACCTCGACCAGCCGGCAGAATCGCGTCCGCATGCCAAATCCGACCAGGCTAAGGCCAAGATCCGCGAAAGCATCCGCGCCATGAATCCCGATGTACTTGCGCTCGAAGAAATGGGCGGCACCAGCGCGTTGCTGGAACTGCGCAACGCGCTTAAAGTTGACGGCTTGGATTACCCGGATTGGGAATTCGTCTGCGGCATGGACACGAACATTCATGTCGCGGTGTTGAGCCGGTTGCCCATCGTCACCCGCCATCCGCACACGAACGACGATTATCTGCTCGACGGACACCGCTTTCGCGTCAGCCGCGGCTTTGCCGAAGTGGACTTCCGGGTGAGCACAAACTTCACCTTCACGCTCATTGCCGCTCACCTGAAATCGCGCCGGCCCGTGCCCGAAGCCGACCAGGCCGAGCAACGCCTTGAAGAAGCCAAAATTTTGCGCGGCATCGTGGATGGACATCTCACCAACCATCCGGACGCAAAACTGATCGTGCTGGGCGATTTCAACGACGTGAAAAATTCCGATTCGACGAAGGAAATTATCGGTCATGGCCGGTTCCGGCTCACGGACACACGCCCGGCCGAACGCAACGGCGACAATACACCCGCGGAAAATCCGCGCTTTGCCCCGCGCAACATCGCTTGGACGCATTACTACGGCGTGGAGGATACTTACAGCCGCATTGATTACATTTTGTTGAGTCCGGCAATGGCGCGCCACTGGGTGACAAACGACACCTACGTGCTGGCGCTGCCGAATTGGGGTGTTGGCTCGGACCACCGGCCCATCGTGGCGGCGTTCAAGGCCGAAGAAAACAGGTGAATCGGCAAAACCGTGTCGTCGTTGATAAATTCACAACCGCTCCGGGTGCGCCATCAAATCCGAGACGTGCTGGAGCAACCGGCCAGCCGCGCCGCCGTCGATCACGCGATGATCGAAGCTCAACGTCAGGTTCGCCTCCATCACCGGCACAAACTGTTTTTTGCCCGCGTTCCAACTGGGCACGCGCCGGGCCGCGCCGATGCCGAGCACCAAAGATTGCTCTGGTAATGGGATGGGCGTGGCCCAAATCAGCCCGAACGTGCCAAAGTTCGTCACGGTGGCGATGGAACCGCCCGTGGATTCCGGCGGCAATTTGCGTTGCCGGGACAGTTTGACCAATTCATCGTAAGGCTCGATCAAATCCTTGAGCAACCGTTTGTCTGCGTTGCGAATGACCGGAACCAGCACGCCTGCCTCAGCCTCGACCGCGAACGCGATATCAATCGAAGACGGATGCACAATTTTGGTTCCGACCAATCGGCCCGCCGGCGCGCTGTTTTCCGCCAGCGCCATGGCCAGGGCGCGCAGGCCGCACAGCGCCGTACCAGGTTTTGGCCGGGTGACTTTGCGATAGGCAAACAGCGGGTCGAGGCACACCGGCAGGCCGACGTGCGCGATGGGCCGTGTCCAACTCCGCCGCATGGCGTCGGCCACCATCACCCGCATCGTCGAGGCCTGACTCATCCTTTGCTTTTCGAGATGCGTGATGAATTTCTCAAAATCTTCGACGGTCACGCGGCCCGCCGCGCCGCTCCCGGCGATGCCCGCCAGGTCGGCGGCGCTCAAACCGAGTTCGTGCATCCGCGCCTTGAGCCGTGGCGAAAGATAGCTCGCGCCCGCCGCGTTTGCCGGCACCGGCAGGCCGCGTACGGTCGGTTGCACGCGATTCCTTCCCCCGTTCGCGTCCGACCGCGAAAGGCGGTCGGTATCGGAGGCCTTTGCCGGCGCAGGGGAATCCAGCCCCAACCGCACGGCTTCTTCCTGGGTCGCTTCGATTTTACCGAGAACGGCGCCGACGGCGTAGCTTTCATGCAGTTGCACGGTGAATGTTTCCAGGCGGCCACGACAGGGCGACGTGACGGCCATGCTGGCCTTGTTGGTTTCGACCTCGATCAAATCCTGGTCGGCCTCGACGCTGTCGCCCGGTTTGACCAGAAAATTGACCACCTTGGCCTCGGCGATGGACTCGCCCAGTTGCGGCATGATGATGGGAATGGAAGGCATGGTGTCAAAATGGGGTGTTGGAGTAACGGAGTGTTGAAACATCGTTTGCCCGCCAATGCCAGCACTCCATTGCTCCATTACTCCAATATTTCATTTTCTTCAGTTTCACAGTCGTAACAATTTCCGTGACGCGGCGGCCACGGCGCGTGCGGTGGGACGATGCGCCATCCACAAATTCGGGTGATACGGCACCGGCGTGTCCTTGGCGTTGAGTCGTTGCGGCGGAACGTCGAGCAAACCGAACCCTTCGCTCGCCACGCGCGCGATGACCTCCGCCGTCACCCCGCCCCACGGCCATCCTTCGCCCACACACAGCAATCGCCCCGTCCGCGCGACTGATGCCATCACCGTGTCGGTGTCGAGCGGCTTTACGGAACGCAAATCCACGACCTCGATCTCCCAGCCTTCGGTCACCAGCTCCGTCGCGGCGGCGAGGGCCTCGTGAACCATGGCACTGTAGGCAACGATGGTCATATCGCGGCCCTCGCGCGCGATGCGGGCCTTGCCCACCGGTAACGCTTCATTCGGCAGTGCTTCGGCCTTGAGGTGGTAATAAAGGAATTTGTGCTCGCAGAAAATCACCGGGTCGTCAATCGCCACCGCTTCGAGCAACATGCTGTAGGCGTCTTCGACCGTCGCCGGCGTCAGCACCACGAGGCCGGGATAATGCGCATACACCGTTTCCAGGCACTGGCTGTGGAACGGCCCGCTGCCGGACGTGCCGCCAATCGGCAGGCGCAAGGTGATGGGACACGGCACGCTGGTCCGCCAGAAAAGCGTCGCGGCTTGATTGACGATTTGATTGAAACCAGTGGTGGAAAAATCCGCGAACTGCATTTCGATGATCGGTCGCATCCCCTCAATCGCTGCGCCGACGGCCAGGCCAACCATGGCGTCCTCGCTGATGGGCGAATCAAGCACGCGGCCGGGAAACTCCTGCGCCAGATTTTTTGTGGCCTTGAACGCGCCGCCGAACACGCCGACGTCCTGCCCGTAAATGAACACGCGCGGGTCGTCGCGCAACGCGCGCGCCTGCGCTTCGCGAATGGCTTCGAGATAGGTAAGGCTCATACAGGAAAGACAGAAGGCAGAGGGCAGAACGAAGAAATAATTTCTGCGCGCGCGGCGAGCCTCAGTTTTGTTTCTTCATTCTTCATTCATTGTGTGTTTCGCTTAAATGTTTGGAGGCAATGGCGCGCCACTCCTCGGCAAACGGGTCCGGCGCCGGTTCGTGTTGCACCCGGGCGATGGTCTGCTCGATTTCGTGAACGGCCTCGCTGCGCCACGCGGCCAGTTGCGCGGCGTCGGCCCACCCTTGCCGGAGCAACTGTTCCTCAGCCACCTTCAAACAATCGCGGCCCAGCGGCGACTTCTTCAATCTCGGGTCAACATAACCGGCATCGTCGTGTTCGCCGTGACCGCAAAGCCGCAGCAGCTCGGCGATCACCAACTGCGGACCGTGGCCGGCGCGCGCCCGCCCGACGGCTCCGCCGACGACTTTCAAACACTCGGACAAATCCGTGCCGTCAACCGTCTGGACTTCGACGCCATAGCCAATGGCCCGGTCGGCGAGGGCGCGACAGGCAAACTGGCGTTCGTTCGGCGTCGAGTAGGCGTAATGATTGTTGGCCACGACCAGCACGAGCGGCAATTTTTCGACGGCGGCCTGGTTGAGCGCTTCGTGAAACGAGCCGGTGGACGTGGCCCCGTCGCCGACGGAAACCGCGCCGACGGTGCCGGGAATACCCTTCAGACGGCGCGCGAACAAAACCCCGTTCACGACCGAAATCATCGCGCCCAAATGACTGATCATAGGGAGATAACCCTCCTTCGGTCTGCCGCGGTGAACGTTGCCGTCGCGACCGCGCATCGGACCGAGTGCGGAACCGAGGTGCGTGCGCACGGTGTCCAGCACCGGCTCGCCAAATGCCAGCCGGCCCGCAGCGTCCCGGATGAGTGGCGCAAAAACATCGCCCTTTTTCAGCGACAAACCCAGCGCGGCGCTCAGGGCTTCCTGTCCACGTCCGAGAAAAACCCCGCCGTGGATTTTGCCGGCCCGATAGAGCGCGGCCAGTTTGTCGTCCAGCAACCGCGCCCGCAGCATGAAACGATACGCGACCAGCTGCCGCTCGTGAGGAGAGGCCGCCTGCGCCACTGTGCCTGGCTCAAGCACCGTTTGCAGCATGGCTGAAGTTTATCGCCAACACTCCGGGGCGGCAATGTTTCTTTGAAAACCCGCCTCCGGCAACCCGAAAATTCGGATTGGCCGAGCATGAAAATTGCTGTTTACTGTCCGGGTCCGGAGCGGCAGTCAAAGAACATGATACCATCGGATAATCAATTATGAATCAGCCGGCCTTTCAAGTCTTGCTGGTCAGCAGCGATCCGCAGATGCCGGACGCGTTGTCGAACCTCCTGCAGGAGGACGACGTTGCGCTCTCCTTCGCGCGGAACGCAAACGACGCTTTCCGGCTGATTCACGAGCAACCCCGCGACCTGGTGCTGGTGGACCTGGAATCCTTGCGCCAAAACGGCTGCGATTTGTTGCGCT
>Ga0187874_10003090_pt1 | contig 11975 bp, 16 predicted proteins | sample June2016WEW_16_1_3_FD_132993 | JGI IMG/M metagenome (GOLD analysis project Ga0187874, IMG submission 132993) | Peatland microbial communities from SPRUCE experiment site at the Marcell Experimental Forest, Minnesota, USA - June2016WEW_16_150 | ecosystem: Environmental > Terrestrial > Soil >... | reverse complement strand
TGCACAGGGCTTGGAGCAGCCGCAGCTGGCAGGGGTTGAAGGCATCCAATTCGGTGTAGGAAGCGGTGAATACTCCCACCAATTGCCCTTCTACATGGAGGGGAATAGCAACTTCCGAGAGCGTGGATTCTTCACAGCCAATGTAATAGGGGTCCTGGCGCACATCGGGCGCGTAGTGCATCTGGCCAGTGGATGCGACGTATCCGACCATGCCTTTCCCGATCTTTAGGCTGTGGCCCGGGCCGTGGATTTCGCAGCCGGTGCAGCCGTGGGCACACACCAACGACAGTTCGCCCCGCTCTTCGTTGTGCAGGTAAATGTCAGAATCCAGACATCCGAAGGAACGAGCGATCTCGTTTACAACCTTATCAACCAGCTGGTCAAGGTCAAGGATGGAGCTGATTTTCTGAGCGGCCTTTTGCAGCTTGAGGAGATCCTCCACCTGATCCAGATTAAGCAGGCGAGGGTTAGAGGGAAGTGGTGCTGTGAAGTTTGGACTGGCTGACATGGGTCTGCTCCAAACACAGAACTTATAACCAGAGATGATTTAGTCGATGGTTAGGACTCTTTTTTAGTAGGTTCAGGGGCGCCGCAATTCGGTTCAATCGCGCGTTCGCGAGGTTTCGAGGAAATCAAATGTCAGCGCCTGAAGGCCTCGAACCCGCGAAGTGTAAGGACTCCCGCGCGCAGGGACAAACGGTTGGGAGGATAGGAGGTAGGAGATTTCAAAGTTGCACTCCATAGTAACGAACGAGTAAACATGGGCGCCGCTGGGGCAGGAGGCGCGGGGCGTGGGGGCGCAGGTGGGACGGCGGGGGGGGGCGGGCCACTACATCGCCCATTCCACTCCCTGGCTTGCATAGTTAGCGGTTCTCGCCCGGTTCGTTGAAATCAATCAGCCGCACGCGTTCCTGCTGCTTTACGCCCTTAGCATTGTCGAACTCAACCGGGATGCCGTCGCGCAAGAGGCTATAGACTTCCTGGTTAGCCCCAACGAGCGACATGGCCTGACGCCGGTCCAACAGTTTCTCCAACGCGTCATCGATGGTCTTTTCGGGAATCTTCGGATTCAGCCGAACGGCCGCTTCTTTGACGCGATCCACCAAGATTACGTCGCGCTTGTTCGTGCGTCCCGAGCGGTCGTTCAGGTCCTCTGGGTTCTCCGTGTGACAGTTCAGAGAGTCGAATCGGTGCAGCTGGCGAAGCTTCTGTACCAGTGCTCGCTCGATCTGATCCTCGGAGATGAAATTAGGCATTGACGGCTGCCCTCGGCTCGGTGCTCAATTCTTCCTCCATACCCGGCGGAAACTGGATGTCGAGGTTTTCGACAGAGAGTGTGCCAGAGATGAGTCTGGGAAGAAGCATGTTGCGCAATGCCTCCAATCGCCTATTTGCTTCGCGAAACACATCAGCTTGCGAATAGAGCGGCTTCACCTTCGGTGCAAATTCGTCCTGAAGTTGCCGTGGAGGAACGACGACCTTCTGTCTCGTGATCAGCTCAGGTTTCAGGTGCAAGACATTCGTTCCGTTCGCAAATTCCTTAATGAAGTCAGAAAACCCTGAATACCGCATGTAAGCATATAAAAACGTGTTGTCAATGTTCTTGGGAACGACGGTACTGTCCTAAAGTTGCGTTGGAAAAAATGGCCTAACTAAGGGTCAGAGTGACGGATGGACTAGGCGCCAGAATCGCGTTTGCAAATACTTGCCCTTTTGATTCTTGTTGGATATCGAATGTGCAATTGACGAAGAACACATTCTCCAATCGTACCGGCCCTCCGCGATAAGAGACTCTCGTGTCTTGGATGATGACATTCTTCAAATACAAACCATCAAGCAATAAGGCATTGTCCGAACGCGGCATCCGAAAGATGATGAATTTACTTCCGCAGTCATTTTCATTGAAGGGCCTGCCAAGCGCTTCCATTCGTGCCGCCTCATCTGATCCCACGGTTCTCCCCACCCCCGATATAGTTTGAGAATCCCACGCTTCCTTGGAGCTTTCATGTGTTGGGCGAAGAATGTGTATGTCGCCCGGCATGAAGGGTCCACAATTTGCCGGAAGCGGACGAGGGTTCGTCACAGCTGGCATGAAGTCGGCGTTCAAGAAGGACTTGTAAGCCGCGAAATTCAGTGCCACGCCCCACGCATCGGCACTCCCCGCTTCGATTAACTTCTTGCCTACCTTTTCTACAGCCTTCGGACTAACTGCGATGCTTTCTGTTTTCGCAATCGTCGCCAAATGCCTCAATTCCGGCAAGCGTTCGACCAGTTCTTTGGTGTTTAGATTTCCGGCTTCCCCAATGCGTTTCATTGTCAGGTCGCGAATGAGGGGGTCAAGAACTTCCAGCTTGCCCTTGATTTCCCTAACGTCCCCTGCAATTTCGCCGATCTGCTTCAAAGGGTCTTTTAGCTGCTCCGTCACTTCTATCTTTACGTCGTTTTTTAGATCATTTTGGAGATGAGGCTCTATCCAGGCGAGAAACATTATGGGTACTCCGATGACCGTTACAATCAGGCTGACTAGGGACATGTAGAATGTCGCGCCGCGCATCCTGTGCGGCCCATGGTCGCTTGCTGGGCTGCCATTCTCCAATGCCGTCACCCTCCCTGTCAGCTTTTCGACTTTGGCGTTGATGTCCTTTTGTCCCATTATCTTGGAGATCAGGGCCGTGGTTTTACAGGTCGTCTGGCGTTAGCCCAGTGTACTTTGCAATTTTCTTGAGCATCACAGGGCCAATCTCATCTGACTCGTGCCATGCCCATGTGTAGTCATTGTATCCGTCGCGTTCAAGTTGGATATGGGAACTTCCTGTCCTTTTGAGTTTAGGTTTCCAGCCGATGCGCAGGAGAGCGCTGTAGACGCGACTTGCTTTGCTGCTAGGCCAATTGCTCACAAGAAACGTATGGATTTCGGGGGCTTCTTCGCTTGCTCGGTTCGATCCGCCAAAACTCGCAACGCGAGGGCAACAGCCCTGAACTCAGCCTCAGCTTTTGTTACTCCATACGCCAAAACTCCTGGCAGTTCGGGAATTTCAGCTATCCAACGGCCATCCACTTCCTTATCGAATTTGACGTTAAATTTTTCGTCGCTGTCCGGTGGTTGCGGGAATGTTGCCATGCGCAGAACTCCGCGAGGTCACGGTAGAGGAGTGTAACCCAGTCGCAGAGAATGATCTTGTACCAGAGGACTCTCAGTCAACCTCAAAATATCTCGTTGCGCAAGTCGTTAAACAGATTCATGTTGGGCGAGCAATTCCCGCAAAGTCCATATGTGATCCGTGATGCCAGATTCAAGGGCGGGAGAAACGCGAAGCGAAGAATGGACGCGGCAGAAATTGTAGTACGCGAAATACAGGGCACAAGCGTATTTCAGATTGTCGAGCTTCTTGGAATAGGCATTCGTCAGGCGAGTGAAGCGGCGAAGGGCCATGCGAATCGAGAGGTTGCTGCGCTCCACATAGCTGGTGGAGATGTAACGCGAATCAGGCCGACCGTCCCGAATTTTTATTATCGTCTCTATCATTGGCGCAGGAGAGTATCGCCCTGCCGCATCGTGTTGGCCGTGATCGCCGTATATTTTTATTAATTGCGCGAAGTCAGCTTGCCCTGCGATAACGTCCTCAACTCCTTTGCGGTAGAAGTGGAAACCATCTGTAGTAAGCTGGAAACGGTGTTCCTCTGCAACGCGATTCCGCAGTGTGTTCAAGAAGGCGTAGGTCGTTTCCCGGTCGCGTTTCCCCACTGTGTACGCGGGAATCAGCTTGGAATCCGCATCGAGCGCGACGAATACCCAAGCATCGCCCATCTCTGGTGAATCTTCGGTTCCTACGTTGCGCTGTTTCTTTCCGACGAAGCACCAGAGTTCATCGCCCTGAATCCGCTGGCAACGCAGGCCGCGCATCTTTTCATCCATCAGCTTCGCGCAACGCTCGCCAGCAACTTCCAGCAGCCGGAGAATCGTGTCACGGTGCAATCCGCTTACTCGCTCTGTGCTTCGCACGCTCGTGCCTTCCAGTAACAATTGAATTGCGAGTAGCGCTTTTTCCTCAGGAACGATCATGTTTCCGAACAGACGAGTATGATCTTCGGTGTAAGTCTTGCCGCATTGGGCGCAGCGATAGCGACGCAGACCGTTGCGGTGCTTCCCGAACTTCATGCATTCACGGTTGCAAGTCTCGCAGTTCATGAGTACACATTACAGCAAGCGCTTGCTGTTGTCAAGGATTGTTTTTGAGACAATGAAAAACGCCTCCGGAATATCGGAGGCGTTTTCCTGAATCTTTGCTGGTGCAACCAGCGGGGAGAATTTGCCTTTGACGCTCACCAGCTAGGTCAAAGGATAGTCTTTCCCGCTATCGCGGCTCGACCAGGATAATAGCACTAGCTGCTACCCTTGGCTACAGCTATTTGATGCTGCTGCTCCGGCGGCGGATTCCTATCAGTAAGTCTTCTGTTTTGTTGGACATATCTTTGTGATACCGCAATTGTATGTAGAAATCCTTCCCTCTCAAACATGCTGAATGCCGTGACCATCCTGAGCGCCTGATTTTTCCCTTCTCTGACAACCACAACGTAGTACGACGTCTGTTCTTGCTGCTTGTGGCGCAGAGTAACAATGGCCGTGTAGAAATATTTCCGCCTGATTCCGCTGCGGCCAATTTGTTCTTCCTCGACGTAAACTGCATCGGAATTTTGGATCGTATGCCGAATCCAAGGAAGCCGCTTCCCGCGCACTTCTTCATAGTTCTCCGAAGCAACACTGTGATCTCCCGAAGCCGGATCCTTGTATAAGGATTTCATCCCGTCCTCATCAATCGTTACGCTGCGCCCGTATTTATCGCTTACTTCTCCCATTACGCATTTACCGAAATATTCAACCGCAATCGTTTCACTGCACTCCTTACCGAATAGTCGAAGAAGCGCACCTTCGGCAACAAATCGAAACGCACTAGCATGTAGAGTCTCAGCCAGAAGCAATGCATTCGATACTTCTTTCGTCTTCAACGCGCTTTTCCCGGTCCTCTTTTGGCGCTCATAAACAAGCCTAGCCGCGTCGTAGCACACTCGCGCCACTTTCTCTGCGTTCTGGCACGAGAACCGCGAGGATGTAAGCAGATCGTTCAGTTCCTTGATCGGATCGCTTGCAGACATGGCTTTCCTGTTTATGCGCGTGCGTTATAATGAAAAAAGCGGCGGGTGCGGGGCATGATCCCGCAATGCGTCCGAAGACGCGGCAGATTATAAATCTGCTGCCTTAACCGATTCGGCACAACCCGCCTCTTAAAACAGAGACTCACCCAACAGCCCTAGCCAGTGCTTCCCTCACAGAATCCTGGTTAGGGCTTTGTCGCGCCTGTGACGCCCACGGCTACGGTGAGTGCATCACCATGAGCTGCTACCCTTCTTTTCATAAGTGCCTCCATAGACTCCAAAGCTCTAACTTGCAGCAGATTCATCCTTCGCCTCGTCCTCTTTCGCTGCGGGTTGAACTGTCTGATCCCCGTTCGACTTCCGCGACTTCTTAGCGCGGTTCGGATACCACTCGCTGAGTCCCCACCGACTCTTGGCGACGGAAATGAAATCATCCGCTCGGCTAAGAAGACTGCTTAGGTTCTTGAGACTCTTTTCCTCTAACGGAGCCGACGTGCACTTTCCACGGTAGAGCGCTGCGCCAATCTCGCTTAAGGTGGCCGTTCGCTTGAGTCGCGTCAGGAAATCTTTCGCGGCACTCACCTGACTCATGCCAAAAAAGTCTCCCGGCGTGACTACCTCCTCTACGCGGACTGGGGCTGTAGAGGTCTGCGGAATTGTATTCACCTCAGCGGACAGAGCACTGTCCGCAGACAGGCCAAGTTCTCTGCGTAGGGCCGAAATCAGAACATCCAAGTCGTCCCTCTTCTTCTCCCACTCGGCCAGAATCAAACGCTTTGCATCGTCGATGTCTGTCATCTCTGCCTCCGATTACAAGTAAAGCAAACGGAGGAATACTTGTCAATCTTCATTTCTGTATTGAATGACCTTAATGCCTGCGGATGACAGAGGATTCCTGTGGAAAACTCAGTTGGCTTTGGAAGGGCGGCCGCCTTTAAAGCTCTTTCGCTTGGCAGCGATTTGGCGAAAGTAATCAGGACCGCGTTTGGCGGTGACCTTTCCGCCCTTTGCTCCCAGCGTGGCCGCTGGGGATTGTTCAAGAAGATTATCGGCAAGATGGAGAGCAGCAGTCAGCAATTCATTGGCACGTTGGGAACGGCCTTCCGGCAGGCTGGTGGTCATCAGAAGGGTTTGTGCCTCTGAGATAAGATTGCGTAGTGCTCGCAGATCGTTTCGTTTTGCCATGCGGCAAACGTAGCATTAGAGATTCAGCGATGCAAGCGCCTGCTGTTATTTCACCAACGCAAGTTTAGGACACTACCGGAACGACCTTAACCGCATCCAGTGAAATCACCGCGCCTCTTCCGTCCAGATAAGGCATCCGAGCAGCTCGACCCACAACAGCTCGGTCCTGCGTCATGTCTGTTATGGCAATGACAACATCGCCCTGACGTACTACCTGCTCGTCTTTGTAGCGGCCCGAGTAATATTTCAGGCCGTCTTCGCGGTATCCGCCACCGCGACTAAAGGACTTGAGACTGATGAAAGGCATGTGCAGCGGGTCGTCCGTAATCTCGTCGCCCGCGTACGACTTACCTTTGACCAGATCAATAAACACTGACGCCTTGTCGAAACTCCATCCAGCGGGGACGCCTTTCACAACTTTGACTCTCTCATGACCGGGGAAACGGAGGCGCACGAACCATTCGCGGTAGAGTTCCTCAGCCAACTTTTCCAACACCGCGATACGCCGCATGTTGTTTTCGATGTGTTCATCGTACGCGGAGATGATTGCTGCAATTTTCTGCTGGCTGGGCGGCAGGGGGAGAGGAATCTTAAAACCACCTATTTGCTTTCCACTGATGTGCGGAACGTTTACTCCCGTGACGATGGGTTGAATGTAGTCCGAGAAATAACGACTCGAAATCAGGCATCGAAGGTAGGTTTGATTGAGTCCCCTCTTCCCTCGCAACCTGGACACTCGCTGGACTAACAACGATTTTCGGTCGTGTTTCCTGATGTATGCCCATTTCAACCCTGCAGTGACCCACGGACGATCCATCGCCAACACGACATCGCCTACGCGAAGCTCGAACTTCTTAAAGTTGTCGGCGTCTGCTGCAGGCCAAAACCTGGATGCACCCCATTCAATAAAGCCTTGCTGCACATTCTCGCCTTTAACTAAGGGAACATCCCTCGGATCATCGGTGAAGCGACTGCTCTCAAAGGCAAACCCTGGAAAAATCTCGGTGTAGCGGCCAAGCTTATCCACGTCGAATCTTGAAATCCGGTAACCCATGATTACCCGTTCACCAACGTGCTCAGATTCCCGCTGATGATCTTTTCCAGGGATGACGACTCTGAGTTCAACGTAGTGAGTTGGTCATTCAGATTGGACACTTCTTCGATGAATTCCTCTTCTGTTTTTCCCTCTTTCTCGATTACAACTCCGACGTAGCGACCGGGGTTCAGCGAGTGCTCTTGCTCCTTCAAATCCTCCACACTCGCAAGCTTGCACAGGCCGGTTACGTCTTCATATTCTGCTTTTGGAAATCGCTCATGTAGCCAATGGATGTGCTGGTAGAAGGTCTCCGCGCTCTTTACTTCCTTGTGCAGTTCCGCTAGAGCGATCCTGAGTGCCCTGGTTTTGCGGTCGGTAGCGGGGCGTTTCCCATCGGCCTGAGCTTGTTCAACCTGTTGCTTCTCGTGCTGTCGTACGGTCTTGTCCAGTTGCTTCAAGCCCTCATGCAGCGCAGCAAAGAAAGGATCGAAGAATACAAGAGGTAAAACAAATTCTTAATCGGGATTTTCACCGAGTAGCCTGTGGACTTCGCGAGCAAGGAGATTTTGAGGACTGTTGCGAAGCCTACCTCTTAGAGTATTTAATCACCAAGCTAGAGGCGATGTGACGTGGCCTCGGGATCGCACTGCCATTGCACATGCTCTTTTCAAGGTTGGCCCGTCACGCAAAGAAGTTTACGAGTTACAAGAGAAAGTTGATGAACTGCTCGTGCGCCTCCAAAATAGGGTCGTAGAAAAGGCAGATGGGAAATTGGTAGTTGAGAAATAAGTTCACCGTCCCTTCCCCGCCTAGGCATGTGTGCCATGAAAATGCCTCTTTTTGTCCTCTCGAATCATGGGTTTGCATCTTGCTGCCTACCCTTCGAGTGGCCCCATCCATCTCATTACAAAGCACTTATCTGCTTCGGAGGCGACAGGCACTGGTTTACCGAAGGCTCGTTTCTGCGCTTCCGTGCGCGGACTCTTTCGGTCAAAGTGGTGTCTACAGGAGTGCGGAAGGTTATAGCAGAAAAGTCTTTGAGACGTGCTTTGGGGACTGGCGGAGGAAGAGGGATTCGAACCCCCGATACCCTTTCGGGTATACGCGGCTGAAGAGAGCAGCACCCCTATTTCGGTGTCGCCCTTTTCAGCCGCGCGCCTTCAACCACTCGTGCCATTCCTCCGCCGTAGGAACATTCTGTCAGCCAGAACCTGTCGCGCTCCACGGTACGAAGGTCCACTAGCCTGATGCCCGGCGAACCGGCTTCGCCTTGATCCCGGCGCACCAACCTCGAACAAATGGAGCGGGATGCCTCCACCAACCTTTCGACATTCTCTTTGCTTTGGGCCTAGGCTTTTCCGCCCGCAGACGAGGTTTTGTTAGATCCTCTTAGTGTAGATAGGCTTACCGCAAAACCTCAAGACACTGCACAGATACGACGATGAGGCCGTTATCAACCTGAACTATTGCACGCAATGGGGTTGATGAATCACATGGCAGTAACCTATGCACTGTTCCAGCCTTACCTGCGCTCGGGTGTGGCATCCCGTCGGGCTTCGTAGGTCCGACTCTGACGTATTCTCCTACCCGTAAATTGACGGGTACTGACTTAGAAAAGCCGCCCGATGTTTTTCTACCCTGCTTGCTGACGCGGATAGTGGCTTCCAGATTCAGACCAATATCGTAGCCGCGCTCTTTAGTGCGAGAGGCTACTTCGCCAATCCGTTTAGAATCGGAAAGCGATTTGTCGATGGCTGCGCCGAGTTCCTTTATCAGTTCTTTGAGTTGCTGGTCCACATGGTCCTCCAATTTCGGCCTCGCAGTCCACCCCAAGCGCGACAAAGAGAATCCCTAGATTTTAGGCAGTGCCATCTTGGGGCCGTATGCAACATCCGTTATCCCAAGGCAACTCCCATCGAGTTTGTCGCATATCTCATCGACGCGTAGTTCTTGCGTACCTCGCTGCCAAGTAGCATAACAAACGCGACGGCGAAATAGCGCATAGTTTTCACAGCGCCCCTACTCCGCGTTTTTCCTATTTGCAGTTTCTGGGTGTTACGATTCCAGGCCGGGGAGCTTAAGCATGAAACTTCGGTTTGAGGTAGAAATTATCGAAGACGTGCAGCCGATACGAATTACGCGCAGGTTTTTGTTCGACCTCAATGATGACATATGCGCAGCAGTCAGTGCCCACAGAAAAGTAGAGGGAAATGCTGTAAATTGTAAAAACATTGAAGTGATCCAATCGCCACTACGCCAATGAAGAAGTCACTGCTGATAGTCGCGCTGATTATTCTGTCCTGGATCACGCCATGGGCTATTCCGTTGGTCGTCGCGGTGGTTGTGTGGCAGTATTGGAAGTTTCGATCCAGCATCCAGCGATGGGATATAGTGGCGCGTTGCGTCGCAATTTTGGGGATGCTCTCAAACTTCGCAGTCGTAGTCGCAAATCATGGTCTTATGCCAGTAGTCGATATCGGGTATGTCCCGAGCGGGCAGCACTGGAAACCGGCTACCCGAAGCGATCATCTGATTTTTCTCTGTGATCGGATTCACCTATTCGGTCCGACTTGGCCGATAATGGAAAGTGTTGGGAAATCACTTGCGGATTGGTCAATTACCGCCCCCCTCGGGGATTTCCTAATGGCGGGATCGATGGTAAGTATTGGGGATTTGCTGATAACGGTAGCGCTTTTGTTGTGGCTAACAGAGTGGCTTACGAAGCGCAGGGCAGCGTGGAGACTTTGGGAACGACAAATAAGGTGATTCGATGACTAAAGGAAACTTGGAAACGAAACGCTGTTCGTTCTGCGGAAAAGAGCGCACGGTAATCTCAAAACCTTCGGCCGATATCTGCGAGTTTTGCCTTGTAGAGATGCAGTATGAGCAGAGGGAGAAATTGAGGCAGCGGTACTACGATCAAATATCCTTAGAGCAGGCTCGGGTCCTCGGAAATGGTTCGCCAGCACCTAAGCGCACTCGTCTTTATCCTTGCCCTAGCCATCGCACCACTCTAATGCCATCGCTTCTCAAGTTCTGTTTAGATCAAGCCCGAGTGCTCCGCTATCCCGCGAGGCTCTGGCGGGTGATTGGAAGACGATCATACTAAAGCTCTCTACTGCTGTGGTCCAGGATGGGAAGGGATTCGATGAAAATACAGGCGGCGACCGAAGGGAGATTAAACCCCAAACGGTGCTCATTGTGCGGTGTTGGTGGGCGGATACCGATGTACAGTACACCCCTAGCTTCGATTTGCCTAAGCTGTGTCTCTGAATTTTCACGGCGCTATGTGGCGTCGATTAAAGATAGGCGAGCTCTAGAACAGGCCCGAGTGCTAGGTTATCCCCCATCACGATGGCGCAGGGCGGGCTAATTCACTGCCACTGTCCACAGGCGAATCCAATGAATGAATCCAGTTGGCGAACCATGAGCGACGAAGAGTTTGCAGAGTGGTTCCGGAATCTCAAATTAAAAGCCCTCGAATCGACAGAAAGTGAATGCACGCACCAAGCCCGTCTAAGCCATGCACGCCAAGCGGCGAGAGATATAGAATTCCGAGCTTCGGCCTTAGGAAGATTCTGCCTAGGTGGGCCGCCTCCAACCGCAGCCGAGTTGGCTGCGGATTCCATCAGAACCCAGCCGCGGAGGAAAACCAGATAACGGCTGATTCACTGCCAGAAGCCCGATTCCAAAACGAGAGGCATCGTGAAAACAATTGCCAAAGTGCTGGTGTTAGTCGTGATGGGGCTTGCGTTTCTGGGCGCCGGAATCTGGGCGTGCTTTGCCGTAAACCGATATATCGGGCAGGGAACGGACTGGAAGTTTTTGGCAGCCGTAATGATTCCGAGCGCCTGTTTTGGTGCGGCAGTGTGGTGTGCGGTAAAAGGCTGGATGATCACTTACGAGGCGCGGCGCATAGATTTGCTCATGCGGTCGGCTGCAGCGGCAGGCTATTCGCCAAAAGAGATTACTGATTATTTCAAGTGACGGTATCCCATAACAGGTGAGAAACGATGAAAGAAGCCAAAGAGATAGTATTATTCGTGCTCTGGTTTACCGCTGGGCTGCTTGCCTTTCTGATTGTGTTTAACGATCCGCGAATTCTGCAGAGTCCGTGGACCTGGTTGGCGATGGCGATGCTCACTCTAGGCAGCGGTTTGAATTACACGGCCAGATTTGCCAATGACGGCTTGATGCCAGTACGCAGATTAGGACCGGAGCGAATCGTAGCTTCTGAATCCCATACCGATCTAACCTCGGAAACAAAGTTCAAATGCCTTTGTGATATTCATTGCCTCAAACTGCGCGGCGGCAGAAAAGCGATATTCAGCCTTGGAGACGCACTGAGCTTCGTCGGAAGTCTTGGACTTGCCAGCATCATCCTCCGGGCAGCACAACATCTATGAAATCAGGCTTCAAATGCAGAGGCTTAAAGTAGGAGTTGGAAGTCGTGTGATGGTAAGCGATTTTCGGCCAGATGGCCGTCCGCATCCGTTTGCCGGCAAAACCGGAGTTGTCACAAGATTATTGCAGCCTGACGACGAAGAGCGCGATAAGATCTCATTTGATGAGCCCAAGTTTGGCATGGTAGAGCTTGACG
>Ga0187874_10003088_pt1 | contig 11980 bp, 10 predicted proteins | sample June2016WEW_16_1_3_FD_132993 | JGI IMG/M metagenome (GOLD analysis project Ga0187874, IMG submission 132993) | Peatland microbial communities from SPRUCE experiment site at the Marcell Experimental Forest, Minnesota, USA - June2016WEW_16_150 | ecosystem: Environmental > Terrestrial > Soil >... | reverse complement strand
TTGGCTTTAAAAGCGAAACCTAAAATACAAATCTTTTTTCCGGCCAAGGTGTTAAACATGCTGCCGAGGATGTTCGCCATAAAGCGATCCTGTTGGTACTCATTGATTTTCACTACACTTTCCCAATAATCGGCCACTTCCTTCAGACCGTAATAACTGCACAGATAGACAAGATTTAAGATGTCTTTTTTGAAGCAGGAACCGCCGAATCCTATCCCGGCTTGGAGAAATTTACTACCCACACGGCTGTCCATTCCCACGGCTTTGGCGACTTCCGAAATATCGGCATCGGTTTTTTCGCAAAGAGCAGAAATCGAGTTAATGGATGAAACACGCTGAGCCAGAAAAGCGTTGGCAACTAATTTGGAGAGCTCAGCGCTCCAGATATTGGAGGTGATTATTTTTTCTGAAGGAACCCATCTGGAGTAAATATCTACCAATTCCTGACGGGCTTTTAAGCCGCTTCTTGTTTCATGGGAGCCGATAAGCACGCGGTCGGGATTTTCCAAATCTTCAATAGCGGTACCCTCGGCTAAAAATTCCGGATTGGATAGAACATCAAATCTAATTTTACCCTTTGCTAAATTTAGAATTTTTTCCATAGCCAGAGCGGTTTTCACGGGCAGAGTGCTTTTTTCTATTACGATTTTCGATGATTGGGAATTTTCCAGAATTTGCCGGGCTGTTTTTTCCCAGTACTGCAAATCTGCGGCCATACCCGCGCCGGTGCCGAATGTTTTTGTCGGCGTATTGACGCTGACAAAAATGATGTCATTTTCTTTGATCTGTTTTTCAATATCCCTGGCGAAGAATAAGTTTTTGCCGCGGGTTTTTTTTATAATTTTGTCCAATCCCGGTTCATAAACGGGAAGTTCATTGGAATTCCAGGCGTCAATGCGTTCCGGATTAATGTCAACTACAGTTACTTCGCAATCAGGGCATTTATAGGCAATAATGGCCATCGAAGGGCCTCCGACATAACCTGCCCCGATACAAAGTATCTTCTTTTTGAATTTTATTTTACTAATAGAGCCTCCGCAAGTTAAGTATGCTTTAGAATATCACGAAAATATTCGATTGTGTTTTTCAAACCTTTTTCCAAATTTACTTTAGGTTTCCATCCCAGCTTATTTCCGGCCAGAGTTATATTCGGTTTGCGCTGAGTCGGATCGTCCATAGGCAACGGCTGGAAAATTATCTTCGAGGCGCTTTTTGTCAGTTTAATTATTAATCGCGCCAATTCCAGAATGGTAAATTCTTCCGGATTGCCGAGGTTGACTGGGCCGTAAAAATCATCAGCGCAGTTCATCATTCGGATTAATCCTTCCACCATATCGTCCACGTAACAAAAGGATCTGGTATGACTGCCATCTCCGTAAACAGTAATGTCTACGCCTTGCAGGGCTTGAATAATGAAATTGCTGACAACGCGGCCGTCTTTAACTGCCATGCGCGGTCCGTAAGTGTTAAAAATACGGGCTATTTTAGTATTGACGCCGTTTTGCCTGCGGTAATCCATCATCAGGCATTCCGCGGCTCTTTTCCCTTCGTCATAACAGCTGCGAATTCCGATAGGATTGACGCGTCCCCAGTATGATTCGTTTTGCGGGTGCATTTCGGGATCACCGTAAACTTCCGAAGTGGAAGCCTGTAGAATTTTTGCTTTAGCCCGCTTGGCAATACCCAGGACGTTTATGACTCCGATGACGTTAGCTTTGATTGTTTTAATCGGATTGAGTTGATAATGTACCGGCGATGCCGGACAGGCCAGATTATATATTTCATCAACTTCCAGATAAACGGGATTGATTATATCATGGCGAATTAGCTCAAAATGGGGATTCGTCAAAAATGGGTTATATTATCTTTATTACCCGTATAAAAATTATCCAGGCAAACAATGTCGTTATCTTCGTTGAGCAGCCTCTCACAAAGATGAGAGCCTAAAAATCCGGCGCCACCGGTAATTAATATACGTTTTATCATATAATTTTATTATTCATTGTGGTAAATATCTTGTGGTTTTGCTATTAAACTTAAACAGGCTTCAGATGTCAACTTAAAAAAATGTTTTTGTGCGGGTTTTTATGGCGGAAAGAGCAAGCATAAAAAAGGGGATTCTTTATATTGTTGCCACTCCCATCGGAAATCTGGAAGATATTTCCTTACGGGCAATCCGTACATTGAAAGAAGTTAATCTTATTGCCGCCGAAGACACACGCCATACCAGAAAATTACTTAATGCTTGCAAGATATCAACGTCCTTGATTAGTTTGCATGAACACAATGAAAAGGAAAAAAGCGAGCTTATCATTTCCAAAATAAATTCCGGAATGAATGTGGCATACGTGTCCGATGCGGGTACTCCCTGTGTTTCCGACCCCGGTCATTACCTGATAGGTTTTGCCCATGATGAAAATATCAGAGTTATTCCCATTCCGGGGCCATCCGCGATAATTACCGCTTTGAGTGCATCCGGTTTTTCCGCGGATAGTTTTTTGTTTTGCGGGTTTATGCCTGCCCGGGAAAATAAAAGACGAAAATTTATGGAATCTCTGAAAGACGAGGAAAGAACGATTGTTTTTTATGAATCACCCATGAGGTTTTTGGACTCGCTGAAAACTTTACAGGAAGTGCTGGGTAATAGGGAAATAGTTATGGCGCGCGAGCTGACCAAGATATTTGAAGAAGTTAAACGGGGTAAAATATCCGAGTTTCTTGCCGGTAAGGCAAAACTTAAGGGAGAGATCACAATAATTATCCAGGGCGAACAAAAAGCCCCGGTCACTTTAACTGATGAAGAAATAATAAGCAAACTAAAGTCATTTTTAAAAAATAAGCAGTTATCATTGCGCGATGCAGTAGCCGAAGTTGTAAGCCAAACAGGTATATCCAAAAAAAAGGTTTATGATCTTGCGCTTAGGCTTCGTTGGGGGGGGGAAGCAACTAAAAGGGTAGGGTGATATGTTTAACTGGAAAGTGCAGGAAAGAATATCTGCACTTTCATTATTTTATCGCTTTCTTTTTCGATGTTACACTTTCAGTGTATTTAGTTTAGCCAAAGTCGCTTCCGCCTCGCTGATAATGCGGCCCATAAGTTCTTTTGTAGTGGGTATATCTGTGATACCGCCGCAGCACTGGCCGGCAAAGAGGATGCCGCCTTCCACATCGCCTTCGTTAAGAGCCTTCAGATGCTTCATATTTCCCACAGCCTGACGGGCGAGCACCATAAGCGGATGACCTTCTTCAGCCCTTAACATTTCCATGCTGACACCCATAAATTTCAAAAAGGATAGATTCATCAAACGTTTGACCAGAAGCGCTCCCTTGATGGCTGCGATGAGCGGAAAACCGCGTTTCATCATTGCTTCCGCTTCCTTTGTTTTCAGCACACGGCCGTCCATTCCGTCGAACACATTATCGTAGAGAGTGTCTTGCTCCGTTGCCTGGATGCACAAACGCTTGAAGTTTTCATGAACCATGCTTTCTTTGACTACCATAAAACGGCTACCCATGGAAATACCGTCTGCCCCTAAAGCCAACGCCGCCGCTAATCCCCGGCCATCGTAAAATCCTCCCGCCGCGATTAAAGGCACCTTCACCATGCTGGCCACCAGAGGAATCAGAACCATGGAGGTAGCCGCCGCGCCGTGCGCCGCCGCTTCGTGACCGGTTACCACCAGAGCATCACAGCCTAGTTGGACAGCTTTCGTGGCATGTTTGGCGATGGCAATCGTTCCTACCACTTTGCCTCCATAGGCATGTACATCGTTGACAAACCAGGGCTTACCCAGTGAATAATTGATGATGGGCACCTTTTCTTCAATCGCCACGGTAATATTTTCCTTTGCCCCGGGGCCGACCAAAATCTGATTTATCCCGAAGGGCTTATCGGTCATATCTTTTAACTGGCGGATATTTTCCTTCGTTTCTTTAGGAGTGCATCGCGCTATAGCCAGTATGCCTAAGCCTCCGGCATTGCATACCGCCGATACCAGTTTCGGTTCTGTAATCCAGTTCATACCGGCGAGCATAATGGGATGCTCAATTCCGAACATCTGAGTCATTCTTGTTTTGAACATAATTTTCTCCTTGGAAAGAAGTGTGCTTGGGCAAAGCCATTGTAGAGGTTGCCTCAGTATCAGGTGCGGGACAGGCTGCCTCGAGATAGCGGTGTGTCACCCGCTCGATATAAGGCCTAAGGCCGCAGAAGCCGTATTGCCGTGATAAATGCTCATCATAAATCTGTCTGAGGATTAATAAAAGGGGTCAGAAAATTGACCCCTTTTATTTTAAAAATTTAATCCAATAATTTCTTTATTTGGCCTTGGCGACTTTCTTCAGTACGATCGCGGTTAAGATCTTGTAGATGCCTATGATGCCGAGAACAAATAATCCGCCGCCAATGAGTAAAACTCCAATCCATAAAAACGGAGCCATTTTGGGATTTGGATTGGGAACGTTGGTGGCCAGAGCGGCGATGAGGAAGAACATGAAGCTGTAAATGTTCACGAAGATCGGAATAATTTCAGCAAAAGCGACGATGACATAAACCACAAGCAGAATAAAGATCAATTTTGCCGTGCCCAGTCCTATGCTCGGTCCAACGCCCATAACGAAAAACTTAGCTACAACCAGAAAGAGGATTCCGACGGTGCCGCCTACCAGGATTGGAAGAGCGGTTTTCTTATCACCCTTGGCCATCAGGAAGAAAATCAGCACCATAAATGCCGGCCAGGTGGGTACTTGCAATGCCTCCATTGCCAAATAACCTATCGCTACAAGTATAATTAGAAACAATCCGAAAATAAGTCTGTTGCGGTTAAACTTTAGCATAGTCTTCCCCTCCTAGTTTTTTTAAATTTCTCAAGGACTATTCTTTGAATTTCAAAGATGGGCATGTAAATACCACATACAGAGTAGAGTATCAATCTATTTCAATGTGCACTCTGTTTTCTTAATGTAGGTAAGCGACCTTGCCTGTGGATAAAATACAAGTCCGCGGGATTCAGAATTCCAAAAATCACCATATAAAAGGGCAAGGCTCCCTCGCTGGAAAAAGAGGGAGCCGGATTGCCTGCTAAGCCGTCCTACTGCAGTTTTCTCAATTCTTTCTTCAGAATCTTGCCCACCAGCGTTTTGGGGAGGGCAGACATGATAACGATTTCCTTGGGGACGAAGAATTTCTTGAGCTTGCCTGCGCAGTACACTTTGATTTCTTCCGGTGTCGCCGTTTGCCCCGGTTTCAATGTCACAAAGGCCTTAATATCTTCGCCATAGACCGGGTCCTTGATGCCGATAACAGCCGCCTCGACTATACAGGTATGGCTGTAGAGGACTTCCTCAATCGTCCGCGGCGAAATATTTTCGCCCCCCTTAATGATAATATCCTTCTTCCGGTCAGTGATAAAGAAGTAGCCGTCCTTATCAACGTAACCTATATCGCCCGTATGGAGCCAGCCATTCTTGATCACCTCGGCCGTCGCCTCGGGCAGGTTCCAGTAGCCCTTCATGACCATCGGCCCGCGGAGAACTATTTCGCCCTCTTGACCTTGGGGTACTTCCTTGTCATTGTTATCAAAGATCTTTATCTCCATTCCCTTCATGGGGATCCCTATGGAGCCGGGCTTCTTCAGGGCCACATGGGATTGACCGGCATTGCCGGCCCCGGCTTCGGTCAGGCCCCATCCTTCGGCGATTTCGCCGCCGAATTTTTCCTTGAACTGTTTCCAGGTATCCAAGGACAGCGGCGCCGAGCCGCTAACCCAGTTCTTAACGGAGCTTACATCATACTTGTCGGCGTCAGGAAACAGCAGCATATAGACATACATGGTAGGAACGGCCGGGACACTCTGGACCTTATACTTTTGGATGTTGGAGAAAAGATGTTCGAGATTGAACTGCCGCATAATGACGACTTTGCCGTGATAGCGGAGGAAGGCGCCGTTCATCATGGCGACCCCGAAAGAATGGCAAAGCGGCAGAACGGCAATCGTAACCAGATCCTGCGGAAGGTTGGTCGTATCCTGTTGGCATTTGGCAACGAAGTAAAGACCGTAATGAGTGAGCATGACCCCCTTTGGGGTGCCCGTTGTACCGGAAGTATAAATCAGGGCGGCAACGTCATCGTCGGCAGTTGCAACAATTTTAAGCTTATCTGAATTCTCTTCAACAAGCTTCTTAAAGGAATGTGTACCGGGGTGTTCTTTGTCGGAAACCATGATGATGTTTTTGACTCCGGAAACTTTGGATTGTGCTATCTTTACTTTGTCGAGATGTTCAGGGGAGGTAATGATAGTATTCGCCCCGCTGTCCTTATAAATAAAATTGATTTCTTCTTGACCGACCAGATAGTTGATCGGGATAGTTATAGCGCCTATTTTCCAGATGGCCTGAAAGGCCTGGAGGACTTCCGGGCAGTTCTGCATCTGCATGATGACACGGTCACCCCTTTTCACCCCCAATTTTTTGAGAGCATTGCCCAGTTTCTTGGCGACACGGTCCATCTGCATGTTCGTTATCTCCTGCCCCTCAAAGATATAACTAACATGTTCTCCTACTTCTTGATTTTTTAAAGCTAATTCAGCGATGTTCATCTAGGTATTACCCCCTTGTGGATTATGTCCATCTCACCCGTTTCGGAGAACGGGTGAGATGGATGCTAAGCTCATGCTAAATTGATTTTCCGGACAGCACTATATCGATATCAGTGTTGGACTTTCTGAATGTCATTTTTATAATGGTGAGCCGATCGCAGCCAGCAGAACAGGCCGAGGATCGCTACTGTGCAGACGATCATGACACCGATCGTCAACCCGTACCAGTCGCCCGGCTTTCCCGTCCCCATGGCATCCGCTATCGATCCGGCGATGCCCGAGCCCCAGCCACCCCCCAAGCCATACATCGCAGCCATGGCAACGCCGAAAGAGAGCGATTTCAGATGCACCGGCACGACCATCTGGGTGGTCGCCCCGACCGCGCCGCCCACACCGGCAATGACCACGGTGTGCAGTATGTAGAATAGAAATCCGAGGATCATCAGAAAACCCCATTCGTTAAGCTTTCCGGTGTAAAGTATGAACGCAAAATAGAAATAGAGCACCGCGAATACGGCGCCGCCGAAGGTGCAGAGCGCGGCGAAGCGCATCCTGCCGCCGGGACTCCTTTTCTCCCATCGATCGCAAAGCCGTCCGCCGAGGGGATAGGCGAACAGGGTAGCCAGAAGGATGACCGCCATAATGGTCGGGGCCCAAGCGACGCTCAAGTTAAACCGGTAGACCAGGAGCGTTACGTTCCAATGCGCGACGGTCACGATCACCATCATGTGCATTCCGAAACCGACATAGAGCCACCGGAGCGTCGGAATCTTCCAAAGCGTGAAGAAGTTTTTCCAGAAGTTCCCTGATTCCGCCTTCGGCCTTGTTGGGTAATCCTGCATGAACAAGGCGATAATGCCGAAAATGACGCCCGGGATGGCAAAAAAGAAAAACGCCGCCGCCCAACCCCAATTCTGGGCGACAAATCCTGCCAGGACCAGGCCGAGAATGACCCCTACGGCGATGGACATGTTGAAATAGCTTAGCTTGTGGCCCCTTTCTTCCGGCTTATAGGATGCGCCGATTAGCGCGGTTCCGCCGGGACCAAATCCGGCCTCACCGACACCGACACCGATCCGCGGGATCAGGACGCTCGTGAAACTTCTGCCCAGGCCGGTCGCAAAGGTTGCGATGCTCCATAAGATCGCCATGATGCTTATGGACTTTCTCCTGCTCCACCGGTCAACCAAGTATGAAACCGGCAGGGCAAAGAAACCGATGCTCAAGATGAAGAAGTTCTGAATCCAGCCCACCTGAGCTTTGGTCAAACCCAGATCCTTCATCATCGGCGCGGCCACAACCGAAAAGACCTGACGGTCCATCCAGTTGATGCAATAGAGTATGCAACAAATGACCAGGACGAAAGTTGCCCTTTTCCCTCCTACCTCAAACTTTTTTTGTTCCATAATTCCCTCCCTTTTTTAGTATTGTACACATCTACAACCTACATATAAAGCCCATGTCGGGTATAGCTGTTAGAATAGCCAGGCGGGATCCAGATTCCCCAAGAATGGGGAAAAGAATCACACCGGGGAGAGAAGAAAAACATCGAATTTCAATTTCACTTGAATGATCGGCTGACAAGTATCACCCTGGAAAACAAGTTTCTTAAATTAAGGCCATTCCGGGGCCCTGTTTATCTTTTATGGTAGTGAAGTGCGAATTCATTAATTATGATCCTCACTTACAACAAGGGACCGAAAGAAACGCCGTTTATGAACTACACTGCAAGTACGCACTTATCACAAGCAAAAGACGAAATCAATTCTAATCAGAGACTCACTGCAAGGTAAATGGCAACATTTCTCGGTTCATTAACCATCGTTTCTCCACAGTCAACGGCAGACCTGACCCCTTTGTTTTTTTGCATAAAATTTATTGACAAATATCTATTGTTTTAATTAAATTTTGACGATAAATTTCTTGGTGATGCAACCAAAATTTTCAAAGTTCATCGGAAAAATAATTTATGCCGAAAGATGAATTGGATTCAGTGTCCAGCAAATTGATGGCATAAATTAAAAATAAGCAATTGGAATGAAGAAAAACAAAAAATTACAACTGTGGTTTGTATGGGCAGTTAAAATCATTCTTGCCCTTACGGCTAGTGGGCTTTTACTTGCCTCCCTTTACATCAATTCAGAGCCCGCGCAAAAAAGGATCGGTGCCATAATTGCACGAGAGATGGGCGATGTTGTTAAATTTGAGCGCGCCGATCTTTCGATTTTTCCCCGTCCCGGTCTGGCTTTTTATCAGGTGAGCATAAATATTCCCGCAGGAACATCTATCCGGGCGGAATCAGCAAAAATATATCCTCAAATATTGCCACTGCTCATTGGAAAAGTAAGAATCGCGAAAGTAAAGCTTGAAGAGCCTGACATTATCGTGGACATTTTGGAAAAGCCCCAACAGAGGGCGATAAAAGATAAGACTTCTTCTCCAGCAGAAGTTCTGGAAAATGTTACCTCGGTCATTTCGTCGGTACAGTCAGTTGCGCCCGGCCTGGTCGTAGTAGTGCAGCGGGGGAAAATGATTGTGCGGGAAAATAACGACAGTGTAGCAACTGTGCGCAAAATTTATGCCCGTATTGCTCTTGCGCCCGAGGGAGTAGAATTTAAGTTCAAAGGCGATGTTGATAAATGGGGGGAATTTTCTGTGCGCGGAAATATTCACATGGAGAAAAATAACATATTGATAAATGGTCTGTCCATCAATACAATAACGATGAACAATGTTCAGGCTTCCGTTTTTGATTCCTCGTTTGTGGCCTCTGTTGTAATCTCCGAAACCGCGCAAGCTATAAATTCTGCTGATGTAACAATGAGCGGCAAGATTGGGCCGGAAACTCTCCAGTTGGTTTCCCAGACGTTTAGATTGCCGCCTGAGCAAACCTTGCATGCCCCTGTATCTATCTCTAATACTCATATTGTATGGCAGGCCGGAGCAAAATTAGCTATTACTGCGGAAGCGGCTATTGAAGATGGCCCAACGCTTTCGGTAACTCTAAGCAAAAATGCTGCGGATTTGGCCATAAGTCAGTTAATGATTTATGATAAAGAGTCCCAGGCGAATATTGCGTTTACGTACACAAAGAATCTCATAGACGTCTCTTTTAAAGGAAGTTTGACGGAAAAGACCCTCAACAGGATATTCGAGCATAATTCATTTCATCGCGGATGGATAAAAGGAGATTTTCGTGCCCATGTGCAGTTGGATCAGTATGGGAAATCCACGGCGCAAGGACATCTGGAGGGCGCCGATTTTATCATTCCCCTGCCCATGAATGTGCCGTTGAAAGTACGCCGCGTTATTCTTAGTGCGAACAACAAAACTCTGAAAGTGGAATCGGCCACTTTAAATTGGGGAGAAAACAATCTGGACCTGAAGGGTAAGGTAAAGGCCGCGCCGGATGGATTCCGTCTCGATATGGATCTCTCTGCGGACGCGATAAAAGTGGAAACCATAGCGCAAAATCTGACAAGTCCGGAAAAGCCGCAAAAAATGAAGCCCTTTAAGAAACATTCTAAAAAACCGGCGCTCCGGGGGATTATCCGGCTCAATGCACCATCTATAACCTGGGGGCGTTATACCGCCAGCCCTCTTCATGCGAACATCCTGCTCGATAATAAAGGCATCAATGCTAACATTACAGAAGCCGTTCTCTGTGGGATTTCTATTCCGGGAAATCTGACCTTTGGTGAGGATGATATCCAGCTTGATTTTAAACCGGTTGCCTCTGGAAAACAACTCGAACCCACGCTCGCTTGTCTTCTTTATGAAGACTCGCGCATCACCGGGACTTTAAATTTGCAAGCCGCGGTCAATTCCCGGGGAAAATCTGATACGCTGGTTTCCTCATTACAGGGAAGGGTGGAATTTCTATCTAAAGACGGAATCATTTACCGTTCTCATCTGCTGGCAAAAATTTTCTCCTTTTTGAATGTCACGGAGCTTCTGCGGGGAAAACTTCCCGACTTCGCAACAGAAGGATTTAAATATAATTCCATCACCATCAAAGGCGATATTCGCCAGGGTGTCTTTCTGATTCAGGAGGCGGTCATTGATGGAACTACCATGCAACTAGTTGGGCAGGGTGAAATCAATCTCGCCAGCAATAAAATTAACCTCACTATTCTGGTAGCGCCGTTCAAAACAGTTGATTTTCTGATCAGCAATATCCCCCTGGTGGGATATATTCTTAAAGGAACGCTTATTTCCATCCCTTTAAAAGTAACCGGTGATCTCGCCGAGCCTACTATAATAGTTCTTTCGCCTACCGCAGTCGGTGAAGGATTGTTGGGTATCATGAAAAGAACCCTGTCTCTGCCGGTAAAAATAATCGAGCCGGTCATTCCCCGCGATAAAAAAGAGGAAAAATGACGGCTAGATTCGTTACATGAAGCCGCATAAAATTATTGACAAATACTGAGTAATTAGATTATCATATTCCATTCTTTACAACGTCCTCAATAGCTTTACTTAAAGCGTTCTTAAACCGGTCAGAGACCGGATTTATCAGTTGTCCATATAAAAAACAGTTAAGAAAAATAGGAACAGCACCATCTGACATTGTTCATCATCAAAGGAAATAGAGTAAAATTCCCTCGGCAATAAGGAGGGTATTAAATAAGAAAAGGAGAAATGGTTGTAATGAAAAAAATATACAGTTTGATCGTATTTCTTGTGTTCGTGACTTTTATCTTGTCATCATGCAGCAGCGGCGGCGGTTCGGCACCGCTGGTATTACCGCCACCAACACCTACAGCGCCTACAGCGCCGACAGGGGTTAGCGCCACAGCAGGGAATGGCCAGGCAACCATTGCCTGGACGGCGGTTTCCGGCGCAACTTCTTACAACATTTACTGGTCCACTACGACCGGGGTGACTCCAGCCAACGGTACCAAAATAACCGGGGCGACCTCTCCTTACACGCAAACGGGGCTCAACGATGGAACACACTACTACTATGTGGTAACCGCGGTAAATGGCATTGGTGAATCAGCGGCGTCAGCACAGGCCAGTTGTACACCGTCAACATCGGCAACGCTAAAAGTATTTGTGACCTCGGTACAGGGGACTGGTGATCTTCATTCCTGGACGGACGCCGGTGGGAAAACCGGGGTTGCGGCGGGCGATGCGGTTTGTCAGGCCCGGGCAAATGCCGCCGGCCTTCCGGGTACTTTTAAGGCCTGGCTTTCGACCACCACCACCGATGCGTATTGCCGTCTTCAAGGATATACCGGTACTGTTACGGGCAAATGTGGGCAGTCTACGCTTCCGGTAGCTGCCGGTCCCTGGGTACGGACCAATGATGGCTATCCTTTTGCTCCTACCATAGATACATTAGTAAATATCGGTTAAGTTTATGCTCCGGTCAGATACGA
>Ga0187874_10003087_pt1 | contig 11983 bp, 11 predicted proteins | sample June2016WEW_16_1_3_FD_132993 | JGI IMG/M metagenome (GOLD analysis project Ga0187874, IMG submission 132993) | Peatland microbial communities from SPRUCE experiment site at the Marcell Experimental Forest, Minnesota, USA - June2016WEW_16_150 | ecosystem: Environmental > Terrestrial > Soil >... | reverse complement strand
TTCGCACGCTTCCTCGGTAGCGAAGTCGCTTTGGAACTGCCGCAGGGTCTTGGGAAATGGCGGCCTAGGCACCTTTCCACACTACCCATTGCGGTCTGCTGAGTCAACCAGATAAGCAGAAGGTATGTAGAGGAAAGGCAGGCTTTCCTTCGTGACCCATTACTAACGGAAAAATACTTGCGACTGCGTCGGATCCTCGTGCATTTCAGGTCGCATAGCCGTGGTGCACTTGCAAAATACAAGGGCAAAGTCGAGCACTGGCGTGTTCTCGGAAATGATTTGGGGTGGGAAATTCTGCAGCGCTGTATAAGCGATGACATTATTACCCTGCGTGGGAACTTGTATTTCTTGAATCCCGAGAACGTAGATAAGTGGCTTGGGATTTCATGGCTAGATTTACGGAAGGGGCGCACATCGAAAAAGCTTGAGGAGTACCTGCGTTCAGTAAAAGAGCCGGAGTAATGTCCAAACACTCGATTGTTCAATGCGTCAGCGATGCCACTCTGGTACAAATCCATGTTCAATGTGCGCTGGTGCCTGCCCTTTTTTAATTTGCCCGCACTGGGAGAGGTCAATGACAATAGCAATTGGTTATCACTGCTGGAAGGGAGTGGTGGTTGCTGCTGACACGCTGGTCATTATCGGCCAGGATGTGCAGGAGGGGTCGAAATTGAATGTGAAGTGGACCAAACATGGATCGTTCGCTATTGTGCATTCCTCACATGTCGCCGTAAGCTTTCTCGCCGAGTTGCATGTCGCAATTTGCCGAACTTCACGGTATTTTGCTCAGACGTTAAATTGCGTGCCTGCCAGAATTTCCTGAGCAAAAATGATGGAGTCATGGTTTATACCGGCGCAACTAGCTCTTATCAGCGGGCGTCCTTAATCAGGAATGCAAGCGGCGAATAGAAGCAACAATAAGCGTGTCCGATAAACGGGTGATTATGCCAAACTAGACATGTCCGGTTAGTCAGGTGGTCACTTATAGATAACATAGGTGGTATAGAATAAATAACTAAAATGCCTGGAAAGTGCCTTTACGTGCGATTAAAGGGCATTTCGTCAAATCAGAAAATAGCCGCTATAAGGGAAAACGCAATTATAGAGGGAGTCTCGTGGATAAGGCCAGCCAGTGCTCAGAAATGCGCCAAACAGGCTGGAAACGCCGGGAAATGGCATTCTACGCACGGCTCAAAACGTTAAAAGTGGAGAGAAAGTCGAAGTAGGAAGTACTTGACGTTAATAAGTTCCTGGTGTTGCTCGATTTCCGGGATGATCTTTTTCTGGAAACTACAAGGGGTAATCCAGAATAAAAAGAAAGCGAAGCGGGCGCGATACACGCTGGAGTTCAAGCAGGAGGCGGTTCGGCTGGTTGAGTCGGGCCAGAGCATAGCAGCGGTGGCACGCGGCATGGGCATGGTTGTTCAGACGCTGTTCAACTGGGTCAAAGCCTCGCGGGAGGGCACGCTCAAGGGTGCCGACAGCCCTTCGAGAGTAAACGCCGAGCAGATGGAAATCAGCCGTTTGCGGGCCGAGTTGGCGCGCGTCAAGATGGAGCGCGACATCCTGGGAAAAGCGACGGCGTACTTCGCGAAGGGCCAGAAATGAAGTACGCCTTTATTTACCGGAACCGCCGTGCGTGGCCGATCAGCGTGCAGTGCCGAGTTCTGCGCGTGAGCGTGGCGGGCTACCATGAACACTTTGTTCGCCGGCGAGACATTGGTCGGCGTCGCCACCTGAGTGATGAAGCGCTCCTGGTGCATATCCGCGCCGTCTACGCGGAGAATCGGGGAGCCTACGGCTGGCCGCGCATTTGGAGAGAACTGCGGGCTCGGAGCATCCGCGTAGGCAAGCTGCGGGTGCAACAGCTGATGCAGCGCAACGGCATCCGCGCACGCGGCAAACGCCGCTTCCGGATCGCGACCACGGACAGCCGGCAGTTGAACGCATAGGCCTTCGGGAGTGAATACAGACAGGACCGGCTATGCGACGGAGGATGAAAACCCGAATGGCGAGAAAGCTGGCGCGACTGAGTTTGCGCCGTTCCAATTTGGTTGGGCAAATAGGTTGAGCTGCTCTTGCATCCCAAGTGGCCCTACAACATTGAGGACGGCCTGACTCATTCTTGTTCCAGCCCGAGGGGCTTTCTATTTGGGGCAAGCGTTACGCAAGTACCGGCGGAAAGCCCCCCCTTGCTACATCTTCACAGACATCCTCGCGCTGCTTGTCCATGCGAACGGAGCCGGGCGGACGCTGGTGTGGGGAATCAAAAAGCCTTCCGCATCATTGCCCAAAGATTGATTGCGCATTCTATGTGGCGCTGGACCGCAGCACCACCTTTCTAACTTCCGTATCGCCGACCACACACCCGGAACCCAGAAACGTCGAGCGCTAAATCCAGACGACGATTCCAAGGCCCTGGGGCGTTTACGGGGACTTATCGTTGGGCAGCCCGGAGGACGCTCGTAAATGATGTGCAGCGCGGAGCTCTGTGAATATTGGCCGACTCCTGCTAGGCCTGTGATAGCGAAAATGTGCCGCTTAGACAATTCGGTCTCTTCAAGTAGGTCCGATAACCGTCGGACCCCTTCAAAAGATAGGCGCGTCCCTCAACCACAAAACCATCCAGATTGTGTTCCATGGCGTATGCAGAGAGGTCCTTAATTTTGTTTATGAAACCCCGCCCATTGAAATTCAAAGAGGTGTTGCACAAAACCCCGTATCCCGTACGTGCCTTAAATGCGACAAGTAGCTCGTACAGACTCCGGTTGCTTTCAGATGAAACTGTCTGAATACGTGCAGTCCCATTTACATGCGTAACCGCAGCTAGCGCGTCCGTTTTTGCACGATGTGTGTACAGCATGAACGGACTCGTGTGATCGCAACCAAACCATTGCGCAGCATCTTCTTCCAGACAGACAGGAGCAATAGGACGGAATTGCTCGCGCTGCTTGATCTCATTAAGCCGCACTCTGGTATTGGCGTGGAATGGCGCAGCAAGAATTGAACGATTGCCTAAAGCGCGTGGACCGATTTCGTATTTGCCGCTTACCCACCCGAGAATGAGGTCGTTAGCTAATAGGTCGGCCAGCAATTCATAGTTTGTCTCATAGACATCATACGGCCCTGAATCGAACGGCTCCGTGACGAAGTGGCGCCCAGAGTACACATTCCAATCGATCTTCGGATTCCCACTGAAATGAAACTGGGCATCGATCGCTGTCCCTATTGCAGACCCCGAGTCATTGGCGACGGGCGGTACAAAGACATCTGTAAAGAGCCCGCTTTCCTTCCACTTAGAATTCCAGTCGCAATTCAGGCCGCATCCACCTGCGATCACCAGTGGTTTTTTCTTCTTCAAGTTCGCTTTTGCGAACCGATAAAACATATCGAAGATCGCATCGCTATAGATGCCTGCGAAGTTGCGAAACTCCGGATCATCCACGCCCACGTTAAGATGAGGTGCATGCTCAAGGTCCTCGTAAGCGCTCAGCTCTCGGTACGGGCTGTGCAACAGAAAATTGAGCAGTTTCCTTTCTTGAACCGAAGGGGTGCTGCGATTCGAAAATGACGCCAGGGCCATAAGCTTTCCTGGGTCCGAGGAACGAGGATAGGGGCCATTCTTAGGGAAGGTTGGGTCAGCTAAGCCGTAGAGCAGGCCATAGCGATTCCCCACCTGAGGCAAAACATCCGCAACTAGCGTGATGTTCAGCTCGGAACTGATCTCGTAGAACGCGCCTATCTCTCCTTCCCATACCAACGCATAGCATGAGGTGCCTTTCGGTAGATTTGACATGCCGAAAGCGCAAAGTAGGTGCGATCGTTCATGCGAGGATGAGAAGTAGTGGACTTGCTTTCCTAGGACCCGTTGTTGGCCCACGATAACGTAACTTTTCGATACGCCACGGTACCCGGCATTAAAATCCGACCCGTGTAAGTATTCGTAGTGGTCGCGTGGCCACCAGCCGCCCATGCATATGACGTCCGGGATTTCGTCGATGTCGCCAAGAGCGTTGAACACGTCAGGACCGGAGACCGGCGAGTATCGACAATTCGAGTCCTTCTCCGCTTCGATGGACATCATCAAGCGAGCGTCTTGAAGGAACGCGCTAGCACCATCATGGCCGGGGTTATACGACAGTATTTTCACGTTGCTAGCGGCCTCCGCTTCGAACGATTCTTGATGATCGATAGCTATCCCAATCGGGATGCTCGACAGTCGGTGGCGAGGCGCACCTAGTGCGCCTGCCCTCCTATTCGGCCAAAGGTAGTCGAAATTATACGATATCGCGCGTATCATATACGCATCAAGAATCTATAGTCGCGAGCGAACGCCTGCTCTTAAGACGGTGCATCTAGATGCAACAGGAACCCGACAGTCCAGAACACCATCGGCAGCGCTCGGAATTCATCAGAAAGCTGGTTCAGCGCCCCCCAGATCAGCGCGCCATCAACAATCGTTTCAGGCAGCAGACACCCAAGACGATCGTGCAGTTTTGGCATGATCTTGGGCAGTTGCCGCCGGACGTCGAGGAATGTGTCCGCTCGTGGACCGTTTGGGAGACCAGCGGCTTCGAGCATAAGTTATTCGACGAACGTACTGCCGGCGCTTTCATCAGTAATTCGTTGGGTGCGCGGCGCAAGCGGGCTTTCGAACGCTGCTATCACCCCGCGATGCAGGCGGACTACTTCCGGCTGTGCTACGTGCTAGTTGAAGGCGGATTTTATATCGATGCGGACGATGTGTGCGTCGGTCCTGACATCGGCTGGCTGGGCGACGATGGGAGGCTCAAACTCCAGCCCCTCTGCTACGACATCGCTACTGAGGCTATGGTAAAGCCCGCTGTGTTTCTACGCCCTGATGTGTACGATCCCAGCTGGATCTTCTATTTCAACAATAATCCACTCATTGCGAGTCCGGGGCACCCTGTCATCGCACATGCGCTCAGTCAGGCGACACTTCTTCTTCTTCAACTAGCTGACGAGGACGAGCTTCCCGAGATCCAGATGGCAACTGGACCTGGGAATATTTCGAAGTCGATCTTCGATCTTGGCACAAGGACCGGCGGGGATATCGAAAGTAATATAGTTGTGTTGGGAGACTGGGATTCACTCGCAGTTTCAAGATGGCCGTTGAGTTACCGCGGCGACGCTAGGAATTGGCGATTATCTAACCAAAAGAGATTTTGATCATGGTGGATAGCCCTTAAATGAATCTTTCGAAGCCTTTGTCCTCAGCGTCGCGAATTATCCATGCGCTATTCTTGCGCGCTCGATCCCATCTCCCACGACAGCGGTCCGTGACGTTTGGGGGGGCTTTGACGCTCTGCGATCGGGAATCGGCCCGATTTTTGTCATCAACTTAGACCGACAAACGAGCCGTTGGACTGATACGGTGCGCGAACTCGGCCGGATCTTAGACGCCCAGGGCATGCCGCTTTCCGACCGCGTTGTTCGATACTCCGCATGCGACGCGCAGGCCGATCCTCCAGAACTTTTCGATGGAACTATGGTTCAACCGTTTTATACGCTGGGCGACCAGCTATTCGTCGAACCGCAGCCCCATGCGGTCCCCGATGTATATGATCTTGAGCGCCCGATTAGGATGAGCCAGGCGGAGGTCGCCGTCGCTTGCTCACACATTGGCATTTGGAAAACGATCGCGCAGTCCAGCGCACCCTACAGCTTAGTACTTGAGGACGACGTCCGGTTCGAACGCGGCTTTGGGCGCATCCTCGATCAGGCGTGGCGCGAGATGGAGGACGCTGATCGGGCTAATCCGGGGTTCGACATCCTGTACGTTTCGTATGGGGAGGTGCGCAACGGTGCTCTAAAGGAACTAGTTTCGACAAATGTGTTTCGGCCGGAGCGGGGCCTTTGGTACTTGTCCGGTTATGTACTTTCGAAGAAGGGAGCTCAGGCACTGCTTGACCTTCTTCCGTGCTGCGGTCCGATCGACCTCTGGATTAATCATCAGTTCCGAGAGCTGGACGTTCGGGCGTTGCGCCGCTCAGTGATCAACCAACGCCGCGATCTGCAATCGACAAATTCCTACTCGATCCTGCCGGCACTGAGCCGGATCGGTGTTCTTGATAACGGCAACTCGGCGCTGTTTCATGGACGCCCGATTCATTCTCCAGTTTTCGCATTCGGAGCGCCGGGATCAGGGCTGTCATCCCTTGCAATGGCCCTCTCGATGATTGGCTATCGCTGCTGCAGCGACTTTGACAGTATTCCGGAATGTGAATTTGAGGGCCTGCTCGCAGGTCGCACCGATCGCGTTTTCGATGCTTACGTCAACATAGGTTCGCTGGAAACGCAGATACGCGTCCTCATTCAGCGCTATCCAAGAGCAAAGTACATTGTGATGGATGATGTAGATAAGTCTGCCGATCGCAACAACCATGCCATACTAACAGCGTTAGAAGGGGCCAGTCTTCTGCGCCTGCGTCGTGAGCGCACAAGTACTTGGCGTGAGCTATGTGAGTACTTGAAGCTTGCGCCACCGAACGCGCAATACCCGTCCGTCAACGACATCGGACTACGGACGCGTCAGCGAGTGCCACCAGGAAGCAAAATGGTCGCTCCTGCAAGACGGCTTCGGCATGACCCGTCGCCGTGGATAGCAAAGCTACGCATGGATTGGAGCGGCATCAGCGCGAGCGCGCTTGAGGGGCAGGAATCGTTGGGGGTTTTGCGGGCGTGCTTCGAAGACGATCTTGCTCAAATCCAGTCCGCGCGATGGTTGCTACGAAATGACACCTTCCCTGGAAATCTCGGACTTTTTCGTCCCGCTAATGTGACACCAGCACCGGGAGGTGGTCTCTCGTTCGCTGTTATCGAGGAGCCACTTGGGGTTCGGAATCTCGGCGCAGCCGCGATCTCAAGTCGCGCCAATTTTCTGTTCGGGCGTTTCGAGGCGACGCTACAAGCCACGAATGTCCCGGGCCTAGTGACCGGTTTCTTTCTCGATCGCGACTCGCCCCGACAGGAGATCGATGTAGAAATCCTCGGGAATCGGCCGGACCACCTTTTGGTCAACGTGTTCTACAACCCGGGCACCAATGGCGCGAAATTTGACTACGGCTATCGGGGAACGCCCATCATCATCGAGTTGGGATTTGATGCGTCAAAGGCCTTGCATCAATACACGATCGAATGGGATCCATGTGAGATCAGGTGGTTTGTCGACCGCAAGCTGGTTTACCGTCGCGCGATCTGGGATCCGACCCCGATCCCTCACCTACCGATGACATTGCACGTGAATACTTGGCCAACGGCCTCACGCGAGCTAGCGGGACGGCTGGCTCTTCGGGCGCTGCCTGCGTCAGCGATCGTGCGCCGAGTCGCCGTCGATATATACGATCCGGATAGCCCAGGTCAGCCAGCGACGGCCAAACCCCAAACCATCGGTAAAGGCACTTAGTAGTACCGACAAGTCGGCTTGTAGCAAGGTTTCCCCACGGCTCTGCACTGTTCCGGTCGGATCACGAGCAAACCGGAAGTTACGAAAATGGCTTAGCCCTTCTGACTTGCTGGGGATGACGCCGTTCTTGGCGGTGATATCCCCCTTGGCGCTTGCGCTTTGACTTACGAACGCGCTAGTGCAGCCTCGACTCGGCCAATTGGCGGGAAGTCGTGTGGATCGGGCGAGGCGTAATTGGATCGTCGTCGATCCGGTAGTTAGGTGCCTTTACGCAAGACCCGAAAGCCCCAACCAGTTCCGCCAGCGCCAGCCAATGCCGTGGATGCGGACGATAGCCCCGGCGAATCCGCCCTGCAAACGCTTTAGAAACACCAATTCGCGACGCAATAGCTGAGTTCGTCATTGGCGCGAGCAGCGGTTGAATCTTCTGCGAGTACACCTCTTCGTTGAGCCAAGTCGGATGACCCGATAGTGTCCAAGAACTACGAGCCTTGGAGTGCTGGTTCCTCTTGCGACAGTATGACTCATTGGGAGGTTCTTAAGGCTCTGCTGCCGTCGCCGAAGGCAGCGGTCGCCGACCCGCCTTCGGGGCCGCTGCGATCGGATCAGTGCGGAAGAAATCAACTGTTCTGCCATAGATCGTGGCAAACATCTCAGCCTCAACGAAATCCACCCGGCGCTCCCCGGATTCGCATTTTGAGATGAAAGATTGCGGTCGTCCGAGCCGGGCTGCAGCCTGCACCTGAGTGAGCCCAGCATCCAAACGAGCTGATTTCAGCCGCTCTAAGAACCGCCTGTACCGACGAATATATTGCTGAGGTTTCAGAGATTCCGCCGCAAACAAGGGCAAGAATATCGCTGGCTCATCAACCGGGAGGTGGCGTAAGATGAGTCACCGCCTGGATTCTTGGAGATTAGACATTAGCGGAGGAAGGACGACGATGGACAAGGTAACAGAATCCCTGTTGGTCGAATTCTCAAAGGAACACGGCCTAGAAGCGCTTGGTATGGACAAACAGTTTGAGCACTTTGCTTCCTTTGTTGTGGTTCGCGGTGAGCACACGGAATCTTTTGATACGGACTCCATTGTTGTTGGGCAGGATGACAAATCGAGTGGTGGAACCGATACGGGGATCGACGGTATTGCAATAATCGCGAACGGTGTCTTGATAACAGATGTAGAAGAATTAGACGAGCTTGCAGATCGGGCCGGCTATCTAGATGTAACGTTCGCGTTCATACAGGCAGAGACTAGTTCTGGTTTCGAGGGGTCGAAGATTGGAACATTCGGTTTTGGTGTGGTTGACTTCTTTAGGGATATTCCTAAATTGAAGCGCAATGAGGATGTCGCAAATGTTGCCGAAATAAGGAAGGCTATTTATGACAAGAGCAGCAAGTTTAGACGCGGCAATCCCGTTTGCAAGCTGTTCTATGTGACAACGGGGAAATGGACAGACGACCCTACCCTGACAGCACGTATAGACGGTGTTAAAACCGATCTAAACGATACTGGTAGTTTTAAGGTTGTTGAATTCATACCAATTGGTGCTGCTGGGGTACAGCGACGCTATCAGCAGAGCAGACATGCTAGGTCAGCAGAGTTTGTCTTTACTAATAAAACTACTATTCCGGATGTTCCAAGTGTTCCCGAAGCGTATGTTGGGTTCCTGCCGTGGTCTGAGTTTAAGAAACTAATCCTTGACGACTCGGGTATTTTGATAAAGCGATTATTCTTCGACAACGTAAGAGATTGGCTTGGATACAATGAGGTCAATGCGGAGATAAAGAAGACATTAACGTCTCCAGATAAGACCCGCTTTGTCTTGATGAATAACGGCGTAACCGTTATAGCAAAGACCATGCAAACGGTTGGCAATAAGTTCACAATCGAGGATTACCAGATAGTGAATGGCTGCCAGACAAGTCACGTCCTATATGATCAGCGAGAGTTATTAGATGACTCCGTGAGTGTGCCCGTGCGTCTGATCAGTACAAGAGATGATGGAGTTACAAAGGCAGTTACGAAGGCAACTAACTGGCAAACTGAAATCACCGAGGAACAACTATTCGCGCTGGAGGAATTCCCGCGAAGCCTAGAACTGTATTTCGATGCATACTCGCCAGAACATAGGTTGTATTTTGAGCGGAGATCCCGACAGTATGAAGCGTCATCCGTAGAAAAAGCTCGCATTATTACATTTGACGGGATGATCAAGGCATTTTCTGGCATGTTCCTAAATGAACCGCATAGTACAACAAGGAATTTCAGACGACTAAAAGCTAGGCTAGGAACAGACATATTCGCGAAGAATCAAAGGTCAGAACCCTATTACGTCGCTGCCCTGGCATCATATCGAGTTGAATCGGCATTCAAGGGGAAGCGGCTTGATGCCAGATTGAAACCAGCTAGATTTCACATTATTGGAGCGATGCGGGTTCTCATTGCTGGATACGACATGCCCACATTCACCGCCAATAAAATGGAGAACTACTGTAAGGCGATGATTGAGGTTCTTCAAGACGCAAAGCGAGCAGAGGCAGTTGTGCAGTCCGCTGCGGCACTCGCGGGGAAGGCGGCTAACAACAATTTTCATCGCGACAATATCCGAACCGAGTCGTTTACCACTACGGTCATAAAAGCTGCTCGCGAGGAACACGCGAAGGGTTTAACATGGTGAGGTATGAAACATTCCGCCGAGTACCGCAGATTTACGAGCCTAGTGGATCGCTTATTGACCGTTTCTCACGAAGAAATAAAAGAGCGGGAAGGCCCCACAGGTTCTCCGCGAACTGGCATTATCGACGCCGTTGCCTTCCGCCTTAGCCGCAAGAACCGAGACGTTCTAGATTTGCGGCTTGTCCAACTTAAAGGCGGCGGGGCCGGCGTCAAAGGCGCGGAAATCGCACGTCTCAAGAAAGCGGCTGGAGAGGTTTTTGTGAAGTGGATGGTTGCAGAATTTGATGGCCAGAATCTTCACCTGCTTTCGGACGACCGTGAAACGTAAGCGGACCGCACGGACGTAGTGCCTCGCAGTTGAAAAAAGCAAAAGGAAGAGGTAAATTGCACCTCACCAGAATTCAGGCTCCAGGATACAAGCTCTCTCCTCACGGGACATGCGTCCGGGTTTGCAAGCGGCCCCATCCGAACCGGCCCAAGGATCACCCTTTATAAGTAAGGAACTAAGGGAAGAAACGTGACAAATGCAGCTCTCATTTGGAGGAACACTGTGAAACGTCTTGTCTCATTTGCATTACTGCTGGTGTGCTTAGCCCCAACGGCATTGACGGCAAAGCCAAAAAAGAAGACGTACAACAATACGCCACAAGAAGTATTTCAAGCGGCCCTGCGTACTGCCAGAGAGCGGCATGTCGTGACATACGTCGATGAAAAGAATCTGATGCTCACGTTTGAAACAGGTACTTCGAGTTTCTCTTACGGCTTTGTAGCCAATGCATCCATCGAACCCGAAACAGACGGCAAAGCCACCCTCGTCATCAATGTTCAGAAGAAGACATCGAGTATTTCCTTTGGTGCGGGCGACCGGATGGCAGATAAATTTTACGAGCAAGTAGCAGAAGAACTCGCGCGAAAGGCCTCTCAAAAGGTTGATGTCAAGCCTGAGGCTGAACATGTTGACGTGCCACCCGCGCCAAGGCTAAACAACGTGGCTGACGTTCCAAGCGTGGGAACTGTAACAATCCTGTCCACTCCAGAGGGAGCCGATATTTCGGTGGACGGAAGCTTTGTCGGGAATGCCCCTGCTGCTCTTAAGCTAAGCCCCGGAAAACACAATATTGGCGTGACCCAGAACGGCTATAAGCCCTGGAACCGTGAACTGTCCGTCATCTCGGGGTCCGAAGTAAAGCTGAATGCAGCACTCGAAAAGCAGTAAATCAATTGGAAGCGGGTTCTTGCCGTGATTCTGCGGTTGCTTGCCGCAGCGAACCGTGTGGCGCGTGATGCATTGGCTAAGAAATTAGAGGACGCTTTCCTAGATGAGGGCTACAACATAGAAGTTCACGCCATCGGCAAAGACCACACAACACTGCGTCTAGAGTGGATTCTTGCGAGTAAGGCATTCGCCCATCAGCTATCACAAAGGAATGAGTTCTTCGACAACGCTAGGAGCGTAGGTTTCAAGCGGATTGAAATTACGGCTCTGCACAGGAATCTGTAACGACCCATGATTTAATGGGCATTTTGATTTTCGAGAACTCTGGTTACACTCAGCGGGATGAGAGAGAACGACTGGACGAAAGTTCTGGGGTGGCCGGGTTACCGGGTCTATCAGCGCGAAATCGATGAGCAGGGCAAGACCTTGAAGCTGTGGGTGCGACGCAAACGTGGGAACCGGAAACTGGTCTGCTCCGGCTGCGGGCGAAAGTTCACGGAGGTCTACGACATCCATTAGCGGGAGATACGCGATCTGCCATGGTCGGAATATCGCACGACGGTGGTGATTGAGCTGTATCGGGTGCGCTGCCCGGACTGTGGCGTCAAGATGGAGAAGGTGCCGCAGTTGCCGAGCAAGGCGCCGTTCAGCAAGCGCTTTGAAG